>JACCDX010165356.1_pt1 | contig 20711 bp, 12 predicted proteins | sample 7449681 | NCBI WGS metagenome assembly JACCDX01 (sample SAMN15323450, study PRJNA562643) | freshwater metagenome | isolation source: river surface water | place: USA:Blue River Watershed | collected 2017-08-18
AGACTGCACGTGGCTAGACAAGTATCTTTTGATACAGGGTGTGGCCTCATAAATTTTAGATGCTCGTTTCAAAAAATCATAACTTATTCTGAATCTTGTACCCTCATCATATCGATGATCAGTCAGTATGGTGCTCAATTTGTCTAGAAGAATGATTCGTCGCTTTGGGTGAATGTAATGTAGATTCAACCCTAAGAAACCGTCTGAGTATCGTTCTATTGGAATCACCAATGGGAACCTGTCGTAATATGGCAACGAATCTTTCGTCTTTGGATCATAATAATAAAAGTACATACGACCTATGATAGACTGATTTTTAAATCGTTCACGATCACGCATCAACTCACCTTTAGTGGGTCTGAGTGACGGAACTTTGGACTTCAGCCACGCACGTGCTTCACGTGATCGTGGAGCATATCCTGACTTAGCAAGGGATTCCTTAATTCTATCAATTAGTCGTTTCGCCATCTTGTATTTATCTGATGCCTAAGTGCTTTTCAGTCAAAATCTGAAACTGCCAGCCATGATCTTTACAGAACTCTGTAGCAGCGTGCCACTTGGCTTTGTTGACTTCGTATGTGATGGCTTCTTGCAGATATGTTTTGGTTTTGCGCTTTTGTGTGGGCGGTTTCGTCTGTTTCTCTGGTTTGACCTCTATTACGTATGTCATTACCGTACCATCAGCCTTACGCATCTTGGCAATGAAGTCTGGAAAATAACGGTGTTTTTTCTTATCAACCGGACTGAGATAGGGTATGGGAAGTTCTTCCGAACCCCACCAGATGACGTTCGGATTCTCATCTAAATAATTCATTACCTTTATCTCCCACGTGGACCTATAGATGATATTATTGGGATCACCCTTATATTTCTGTGGGTTTTTCGGTCTAAATCTTCCTTTATTTGACATAAATACTATCTAGTCAACCTTTTAGGAATTCTCATGGCATTTTTCGGTCTATCAGATGTAAGATTTAACTATGAAGATAAGCGCACGTTCGGTGCTCTGTCTGCACTTGAAAATGTCGATGGAGGCACATTCAAAAAGAATGCTCTAAAATATCCTTTGGATGTTGGCAGTGCTGACAAAGGACACTACATGATCTTCTTTGTCCGTCAGCAGAAAGAAACACAATTCTCTGTTGAAAATCGTGGTGGTCAAGTCTTTGATGCTAGGACGGAAGAAAATATTCAATCCCAATTATCAAAAGGAACTTCTGTTGCCGGAAGAGTTTCCTCTAGTAAAGTCAAAAATTCATTTGCTGATAGAATAAACAGAAGTTTAGAAAATCAGATTGCTGGTTTCAATACAACTCTTTATAATAAGTTTGGTACCGCTGGTCAAAAAGTTTCAGGAGCCATTTCAAACTTCTTTCAGCCAAACTCAGTTTCTCTTGGTGGTGAACAAAAGTCAAATGATAATATCACTAATTCAATAAAAAGAATTACTGATAAAACGCCCTTTGGTTTTGTCAACAAAACGCAACTAACTACAGATTCAATTGCGTTATACATGCCTGATACTATTCAATTTGATAGTCGTCAATCATATGATGGTCTATCACCTGGTAAAGAACTATTAGGTCAAGCACTTGTTGCTTTACCTGGTTTAGTTGACACTTACAGAACTGGTGGAGGCAGAGCCGCATTAGAAGCAATCAAAAAGACAGGCGCTTTACAAGCACTTGCTGAAAGATTTATTGGTGGCGTAACTGGTGCACAAGATACAACTCGTCTTGGCGTTTTTGGTGTAAGTGGTCGTGTAGTGAATCCAATGCTAGAATTGATTTACAACTCACCAGATTTTCGTCAGTTTCAATTTGAGTTTTTCTTTTGGCCACGTGATGAAGCTGAAGCACTTCAAGTTCAAAAGATTATTGAACGATTTAGATTTCATCAAGCACCAGAATTGGAAAAAATTTCTGGTAAACAATCAGGACTTTTGATACCACCTTCCGAGTTTGATATTCAATTCTATTATGCGGGTCGTCAAAATCCAAACATACCTCCAATTTCATCTTGTGTTCTTGAAAACATTCAAGTGAACTATGCGCCACGTGGATGGGCTGCTTATGAAATACCCGGTGAAAATAATCCTGATTTAGGTCGTACAGGTATGCCAGTAGGTATTCAAATGACCTTGCAGTTTAGAGAAACAACTTATATCACAAAAGAAGATTTTGATAGTGCCGTAGGTTCTAAGACGAATGCATTAGGTGTTGATGTTCGTGCGGTACCAAACGATCCTTATACGAACTATAGTTGGGCAAAAGGCGGATAAATGGCAAATTATTTCAATTATTTTCCTTCAACATTTTATAGTGTAGATTCTGACAAACAAACGTCTTTGGATGTTGTAACAAACATCACCGCTCGTTTCGCATTCGAACAATCGCTAAAAGAAAATTCTACAATTTTTTATCCTTACGACATAAAGGATTCAGACACACCAGAATCGATAGCGTATAAAATTTATGGCAGTTCAGAGAGACATTGGATTGTGTTGAACTTTAATAACATCATCGATCCACAGTATGACTGGCCATTGAGTTATCCAAATTTTACAGATTATGTGAATGAAAAATATGCCGCAAATGGTGCTGCAAATACTACCATACAATCGGGACTTACTTGGGCACAAAGTGAAAATAATGTGCACTCTTATTATAAAATTGTCACAAGAAGCACAAACGCCGTAACTGCGGATAATAAAACTATAAAAGAAAAAATTCAGATAGACGAAGATGCTTATACAAATCTACAGACAAGTAGTAATCAGTACACCCTAAAAAATGGTACAGTTATCACTGAAATTGTGGCTAAAGAAAAATTGACTTATTATGAGTATGAAATGCAAGAGAATGAAAAAAAGAGAAAAATTAAATTATTGAAACCAGAATTTGTTTCTGACGTATTCGAAGAATTTAAAGAAATAATTAGATAATGACAGTTACTTTAAAAGACTCTACACAGTTTAGAGTAAAAAGAATTTCAATCATGACTAAAGGTGGAGCCATTGATGTCGCACCTTTGTATGATGAAATTAACATTTACGATTCTTTGTTTATGCCAATGTTATCTGGAAATATTCTGATAACTGATACTGTTGGTTTGTCTAAGACTTTGAACTTTGATGGTTCTGAGGTAATATTCATCGATATAGAAAAAGCATCAAACTTTTTGTCTTTTACCAAGTCATTTAGAATCTACAAACAAACCGATCGAAAGAATGTAAATCAATCTACCGAAAAATATATTCTACATTTTATTGCGGATGAGTATGTGTTCTCAAGCCAGCAAAGAGTAAACCAGAGTTATCAGATGACATATTCTGAGATTGTCAAAAAGATTTTGCAAAATTACCTGAAGTTAGATAACAATGAAAAAGGTGTGTTTGAGAATTCTTCGGGAATCAAAAAGGTTGTCATACCCAATCTCAACCCAATAGATGCAATAGAGTGGTGCACGAAGCGTTCCGTTGACAATCGAAATGCTCCTAGTTTTGTTTTCTTTTCTAATCTAATTGGATATAACTATACATCACTGTCAAGTCTTTTGAAAAAAGATTCTATTCTTAGAATCAAATTTGATCCTAAAAATATAAATGATGGAGATGCGCTAAACGAAATAAGCAGTGCCAGAGGTTTTGAGTTACTCGTTCAAAACGACTCAATTGACAAAATTCGTAGTGGTGTAAATGCTGGTAAATTTGTTGGGTTTGATCCTCTTACAAGAAGTTTTAATGAAAAAAATATAACTTTTAATGATCATTATAAATCAGTTGATCATTTGAATAAAAATGCAAATAAGACAGAGATTTTTAACAAAGATAACACCACTAATTATACTTCCATCAATTCACGAAAAGTTGTCAGTATTTTTGGTACGAATAGAAAAAATAGTTCATACATCAAAAAATATGATCCTGATTCTATTTCTAAGATTGAAGATTATGAAAATTTCTCATTTCAAAGAAGAGCAATTTTTAAGAACTTAATTGCTAAAAGAATAAGGCTTGTGATGCCCGGAAACTTTCAATTGACATCTGGATTCAATGTTGAAGTTCTAACTTCAGGATTTAGTCGTAAAGATAAAAATTCAGAAAACGACGATGTTTCTTTAAATGGCAAATATTTAATCGTTGCCGCAAGACATACACTAACCAATAATAAACACGAAACTTTGATTGAGATTGCAACTGATTCAACAACAGATCCAAGAACATACACAAGCAATCCACAACAAAACGAATTATTGAAAAGAGCGTAAATGAGCGATAGTGCGTATGATTTTGCCGGTAAAGGTAGTTTTGTTTGGTGGGTTGGTGTTGTTGAGGACAGACAAGATCCATTGAAACTGGGTCGTTGTCGTGTTAGATGTATTGGTTGGCATTCAGGAAATAAATTAGAATTGCCAACAAATATGTTGCCTTGGGCAATACCAAGTGTGCCAATAAATCTATCAAACGTTTATGCACCAAAAGAAGGTGATATGGTGTTTGGATTTTTTGTTGACGATGAGAATGCTCAAGAGCCCGTGATGATGGGAGTTCTTCCAGGTATACCACTAAGAGCATCAAATTCAAAAGAACCTTTTACTGACCCAAGAACTTCCGCTGAACTTGCTGCTGCGCCAGTGAAGCCGTATGAGTCTGCAACAAATTATCCACGCAAGTTAGATGAGCCAACAACATCAAGACTTGCACGAAATGATTCAGATTATCCTTCAGAGATTGTAACAGCAAAGAAGGCAAAGAAGGCAAACAAAGTTGAACCAGACTCTTACTATGCTGCAAAATATCCATACAATAATGTGTATGAATCTGAGTCTGGTCATGCATTAGAATTTGACGATACTAAAGGTGCCGAACGAGTGCATGTATATCATCGTTCAGGTTCTTACACAGAATGGGCACCTGATGGTTCACGATCTGAAAGAATACAAAAAGATAAGTTTGAAGTCGTTATCGGCAATGAACAAGTATATGTAAAAGGTGATGTTACAGTTTATATTGATGGTAATGCGACAGTCGATGTAGGTAAAAATGCTACACTTAAAGTCGGTGGAAATTTTCAAGCAGATATTGGTGGAACTTGTAAAGTAACATCCGATGGTAACATGACGTTTAAGGCGCCTAGAATCGATCTAAACTAATATGGCACATGAATTTGTTTTACTTGTAAACGGTGAGTTAAAGACTTATCATAATTATGAAGATATACCAGAAGAGTTTGACAATGTAATTAAGTTTTTACCCGAAATGCCTCCAGCACCCCATACACATGATGAGCATGATGAAATGTCACTATGGAACGAAAGATTACAAAAACTAATGGAGAAAGAGCGTGCCCGCAGCAACTAGAATAGGTGACGCAGATGTTGCACATTGTTCCGGTATGGTAAGAGCAGTAGGATCACCTAACGTCTATGTTAATGGTATACCTTGGTCTAGACAGGGTGATGTCAATACTGTGCATTTACTACCAGGTTCGCCATGTCCACCACACGCAGCACCAATAGCATCTGGTTCATCTACTGTAAAAGTTAATGGAATGGGCGCTGGTCGTGTTGGAGATGCCATATCTGGATGCACTTCTGTAGCAGCAGGTTCAGGTAATGTTTTTGCCGGAGGCTGAATAAATAAAAGATGACAACCACAATAACTTCAAGAACTCCAATAATATCATCTGAAAGAATTTTCAGAGATTTGGATTTAAACTTCAATATACATCCTGTAAAAAAAGATGTGTCTAAACACATCAATGAATTTGCAATTATAAATTCAGTTAAAAATTTAGTCTCTACTAATTTTTACGAAAGACCATTTAGACCAGAAATCGGTTCTGGTATAAGATCGCTTTTATTTGAAAACGTTGATCCATTAGTTGCGGCACAGTTGGAAAGAGCGTTATTTGAAACAATTGGTAATTATGAGCCAAGGGTTTCTATTACTGATGTTCAAGTAAGGGCATCTCCGGATGATAATTTATACGCAGTTTCTTTAAGTTTTTTGATTGTAAATAATCCAAATCCAATTACTATTGATTTCTTCTTAGAAAGAATTAGATAAAAATGGTAGACAGACTAAGAGTAACAGAACTTGATTTTGATACAATCAAGCAAAATCTAAAAACATTTTTAAATCAACAATCGGAGTTTTCCGACTACGACTTTGAAGGCTCAGGCTTGTCGATTTTGCTTGACATCCTTGCTTACAATACTCATTATCAAGCGTACTATTTGAATATGGTTGCTAATGAAGCATTTATGGACACAGCGTTGCTTCGTGATTCCGTCGTATCACATGCTAAAACTTTAGGTTATGTTCCATACTCCCGTAAAGCACCAAGAGCGATAATTAACTTTACTGCTAATTCCAATTCAAATACAGCAGCGACTATGACCATTCCAAAAGGTTATAGATTTCTTTCAAATGATATTGACGGTGTAAGCTATGGATTCGTCACACTCAACGAAACTACAGTAACGAAAGCAAATACACAATTTCAATTTATTAATTTACCCATATATGAAGGTCAATTAGTAACGTATTCATATAATCATAATCAAGCAACGAATCCAAAACAAATCTTTACTTTGCCTGATACTGGCATAGACACAACAACAATTTCAGTTGCGGTTCAAACATCTGCAACAAATACTGAAATTTCAGTCTACACACTGGCGACTGATGCAAGTAATACAACGACACAATCTGAGGTTTTTTATTTACAAGAAAGTAAAGCAGAACAATATCAAATTTATTTTGGTGGTGGTGTAATTGGTAAAAGTATACCAGATGGCTCTATCGTAAACATTACATACCTCGTCACGAATGGAGACGCTGCGAATAAGGCAAACAATTTCGTAGAGACTTTACCACTTACAGATTCATTAGGACAAAATTATCCTGGAGCAAACTCATCTTTATCAACTACCGCAGTTAGTGAAGCAGCCGGTGGTTCTGAGCGTGAGTCGGTGGACAACATCAAGTTTGCTGCTCCGTTGCAGTTTACAACTCAGAATCGTTTAGTCACATTCAAAGACTATGAAACATATATTCAAAAGAGTTATCCCTCTGTAACTTCGGTGTCTGTTTGGGGTGGTGAAGATGAAACACCTCCAACTTTTGGCACTGTATATGTTGCGTTGAAGCCAAAAGAAAATTATTATTTGTCAGATACAGAAAAGCAGAGAATCATTGATGAGATTATCAAACCTAAAGCAGTGGTTGCCGTACAAACAATTATTCGTGATCCAGAATTTTTATATCTATTGATTTCTTCTGATGTTAGTTACGATAAAAATAAAACTACATTGACCGAAGAGCAGCTAAAAACTGCAATTAGAAATGCAATTTTAGGATATAAAACAACTTATCTAGATAAATTCTCTGGCAAGTTTGTTGAGTCTAGAGTACAAGATGCAATCGATGCTGTAGATAGAAATGCTATTTTAGGTAGCAATATTGTTACACGTGTACAGAAAAGATTTACACCTGATGTGACGGCAGCAATTCCTTACACAATTGACTTTGGTGTGCCCCTTCGTAGAGGCACAATCGGCAATAAATTGGAATCGACATTTTTCACTGTTGCTGATACTGAAGGTATAGATCGTCAGGTACAATTTGATGAGGTACCTCAATCTTTCTCGGGTATTAGTTCGATCAAAGTCATCAATCCCGGTCAAGATTATATCAGTCAACCTACTGTAACGATTGAGGGCGACGGAGAAGGTGCTAATGCTGTTGCGGTAATAGTCAACGGTCAAATTCAAAGTATTGATGTAACAAATCGTGGCATTGATTACACACGTGCAACAGTCACAATTTCTGGTGGAGGTGGTTATGGAGCATCTGCTACGGCAGTTATTGATGGTCGTGTTGGCACTATTCGCACTGTATATTATGATGCAAGGGCACAGCGTCAAATTGTAGATGATAATGCAGGTGAAATTGACTACGATACAGGAGTCGTAAAAATTTCAAACATTCTAATCAAAGGTGTTGATTCAGTTGATGGAGATGTTCGTCTTTCCATTGAATCGGAAAAAGGAATACTAAGTACAATCAAAAATAACATTATTACAATTGACGAAAACGATCCGACATCTATCAGCACAACTCTACAAGCAACATAATGACTACAGATTTAAAAACGTCTTTACTTGTAAATAAACAAGTTCCAGAATTTGTTCGTGACGAATATCCAAAATTCGTGGCGTTTCTGGAAGCATACTATGAATTTTTGGAACAAAAACAAGGCACAGAAATAAATGATCTGACAACTGTTGCCAAAAAATTACGTACAATCAAAGATGTTGATGATTCGATTGATGACTTTGAGCAGAGTTTTTATAATACATACGGCGCTTTAATTCCTGCTGACGTTCAGGCCAACAAAGCACTTCTATTCAAACATCTAGTTGAACTTTATCGTTCTAAAGGAGCGGAGAATTCCTTCAAGTTATTATTTCAACTTGTTTTCGGTGAAGATGTAGAGGTTATTTTACCTAAAAATAATGTTCTTAAACCATCAGCAAGTGATTGGACCGTTGACAATAAACTTCGTATTAACACCGATGTTTTTTCTCTTTACACCGGCAATGGAACACAAAAAACATTTATTCTTCCTCAACAATTAGGAGCGGAACAACTTTCAATATCTGTCAATGGAATAGCAAAAGAGAATAATGTAGATTATGTCATCAATAAAGAATATCGCAAACTAACTTTTAATACAGCACCCGAAAATGGTAGTGTAATAAAGGTTGATTTTTCAGATTTTGATTTCAAACTTTTTGTAAATCGTAAAGTAACAGGTTTGACATCTGGTGCAAGTGCTATCATTGAAGATGCTAATCGTAGAATTATTTCAGATACTTTTAATCTTGGTTTGCCAATTGAACTTCTTATTAATGCAAAATCAAAAAGAGGTAATTTTTTAAACGGTGAAGTTGTATCGATTCCTATTCTAGATTCAGATGATGTATTAATTGAAGTCCGTGCTTCTACTTTTTCTGTAATTAAAAGATTTACCGTTGTTAATAGTGGAAGTGGATATGTTGTTGGTGACCGAGTTACTGTATTTGGTGGTAATGCATCAGTAAATGCAACGGGAACAGTTTCTAAAATCTTTGATGGTGTTTTATCTTCAGTTGTCGCCGCTGCCGGCGGTGCAATATTTACAAACACATCTCCAATTCTACCTTCAGGAAATGGTTTATATAGTATTGAAGCATTTGTTGATGGCATCGATACTACGGGAGCAAATTCTGCAAATTCATTTTTAGTTTCTACAGATATTATAGGCTCATTTAATGGTAGTATACATGCGGCGAATACAGTCATCAGTTGTACAAATTATGGATTTGTCAATGCAAATATACCTGCAGGTGAAAATGTAAACACACGTATTATTGATGCACTCTCTTTTGATCGGTTGACTGTGGGTCCAATCACCAATGTAAAAGTTATTTTTACTGGTGTGCCTCTGGATGTGCCAGTCACACTTGATGCTTTTGGTGCCTTGTATGGCCCTAATACAAGTTATAGAACAGTAAAAAGTTTAGGTTCAATTGGTGCATTTAAAATCAATAACGGTGGAACTAATTATAAAGTTGGTGACGAGATTCTTTTTGGAACGAATCCATTAGGAACTTATGGAATTGGTGGTGCTGCGGTTGTTGGAAATGTAAGCGGCACAGGAGCTATCACAAGAATTGATGTTGCAAATAGTAGAATTAGTGGAACAGTTAGTAATACAGGAGTTACCACATTAAGTGGCGGCGGCACAACAAGATTTACATACGAATTGGTTGTCGGTGATATTATTGATGTTAATGGAGACTCTAGAATAGTTCAGACTATTACAGATGATAATACTCTTTCCGTTTCAGTTCCGTTTAGTAAAACCCATGTAAATCAAAAGGCTGGAGTATTTAATCATTTGCCCAAGGGCGGTCATAGTTATGTTCAAGGAAATTTTCCTTCCGTAACAGTCTCTACAGCAAGTGGTGGTTCTGGAGCAAACATAGAAATTTTGGCGATTGCGTCTGATGGAGAGAGTTTAACTCCATCCGGTAATGGTGTAATTGGCTCTATTGTTACAATCGATATTGTTGATCCTGGTTCAGGATATGAATTTATTCCAGTGAGTTCAGTTGAAAGTGCCACAGGAACTGGTGCTAGAATAAGAGCAGAAATTGAACAATCCTTCTTGACCACAGAAGGTAGATGGACAACATCTGATTCCATAATTTCTTCAACAGAAAGAAAGATTCAAGGTCAAGATTATTATGTAGATTATTCTTATCTTCTTTCTTCAAGAGCAGAGTTTTACAGATACAAAAAAATTCTAAAAGAACTTCTGCATCCAGTTGGTTTTGTTGATTACGCAGAATATAAAACAACTAAAGTAATTGAAGGCGAAGATATTCTTGTTTCTTCAAGAGATCCTGTATCTGATCAACAATTTAGAACAATTGGTGGTCGTGTCAATGTTGGAAATGGTAGTGTAGTTGTTACTGGTTTGAATACCAAATTCAATACAGCGGCATTCTTCTTGGGAATTCTAGATCCAATAAGTCATTCAACGAAGATTGCGGTCAATGGTGAGATACGAACAGTCAACACAATTATCAGCAATACAGTGTTGTTGACGATTGGTGAAGTTGCCAATGTTGTTGTTGCAAATTCTGGAAATGGATATTCAAACGGCAATTTAGTATTCTCAAATGGTGGCGGAACAATCACATCTCTTTCAATTAGACCTAGTTATAACGGCTCTGGATATGCGAATGGCATAATTCTTTTCCAAGATGTTGAAGAAGGTATTGCCGCTGTTGCAAATGCAGAGGTTTATCCTTCAAACGGTGCTTTGAGAAGAGTTACACTAACTTCTGGTGGTTTATATTCAAATAAACCGATTGCAGTTCCTTTTGAGGATCCTCATATTGTATTCTATGCAAATACAATCACAACGACGAATCCTGGTAAAGGTTATACAAAAGGTAAATTTATAATTTTAGGTGGTTCTCCAACAAGAGATGCACAGATATCATTCAATGTTTATTCAAGTAACGGCACAATTAATACAAGTTCATATGCTGTTGATGATTCAGGACTATATGAAACTAATGTAACATTATTACCAAATACAACTCCCAATACAGTAATCCATTCAATAACGATTGCAAATGCTGGCTTAGGACACTCAAACGGTAAAATAATATTCAATGATACTGGCATTGCTACAATTACAGCAAATGCTGGTGCAATTGGTGTAAACAGTTGGATTAACTTCAGCAATAATATTGGCATACTTGGTTCAAGCAATCTGATTTCTGCAAACGCCCGTGTGTTTGTAAATTCTACAGGTCACATTCAAAATGTTACTGTGTATGCAAACGGTGTGTATTTCAATCCACCAACAATTGCTAACATTTATACAAGTTTAGTTTACGCTGAAAATACGGCTCCAATATCAACATCATCTTATACTAATGCAGTCTTTACAATTAATACGCTAAGATATTCTAATCAACCAGCAGTAATAACTTCTGAGGTTTATCCGGCAAATGGTGCGATTCGTAGACTGACTATACAAGATAGAGGATTATATGCTAATTCTCTGAGAGTGTCTGCAATTACAGCAAATGCTGGTGCTGTCGCAGTGAATAGTTGGATCAGTCTTGACGGATATCTAGGATATAATACTTCATCAAACTCTGTAAATGCTCGTATCTTTGTCAACACAACAGGTCACATTGAGAATGTAACGATATATGCAAATGGTTTTTATGGCAGTATACCTGAAGTTTCAAACGTATACACAAATCTGACATACTATGAAAACACTGCTGCTATATCTACAGCATCGTATACGAATGCCGTATTCTCAATCACAACGGTAGATCGTCCAACGACAATCGGACAATTGATTGGAATTCCAAACACATGGCCTGTGTCGGTGAGTGTAATTGCTGCAAATAATATTACATACAATGGTGCTTCACATCAAAATGGATTTGTTGTGTTCTCCGGTGGTGATCCAATTATAAATGCAAATGCTACCATTGAAGTTCATCCAGCAAATGGTGTGATTCGTTCAATTACAGTTACAAATCCTGGGCTGTATAGAAGTACGCCAAATGCTAATGCAAATAGCGTTCCCGTGTCTATTACTCAAGTTTTACCATTGTTACCAAATTTTGGTGGTACTGGTTATGCTAATGGATTCCTGAAGATTGTTGGTGGTGGTGCAAATACACCAGCAAACGTTGAAGTATTCTCTAATACCACAGGTGCCATCACCAGAGTTCAAATAAATAGAATTGGTTTGTATGCTAATGGTGATAACATTAGTCTGACTCCGGGCGTTCATACGATTACAGCAAATGCTGGTGCTGTTGCAGTAAATAGTTGGATATCATTCTCAATTGGAACACCCGACGCTGCTGCTAACATAGCAAATGCCCGTGTGTATGTAAACACAACAGGTCATATTGTAAATGTGTCTCTGTTTGCGAATGGTATTTACACGGTAACACCTAATATTTCAAATGTCTATACTGACTTGAGATATTATGAAAACACTGCAACAATATCTACGGCATCATATACAAACGCAGTGTTCTCTATTGTGATGGGTCCAGTTGTACATACTTATACTGGTGTAACGTCAAATGGAAATGGCACACAGTTTGCGTTGTCGTATAACGCAAACACAAGTAATCTGGCTAATTTGATTGTTACAACAACGGCAAATGGCTTACATACTGGTAATGTGGTGTTTACAGCAAATAGTAATGTTCTGACTAACGCTGTATTTACAACTGCTGGTGTGGCTAATACACAGACGATTGCAATTATTGATGTTGGTTTTGTTGAAACAAATACGGCAGCAGTTGGCACAGTAGAAGTTTATCCGTCAAACGGTGCGATTCGTAAAGTAACAGTTACAAGTAATGGTGCGTATTATTATCCACCTACAATCACGCCTAATTCGGCAGGAAATAATGCTGTATTGACTACAACTACTGGTGCGTTTACACAAACAGCAAACTTACAAACAGCAATAATTACATATCAAGTTTTACCAGTTTATACAGAAAACAATATTGAAATAGAGACTGAAGATGGACTTATCTTTACAACAGAGTAAGGTTTCAAATGACAACAGTTAAATTATCACAACTAACAGAACTAACAACACCGTCATCAAACACGGAACAGACATTTTTATTGGTAACTGATACTCAAAGTGGTTCGCCAATTTCAAAAAGAATGTCAGTAAAGACATTAGATACGTTGATTGATGTTACCCAAGGACAAGCGAATCTTGCATTCAATCATGCAAATGCAGCATTTATAATTGCGAATGCTGCATTTGTTGCGGCAAATACACCAACTGCATATGCAAACGCATCTTTTACAGAAGCCAATAATGCTTTGGCAGTGGCGCAGTCTGCATTTAGCAAAGCAAACTCAGGCAGTAATATTGCTACTAACTTGGCAGTTACAGGCAATACAACAATCACAAGTAATGTGAGAGTAGGCGGTAATATAACGCCAACGACCAGTCTTACCTCAAATTTAGGTAACTCAGATTTTAGATTTCATTCTTTATTTTTAGGTTCCGATTCAGTTTATTTGGGATCGAATTTGAGTATTGGCGCAGTCACTTATCCTGGATATATTGGTGGCTCTGTAGATGCAATTAGAATTAAAAATTCTAGCTACTTGATTACTGGAATTTCGTTTGATGATGGCGGAATGATACATCACTCGAATGTTTCAGGTTCTCCTGTAATTTCTATAACAGATACGTTAGGTTATTTGAGTCGATTAGAAGGTTCATTTGCTTATAGTTCAACGAATACAACATCTTATTGGGCAAACACTGCTCCTATAGATGTGCAATCTGCTATTGATAGAATAACTGTTGCAGTATATCAACTTCGTGATAATATTGCGAACGGTACAGCAATCACAACTAGCCTTATAGAATAAAATTATGCCATCAGTAACTTCTAAAAAATTAGCATACATTGCTGCGGTTCAATTTAAAGAAATGTTTTTTGAACCTTCTCCCGAAATTGGTTATGTTTTCATGGGCAATCATCTTGCTTATGCAAATGATGCTAGTCCGACAAACATTAGTGATACTATTTTTGATGAAAAATCGGCTTGGGATAACATGTATGCCGCAAAGAAAATAACAGGCAATGACGTTGAACTTGTCATACCAAGAGTTAATTGGACATCCAATACAAACTACAAACAGTATGATGATTTGGTTTCATTAGAAAGTTTGGCAACATCTGATGAAAAAGTTGTGTTCTCAGTTACAGCAAACTCTGGCGCTCACGGCGTAAATAGTTTTATTACATTTACAAGCACAAATAATAATACGCCCGCAAATGCAAGAATATATGTCAATTCAACAGGCGCTATTGTAAACGTTGTTGTTCAGTCAAATGGTGTTTATACACGTGGTGATACTGTGATTGCTACGCCAAACACCGGCAACGCATCACTAACTGTTACCACTGTTCCAATTTCAGTTAAGCCGATGTATGTCATGACAGCAGAAAGAAATGTTTATAAATGTCTGTCAAATAATAGCTCGGTTCCTTCAACTGTAGAACCCCGTGGTGATTATACTTCATCAAATGGTAACATTGCTACACCAGACGGTTATATTTGGAAATACATGTTCAATGTTAAGCCATCAAATAGATTCTTGACAGAAGATTGGATTCCAGTGCCAACATCGGTAGATCAATTAGATTTTGGTTCAAGTGACATTGATGTTATTGATGGCGAACTCACAACAATTGTCGTGACGAACAAAGGTAGTGGTTATTATGAGAACAATGTCCGTATTATTGGTGCATTTACTGAAGGATGCACGACACTGACATTGGCTAATACCACAAATGTTGCTGCGAATATGTCAATTTCTGGAACAGGTATCACAGTTGGCTCTTATATCACTAGCGTAGGAATCGTTTTGGGTCAACCACAATTGACTCTTTCCACACCAACGTCAGGTTCGGGTGGTGGAAATACAGCGGCAAATTCAGCGCAACTTACAACAAGAATATTCATTGATGGAGATGGAACTTCGACTGTTGCTTCTGCATCATTGAATACAGTTGGAAACGTTGATGAGATCACAGTTACTACAATTGGAACTGGATATTCACGTGCAAATGTTTTCATCTTTGGCACAGGATCAAATGCTGCTGCAAGAGCAATTCTTGACATGAAATATGGTCATGCGAATAATCCAGCTAAAGAATTGATGGCAAACAGCGTTATGGTATGCACTAGAATGGGTGAAATTGATACGACTGAGGGTGGTAAAATACCAGCAAATACGACATTCAGACAGTATGGTATATTTGTAAACCCTCATAAATACGGAGATGCTAATGTAGTTTCTTCAGTGAATGCTAATGCCGTAGTATCTCAAGTAACGACTTTGACGCTCGTTTCTGGTGGTGCTTATTCTCTGGATGAATATGTTTATCAGGGTCCTGCCGCTAATAATTCTCTAGCGTATGGATTCATTATAGATCAAACTTCAAATGAAATAAAAATTACGAATGTAAAAGGTAATTTCCAAACTGGTATTCCAGTTGTTGGAGCCAATTCGGGTGTAAGCCGCTTGCTTGTTAGTGCAGGAAATCCTGAATTCGAACCCTATAGTGGAGACATGTTATATATTGAAAATGATTCTCCTATAAGAAGATTCGATGGGCAAGCAGAAAATATAAGACTTATTGTTAGATTTTAAAGGTTAATAAATGCCATTATCCACAAATTTTAATGTTGATCCGTACTATGATGATTTTGATTCTGAGAAGAATTATTATCGTACTTTGTTCAAGCCAGGTCAGGCAGTACAAAGTCGTGAACTAACTCAGATTCAAACTAACTTACAGGATCAAATCAAAAAGTTTGGCGATCATATTTTCAAAACCGGTTCGGTAGTCACTGGTGGTCAAATAACAATTCAAAACTGTAATTATCTAAACATTTCATCCACGTTTTCTGGCGCAGATATTTCAGCAAATAACTTTAATCAAAAGATTATTGTCAACTCAGCAAATACAAAACGTGCATATGTATTGAAGTCTTATAGTGCAAGCGATGCTAGAGGTGAACCAATTACCTTTATTATTACACAGTCGTATGGCGATCCTTTTACAGAAAACGAAACAATCTATACATCAAACAGTGATCCGACTGCAATTACTTACTATGCAAATACAGCAAACGTAAACGCATACGGCAATTCAAAAGCATTTTCAGTGGCATCAGGTGTTTTCTATTATGATGGTTTCTTTGTTGAAAATCAACCACAGTCGATTGCTGTAAGTAAATATTCTGCAAACGGCAATGCTCTTATTGGTTTTGTTGTTTCTGAAGATATCGTAGATTATACAGAAGATACAACTCTTCTTGATCCTGCACAGAGTGCATCAAACTTCCAAGCACCAGGTGCAGATCGTTACAGAATTCAACTCACACTTGATAATCGTGCATTGGATAGTACCGACTTGTCACAGTTTATTGAACTGGCGCAGTTCTCCGATGGCACACCACAAAAAGTTATTCAGACTCCAATTTATGGTCCCATTGTTGATGAACTTGCTCGTCGAACATATGACGAATCAGGCGATTATGTCATCGACAATTTCCAAATTGCATTAGCAGACAGTACAGCAAACTCTGCATTTGCAAATGTTATTCTTGGTGCAGGTAAAGCATATATCAGAGGATATGATTATAAAACTGCTGCGCCTACCGTAATATCAATTCCAAAACCAAGAGATAAAGCAACTGTAATCAATCAAAGAATTACGTCTGACTATGGTTATTTCTTGTATGCGAACGATTATTTTGGCAACTTTGCTACGAATCAATATGATAATGTAGCACTTCTTTCAATCAATACAGGCCAAATTCCATATAGCGCAACTGGTGTTGTTAATACAAACATTCTTGCAAACTCAACTATCGGCACGGCAAAAATTAAATTAGCCAAGTTCTACGCTGCATCTGGTAATACACAAGATAGTAATAATTATATCTACAAACTATATGTTACCGATGTTAATACAGTTTCTATTGGTGCTAATAGTGGATATGGTACAAATGCGAATACTGGTGCAACAAGATCAATCGTATATTTACCATTAAATTATTCAGCAAATAATGACGCATACAAAGGTATGACAATCAGAATGGTTGGTGGAACAACCGATCCTTCTGATAATACTCCTAGAGTAATTATTGACTACACTGTTAGTGGCGCATCACTAAATGCTACAGTTGATCCTCCATTCTCTACAGTTCCTACGAGTAACTGGAGATTCGTAATTGATACTTCATTAGAAAGCGTTGAATCTCTGTTCAGAGTGAACTCTACATTCCATAGAGTTGCTTCTGCAAACATCAGTCCAATGTCGAAGAATCAGTCTGTTGGTGCATCTTCTATATCATTCAATCAACCATTATTTCAACCAGTTTCTATTCAAGAGAGAAGAAAAGAACCTCTGTTGATCAAGATCGGTGAAAATAATGTTGCTGATAATACAATTACAGATTTTGCTTATTCATATCAGAAGTTGTATCAAGGAGTTACGTTCACTGGTACAGTTTCATCTGCACTGTCTTACGGCACAGGTGAATCATTGCAGTCAGCATCAACCGAGTCATCACGTAGACAATATTACCGAGTTGTTGTATCTGAGCCAGGTTCTAGTCCATACTATAGGGGACAAACAATACCGTCTGATAGAATTAGTGTAGACACAACGGCAAGAACAATTACTGTGTCACAAGCAGTAACAGGTATGGTTGTGAATGTATTTGCTACAATCAATTCGTCTATTCCAACATCTAAGACTAAGACATACATCAAGGCAAACACAACTTTAGTTGATCCTGCTGGTGGTAGAGCAAACAACATTTTTGGCAATAATGCTGTATATGTTGCTTCACTTGATGGTCAGACAATTATTTCTGAAACATTCTTGGAAAAGAGAGCAGGTCGCCAACAATCATTGTTTGCCGCAGACTTACACTCAATCAATGCTATTCTTGATTTTGCCGGTACAACAATCAGCACTGCCAACTACGATGCAGGTGCGTATATAAATGTAACATCACGCTATACATTTGATACGGGGCAAAGAGATTCATATTATGATTGGGGTTCAATCACATTAAAGCCTGGTCAAAATGCACCAAGAGGTCCTCTGCTTGTTCGTTATAACAGATTCAGATCATCTGGTTCTGGATACTTTGATGTAGATTCATACACCCGTCTTGGATCACAAGAGAATGGTGGTTCAGGTCTAGATTATGGTGCGATACCGAACTTTGTATCACAAGATGGATTCATCTACAAATTGTCCGATCATCTTGACTTTAGACCAGTTCGCAGAGATGCTAACTCTTTAGGTCAAACCGATAGATATACTGCAAACAACTTTGTATTGGATGCAGATGAGGCAAATCTTGGCACAAAGATTTCTGAGCCAGATTTAGATATTATTACTGATTATGCATATTATCTGCCAAGAATTGACAGAGTTGTGCTAACAAAAGATCGTGCATTCCAAGTTATACAGGGTGTACCAAGTATAAATCCTGTCGAGCCGATTGAGCCGGACGATGCAATGACTTTGTATGTTCTGAAGTATCCTCCATATCTGTACAACGCTTATTCAACTCAAATCGATATCTACAACAATCGTAGATATACAATGAGAGATATTGCAAAACTGGATAAGCGTATTCAGAATCTTGAGATTTATACTTCACTGTCTATTGCTGAACTTGCCGCATTGAACAAAAATGATCGTACTATCAGAGATGCAAATGGTTTGAATCGTCCTAAGAATGGTATCTTTGTAGATTCATTCTCTGATCAGACAAGTTCAGACATTACGAATCCAGGATTTACGGCAGCGATTGATATCATTTCAAGAGTTTGCCGAGGTTCGTACAACATTGCTTCAACAAGATTAGTTTCCAGCGGCAGTGTTAGTGATACAAACGTTGAAATCAATGGACCTGTGTTGATGCTTGCTTCAACAGATACAACATTTATTCAACAAAGTAAAGCATCAAAAGCAATCAATGTAAATCCATTCAACGTTATCAACTATTTGGGTTCTGTTAAACTTGATCCTCCATCTGATGTTTGGAAAACAGATGATAGATTAGAAGCACAGAATATTGATCTAACTGGTGGTAATGCTGCCCGTGATGCATGGTCATCAATTCAAAGCACCACATGGGGTGCATGGAATACTCAGTGGACATCACGACTTTCTGTGAGTGCTTCTAGTTCGACAAGCACATCTCAAAGACAATCTCAGGTTGATGCTCAGGGTAATGAAGTTGCTTCGGGTGGAAGAGCAGCGATAGTCGAAGATACAACCACTACAACCACGGTAAATGCTTCACTTTCACAAAGACTGCAAGCATCACGAACAGGCATTCTTGCTCAAATTGTACCACAGCAACTTACGAGATCATTTGGTGATCGTGTAATTGATTTGACTGTCGTTCATTACATGAGACAGAAGAACATTCTGGTAATTGCAGAAAAGTTCAAGCCATTTACTTCGTTACATGCATTCTTTGATACTACAAAAGTTGATAATTACATATCTGTTCTTAACAGTCTTGTATTTACAAGTAGTAATTTGGAGTATAGCACACCACTTTCAAATCAGGAAACAGTAAGTCTGTATGCTGCAACATCAAATACGGCGTTACAACCAACTGATACATTGATTGGTGTCGCTGGTATGGTACATACTGCAAGTGACAGAGGTTACATTGTAAGTTTGCCGACTGCGTTTAATTCATTTGGTTCTTGGACACAACTACTTACAAATGGTATTTGGGTAGTTGGTAACAGAACTGGTAAAACATATCGTGCCAATAAATGGTATCATCGTGTTGGTAGAGCATTAGGTGGTTCATCCGTTTCATCCACAATTAAGACAATTACTTTGTCTTTTAATGCTGCTGGTGCAGAAAATGTTAATGACTTTGTTGGTCAAACACTTTACATTCTTCGCAATACTGGTGCTGGTCAATCTGGAACTATTACAGCATATGATACATCAACAAGAATTGCTACTGTAAGTGGTTTGACTACAACACCAGATACGACATCTGATTATTCAATCGGTTTACTTGAAACAGATGCATCGGGGTCATGTGCCGGCATTTTCAACTGTCCTGATGGTGTGTTTAGAACAGGTGAAAAACTGTTCCGTCTGATTGACGATGAGGTAGGTAACTTAGAAAACTCACGTACTAATGGTGATACAACTTTTTATGCGTCAGGTATTGTTCAAACTAAACAAGAAACTTCAATAACTGTATTTACGCCTACTGTGACACGTAGACAAGTAACTGAAGGTTTTGTTGCAACAACACGTGCATCTGCTTCAGATACTTCATCATCCTCTACAACTGAGTTTGTTCGTTATATTGACCCACTTGCTCAAACATTCTTGATAAATGGTGCTCAATATCCACAAGGTGTTGTCATCGATTCTATTCGTGTTTGCTTCAAAACAAAAGACACAACCGAATCAGTAACATGTCAGATTCGTCCTGTTGTAAATGGTTATCCATCTGCAACTGAGATTTATCCATATGCAGAAAA
>JACCDX010342645.1_pt1 | contig 20705 bp, 32 predicted proteins | sample 7449681 | NCBI WGS metagenome assembly JACCDX01 (sample SAMN15323450, study PRJNA562643) | freshwater metagenome | isolation source: river surface water | place: USA:Blue River Watershed | collected 2017-08-18
TCATCTTTAATACATTTTCTTGCGTGTTTGATAAATTCAGCTAGTTCCTCAAAGTAAGCAATTGGTTCTTTAGATTTAGTTGATGATGTGTCTATTGTATCATATTCTTCAACTAAACCATATTGTCCTTGATAAATTTCAATTATATCATCAATAAACTCAAGAATACCTTCGTAGTATTTACCAAGTGCTTCGTGTCTAGCAAATGAACCTTCATCACCTCTAACTTGTAAGTGGTAAACATGAGCCATTTCTCTACTTTCAAATAACTTAGAAAAGAATGTAGATACATCTTTTCCTTCTGTTGACTCTTCTAATTGTTTAGGTTCGTCTTCTTCTCTTTCTGGTTGTTCTTGTTTAGATTGTCCAGCCATTAATTTTATTAATTCTTCTTTCGACATATCTTCGTAATTTGATGGTAAGTTTGATTTTAATTCATCACCTTCTGCCTCAAATACTCTTTTAATCTTTTTAGAGTTTTTTTGTATTTCTGAAAATCTTTTCATATTTTAATTTTAATTTTATGATTTATATATTAATTTTATAAATTAATTTAGAGCTTTTATAAATTTATCATAGTCAAATTTAATTTTTTCTCTCTTAAATTGAGCGACCATATCATTTGCTATTTCCATTCTATTTTCTTTATCCTTTACTTTTTTAAGAATGTCTATAATACCAGAAACCATTTGATAATCATTATTGTCTTTTAGTTCTGACTTTATTTCTGACTTTGGTGATTCCACACCTTTAGATTCTAATATTTTACTAAATTTATTCATTTATAATTTAATTTTTTGTTCCGAAGTCATATAATTTAGATAATTTTCTTCTTAACTTCTCACCGTCTTTATTAATTCTTTTTGTCATGTATTTAATAAAGTAATTACAGTCATTCTTTTCAAGTGTTTCAATATCTAATTTTGATTCTTCTTTATATAATGCCAATTGCTTTTTGTATTCACTCAACCACATTGATTTTAATCTTTCTTTCAGTGGCTTTGATAAGAATCCAGAATAAAGTGCTGTTTCTTCTTCTGATTTATTTGAGATATAATTATCGATATCATTTTCTAATTTATTAATAAATTCATCTGAGTTGAAACTTGACATTTCATTTGCATATTTCCAAGCAGTAGTTTCAAATAATTTATCAAATCCATATTTTATTACAAAATATGATGCCTCTTGAACTTGAGCACTTATCTCGTGTGGTTCTGATAGATAAAAGTAAAAAACAAATTTTGACCAAGTTCTAAATACATCTTTTGGAATTCCCCATTTATTAGCATCAGAAAAAGTTATAGATAACATTGGAGATCTTTTATATAAAGGAATATTCTTTTGAGAAATTAATCTATTGTAATATTCGTAAAGATGATTTAACTCATGCCATATTGTTTCGTTTATATCATCTGTTAAAGTAATATCTGATATTTTGCCATAACTTTCTGGTATTGTTATATCAATATCTAATTTTATAATTATTCCAAACTCTAAATCTTCTATAATTGATTTTGTTTTTCTAGAATATTCTTTCCAATTTTCATGACCAAATTTATAAGCCCCTCCACCAATTGCGTGTGGTACATTTTTCTCAACTCTTTTTGGATATTGTTGATTAAAATTCTTATCAGATATTTTACTAAAAGATAAATTAACTAAGATACTTACAACTGGAAATTTTTTATAATCTTCTTTATTTGATAGACAATTTGAAAATTTATCACTTGTTATTTCAAATGGTAATTTAGAGTTTTTAGACCCCGATTCTAAATACTTATCAAATTCTGAGATAGTTAAATCATATATTGGTTCAGCGTAACAAATAGCCGGTAAAGCAACACCCATTTTTTCATTAACTAAAAAATCGTTGAATCTAAAAATCATCATATGTTATATATTAAAAATATTAAATCAACATTGAAAAGATGTTTTTTATTTTTAATATATACCTACGATAAAAATAACACTATATTATGAGATTTGTTAAAAAATACAATTCCTTTTTAGAAGAGTTTAATTTCGCTGAACCAGCTGTAAGACCAGATGTTAAGCCTGATGTTAAACCAGGAACAATAGAAAAACCATCTATACCAGGTCCTATTAGAAGAGACAGAACATCTCCAGTTCCATCACCGGCTAAGGCTGAGTTGAAAAGAGCTACTGCAGAGGATGTTGCTAATAGATTTATCGAACTTGCTCATAAAGCAGGAGATGATGTAAAAAAATATGTAGAAAAGAAATGAAAAGTTTTTCAGAATTTTTAAAAGAAGAAATATCTATTAAAGGAAACAAAGGTATTCCAGAGGAAAAACTCAGAGAAATAGAACAAAAAGGTGCTGAAAAGATTAGAGGTGAAGTTCCTCCACAGCTTTTTAGTAGAATTATGCAATTAATGGGTCAGTCACAACCATTAATTAGAGGTAATCAAAAAAAGTTAGAAAAACTTGCTGAAGAAGTTCTTAGAGATACTTATCCTATTATACTTGAAGGAGTTGACTTAAAGTTACAATTAGTTACTGATGGTAATAAGGTTAAAGAGTTCATGGATAAAGAAGAAGAGGAAAAGAAAAAAGAATTAGAAGAGGAAGAAGAAGATAAAAAACAATCTCAATCTCAAGAAGAAGAGGAAGAAGACGAAGATGATGAAGATGGTGAACAAGAAGATGATGAATCTGAAGAAGAACCAGAATTGGATAAAGAAGCTTTGGCTCTAGCTCTTGATAAAAGAAAGATAATTAATAATATCATACAAGGAGAAGCTAAAAATACAAAGTATATCTTACATCAAGAAGTTACTAGAAATGGTCTAAGAGAAATATACGGTGATAAAGCAGAGGATGCTATACGTCTTTGGGATGAAATATCTAAAGTAGCTGATAAGTTAGATTGGATTATTCCTATTCAACAAAAAGCAGATATGATGGAAAGAGCTCCACAAGGTATGGCTGGTGCTTGTTCTGCTAGATTCAAGAAAAAAGCTTTGAGTAAGAAAAAGAAAAAAGAACAAAAAGATTTATTAGATGAGATTAATAAATCTATCGAAGAAGGTAAAGATATAAATGATAAGGATATGCAAAAAAAGATATCAGAGGTTGTTGGACATTTAAATCCAACTATCAAAGCTGTTGGTGTTGATTTTGTAATGTTATTACACGAGGCTGTTAAAGGTATCTATGAAATTATATCTGACCCAGGTATGACAAGAGATGAAAATATGGCAATAGAGGTTCATAGACAAACTTCTACATTTAAGGATGAAGCTGAAGATTTTAGATATGGTCCTTATTTAGCACAAGATTTAAATAACTTTATTATGAAGAGTCCAGATATTATGAAATATCCAAATCTTAAAGAGTTTGTTTTCGGTAAACTTATTGACTCTGATAGATGGTCTGATGAAGAGTGTTTAGAAAATCTTAAAAATGTATTTCTTGAAAGTCCTAGAGGAAGAAAACTTATTGATGATTTAGTAAAAGAGTCAATAGATGAGTTAGATGAATATGAAAGACAAATGCGTGAATGGGAAGATAGTAAAAGAGATGAACAAGAAGCAGGAAAGTGGTCTAGAGAGATGAGTGATGAAGAAGAATCTGATATCGATAAACTTGTTAAACAAACTTTATACGGTAGTGAAGAAGAAGAAAAACAACCTGTATCTAAAAAGTCTTATGATGATATGACAATAGCTGAGATACAAGATGAAATAGAAAAAGCTGTTGAGGTAGAAAATTATGAATTAGCAGCTGAACTTACTAAGAAATATCTTAAAGGTGAGTCTAGAAAAATCTGGGAAAGAGAATTAATGAGAATTAATGAATCTCACTCATATCATGGAAGAAGAAAATAATTAATAAAAAGATGAAATTATTTAAGTATAATCAATTTTTAGGTGATAAATCAGTCAATGAGAATCTTGACAAGGCTAAAAAATTCTTGAAAGAAAGAGAATTATTAAAAGTTGCTGCTAGTGACTTAGGTCTTATACAAGGTGAATTGAAAGCTCAATTAGATCACAAAGAAAAAAGAAGTCTTAGATTAAAAGACTTTTCTGAAGAACAACAAGCTGAGATTAGAACTAAGTTAAGAGAGTTAAGATTACCAGATGAAGATGTAAGAAGAGTTGAAAGAGATCCAGACTTCTTGAAAATTAGAGAATTTTTAGGTCAAAAATATCAAGGATGGACTTATCCATTTACATATTTTTATTTTGTTGAAATGGTTTCCATGGAAGACTTATTTACAAGTAAAGATGTTGCTACTGGAGAAGATAATAGTATTTTTTCTAAGTTAATAGATTATTCTGGTCTTTTAGATAGATTACCTAAAAAGTTTGATGCTAACTTCATTGATCCTAATATTGATAATAACGCTGAGATTCTAATTGATGGTCTTAGTTACTTAGAAGAATATAGAAAAGTTAAAAAAATAATTGATACTTTCCCTTCTAAACTAAAATCTGAGTATAATAAAGCACCTGAGAATCTAAAAGAACAAATGGCAGAAGTCGCTGCTGGTTTTGATTCGATACCTGCTGATAAAAGAGAAAAGGTTTGGAAATCATTCTTTGGTGAAATGAAATTAGATACTAATACAGTTTTACCTGATGGTAAACCTAATCCTAATTATAATAAAATGGTTTGGTCTTCGTCTTTGAGAAGATTTGAGCACATGGATAATCCTATTAGAGAGTTAATAAAGGCTGCTAAAAATCACTTGAAATCTTCTGAAAATGATAGTATTATGGCTTTTTATGATAAGATTAATTCTTGTAATGAAAAGTATGGTCGATTGGGTGCTGATATAGTATTTGATGAGAATGGAATTTTGATTTTAGAAGTTAAATCATTCCAAGCAAATCAATTCTTAAATGGTCACACTAGACACTGTATTAAAGATTCAATGTCTCAATGGCAAAGTTATGTATCTAATCATAATAACAAACAATATTATATTTATAACTTTAATATTCCACAAACAGATAACTTATCTGTTATTGGTGTTACAATTGCTCCTGGTAAGTCTTCAAGTTCTGATAGACATAAGAGTTCAGATGGAAGAGCTGAAATTTATAACCACGGTTATGGTAGAGCTTGTCACCAAAAAAATGATGGAAATGTTGCAGATAGTCTTAAATCAGTATTGAGTAAATTTGAAAGTGATAATGATTTAGATGTAAATCTTTTTGATACTTGTCTTAAAGCAATGACACCTGAAGAAATTGACAGAAGAGAAAGAGCTAAAATTGCTGAAAGAGAAATTATTAGAAAGGGTCTTACAATTGATCAAATTAAAAAATATGTTAAAGAAGACGGTGCTGATATCAACAAAGATAATGCAAAAGCATTAGAGAACGCTGTTGAAGAAGGTGATATTGAAAAGACTAGACTTTGTTTAGAACTAGGAGCTTCTCCTAATCTTAAAAAAGGACCAGATGCTGTGATATCAAAAGCCAAAGACTTGGAAATGATTAAATTACTTGTTACATATGGTTCTGATATGACTGGTGATGTATTTAATCAAGTAATGGGTCAACCAGACGCATTAGAGTTCTGTCTTAAAGCTGGATTAGATCCTGCTTTTAATAACTTCTTACCTTGGAGAAAAGTAACTAAAGGAACTTGGCGTTCTGTAAGTGATATTGGTGAATCTTATTATGATGCCTTCTTACTATTATTAAAGTATGGTGCAAAAGTACAAGATGATAGAGGTAGAAATATGATTGTTAAATGGGCTGCTGAGTATGGAAGAATGGATATTCTTAATTACTTAGATGAGTCTGGTCTTTCTAAAAATTTCCAAGATAAAGATTGGAATGAAGCAATCCTTTGGATAGCACACTCTCAGAAATTACCAACTGACAAAAAAGATGAAGTAAATAACTACTTGAAAAGTAAAATTAGTAAATAAATAAAAACCCACTTAATTAAGTGGGTTTTTTTATTTTTTAAGTGTTTGGTAAATTAAATAAGCGTCATTTAAATCTTCATATGGTTTTGGAACTGTAGATACTGATGTAAGGTCATCTTTACTTAATTTACAATGTTTTGCCCAAAAATCATTTAGATTATCATTTTCTATTATGGCTAAATACATATCTGTTTTCTGAAATTTACCACCAGGAATACCTATTTTGTTTCTAAACTCTTCTTTTATTTTTTTCTTTTTAACACCAATCTCTGTTCTAATTGGTTCATATGTTAATTTACAAGATTCTAGTTTTAAAGTTGATGGTGACATCACTAGAATGTCCTGAGATATTTGGTCAAATAACTTTTTTCTTAATAATGTTGAGAATGTCACAAGGTCTATTAAGTCTCCAACTTGAGCTCCGAAGTTATAACCTTCTATTCCAATTTTTGTTGGTTTAGTTTTGTCTATGTTTGATAAAATATCATCTATTATTTGATCAGTTACTTTATCATAGTCTTTTAACTTTGTGAGTTCTCCTTCTGAGTAATCCTCAAAGCTTCTATATTCTATAAATTTGTATGTGACATATTGTTCAGCTAATCCAAACCATTTAGTTATACCTTTTTTACCAAATGCTTTTGATTCTCTACAATAATTATACATTTTGAATGTATCTCCTGAAGATACAACAAGTGCTGTTGAAATTAAACTTGGATCTATTGCTACTATATTCATAACTTATATAGTAGAAGTTCATGTTTTCCTATTTTTTTATAAAAATAACAATATCGTCAATTTCAATTGGTTCTAGGATATCTATATTTTTAAGTATATCAAAGTGACCCCAACCAGATGTTGCGTTCTCTATAATGATAGATCCAGTTTTTATTTCATTTGATATTTTTTGATAAAATTCTACAAGTTGATTTTTAGACTTATAAGGTGTGTATGAATAAATTATGTTATAATTTTGATAGTTGATATTCATTATATCGTCTTCTATTAAAATTAACTCTTTATTCCAAAGATTCATAAGATTTTCTTTTATGAAGTCGGTGTATATTTTTTGTTTTTCAATTCCTGTGAAAGTAAAATCATTATTAAATTCTAAAGACTGTAAATAGAAGTCATATAAAGCAAATCCTAAACCGATACCACAATCTACCATTGATATCTTATTTGGTAACAAACCTTTTTCTTCTATTCTTTTTAGTAGGAATATATTTTGTTCAATGTTACTTACAATATTGTGATGCTCACTACTATCAGCGAAATTGTCTGGAAGTTTTTGATTAAATTTTTGAGTTTCTTGGAAATAAAGAATCAAATCTGGATGTGGTTCAATTTCTTCTGATTCTGATTTATCAACAATGTTTATTTTCATTTTGACTTTTAATTATTTTTTTGTATATTTGTTATATGAAAGGTCACAAACTAACTCAAAAAGATGCTCTTAAATTCATCTTCGCTGGTAATTCTACTTTTACAGTAGAGAATACTAAAACTAGTAATAGATTTACATTTAAAGTTAAAATATCCAAGACTCCTGGTTTTTATTTTGTTAGTGTATTAACTTCACCTGACACTTACTCTTATATTGGTATAATTGTTAATGGTTTGTTTACTTGGGGTAAGAAGTCACACATTTCTGAAAATGCTCAATCTGTTAAGGTGTTCCAATACATTATTGATAAACTAAAATCTCAGTCTTTACCTGAATTTGTAGAAGTTTGGCACGAAGGTCGATGTGGTAAATGTGGTAAAACACTAACAGTTCCTTCTTCTATTCAGAATGGTTTAGGACCTGAATGTATTAAAACACTTTCTAGACAAGCTAAACGTGATAAATTTTTAGAATTAATATTATCATAATGCAAGCAACAATCAGTATTTTATTTTCTTTACTTCCTTTTATTTTCATCACCTATTACTTTATTGTAGTTAGAAAGACAAAGTATATTTCACTTGACTTAAAAAGTGGAAAAAGATGTTATTCTTGTAAAGATAGTATAGATTTAGACCAAATGGAATATCTTGATATACTTGTTCGTGATAAAAAGAACTATCGTCTTTGTCATGCTTGTCAACGAGAAGAAAAACTAGATGGATTAATCAATAAAAATAAATCATCTATTTTACATAAATTTAATCTTAAACTAATTGACGAAAGGTTTGATAAAACAACAAAGATTTTATTATTCTCTATTATTTTTTTATTGGTCATAGACATTACATTAAAAATAGTATTTGGTATTAAATGGTTTTCCTATTTCTATAATATATTCTTAGCTCTTTATTGGATACTTATTATATACAGATACAAACTTATATCAATAAAAAAACCCTCTCATTGAGAGGGTTTTCTAGGGTCGACTGGATAAGTCGAGGGTCCACCACCTTATTTTTCTAAACAAGGAAACTTTTTTTTATTTGTTTCGATGTATTGAATTATACCTCTGACAAAAAGTTCTTTAATTACTGATTCACAGGTATAAGTTTTGTCGAAATAGAACTCAATGTTATCTTTAACATTTTCCATTCCTACTTTATATAGTTCTTCTAAAGGAAAGTTTTCACTTCTTACATTTCTTTCATCTAAAAGTTCCTTTACCTTGTAAATCATTTAGTTTAATTATTTTTTACCTTCTTCTGTAGAAGCTGTTCTATAAGGTGTAACTAATTTCTTGATTTCACCTAAAGCTTTACGAGCTCTAGAATCAGAAACTTTAGTTGTTGCATTATGGTTAGCTTCAAACTCTGCCCACAATTCTTTTAATTTTTCATAGATTTCTTGTTTATTCATTTTATTCTATTTTATTTTTTAGAGTTAAAGTACTCTTGAACTTTTATCCGAAAATATCATCAGCGTCTGAAGAATCAACAAATCCATTTGTATCATCATCTTCTTCAACGATATCATTAAATTGTTTTTCAACTTCTTCAATTTCATCTAATGACTTGAATCTAAAGTAATCATTTACGATTGGAGCCATTCTTTCAAGAACCTCTTGTGTAAATACTTCAGAAGTAAATAATTGTTTTGTTGTAATTGATTTATTTAAGTGATTAACATACCATCTGTTACCTCCTGGTATAAAAGTCATTTCACCTGTTTTCTTATCAACTTCCATTTTACCTTTTGAGATACCGATTTGTTCCATATATTCAGGTCTACAGAAAGCATCTAATCCAGTGTAAGGATTCATACCGTGTGCAAATGAAATATCAAATCTAATTTTCTTAGGTTTAGCCATACGGTTTTTAGCTGTCTTGAAAAGAACTGAAATACCTGATTGACCTAAGTCCATATCATCTTCTTCACCAGTTTTTAATTTAGATTTAGACATGAATCCAATAACTGAAGCTGAGTATAACAAACCGTTACCACCTTTTAATTTTTCTTGTGGGAATAAATCCATTGTTAAGTAAGTGTGGTTACAAACAATCATAGGAATATCTAAGTAACCTAAATCTGTATTGATTGAGCGGAACATAGAACCCAATGCTTTTGCTTTAGTCATATCTTGTTTGATATCACCTTTTAATAAATCTGCTTTTTCTTTGTTAGAAGCCATCTGACCCAATGAGTCAAGAACAATCATTAATTTAGGTAATTCAAATCCACCCATTTTTTGTTCTTTTAATTCATCAACTAATTGAGTTAGTAAGATATTAACATCTTCAACTTTGTTAGATCTAATCAATCTGAACTTTTCTAATGAGTTATCGATTCCGAATTTTGGTAAGTCTTCTAAATCAATTGCTTGTTCTGTGTCAATATAGATAACTGAGTATCCTGCCTTTTGTGCGTGTTTTGAAACTGAATAAGCGATGAATGATTTACCTGCTCCAGATTCACCAGCGAATGCTGTGATTCTGTTTGATGCTACACCACCTCCAAGTAATTTACCTGAAAGAGCAGCATCTAACAAATAAACTCCAGTTGTGATAAATTGTTTTTCTTTAATCTCCTTTTCAATTTGAATTGGAACTGATTTTGCGATGTTATCTAAAATTGATCCAATCTTAGAGAACTCGAACTTCTTTCCTTCTTTTGATGTCTGTTTTGCCATTTTAATTAATTTTATTTTATAGTTTATATATTAAGAAACCTACTCCCCCTTTCGGGAAAAATTAAAAAAATCTTGAAAGAGGGTGGGGATTTTTTATATATACAATATGAAAAGATATGAATTTTTAGAAAAAGCCAGAGAAGTTCACGGTTATAGATACAAATATTTAAATATACCTGAGAAAATAACTTTAAATGATAAAGTTAATGTAGAATATCAAAATGTAGTTTATGTACAAAGTGTTTCTAAGCATCTATTAGGTAGACGACCTGAAAGAATGATTATTAAAAAAACAACTAAAGAGTTTATCGAAGAAGCTAAAAAAGTTTGGGGAGATAAATATGATTATACATTGGTTGATTATAAAGGAGCTTTATTTAATGTGAAAATAATTTACAATAATATTGTGTATGAACAAAGAGCTCAATCTCATTTAGAAGGACTAGCTCCTGAGTTTAGAAAAAATGAAGAATCTATATTAAAGAGTAATTTAAAAAAATCAGATTCAGTTGGTGAATCTGAGATTGAAGATTTCTTGAAGAAATTTAATTTTGAGTATAAAAGAGATTATAAAGAGAATTTTAATGAGTTTGACTTTTACTTACCTCGAATAAGAACTGTAATTGAGTTTGATGGTAGACAACACTTTGAGCCTATTGAGGAATTTGGTGGAGTCACTACCTTTGACATGATAAAATTCTATGACAATAAAAAAGATAAGTATTGTGAAGATAAATTTATAAATTTAATAAGAATAAAATATGACCAATTGGATGATATATATTCAATACTTTGGGAAAATCTTTCTTGGTTTATAAAAATAAAAAAACCAGATTAAATCTGGTCTTTTATTATTTTATTTCTAAATACTGGTCTAGTATTTCTTTAGTTTTATCATCAGATGAATGGAACCAAACTTCATTATCAAAAAGAGCTACTTTTTGATCAGCTATTAATTTTTGTAAAGCTGGCTCACTTGAAAATAAATTTACTTCTTCTGATTGAATAGAGTATTTTGATGAACCTTCTACATTTGGTCCTGGTGTATGAGACTCTTTTATAAATTGTGAATATCTTTTAATCATAATAATAATTATTTTTATAACATATATATTAAATTACAAACAAGATAAATATCTTTCACCTCTATCACATAATATAGTAATGATATTACCTTCCATATCTGGATATTTCTCTAACAGTCTTTCTGAAGCCAATATATTAGCTCCTGAACTTATACCAACAAAAAGACCTTGTTCTTTAGCTAATCTTCTTGCTCTTTGTCTAGCTTCTTCAGTAGATATTATAATAATATCATCTACTTCTTTTAAGTCAACAAGAAATTTAGAACCATCTCCAATTCCTTGAATTCCATGTAGTCCTGGTTCACCACCTGACATAACTGGTGATTCTGCTGGTTCAACTGCTACTACTTTCATATTACCGTGGTAGTATTTTAAAACACGAGAAGTACCCATAAGAGTACCTCCAGTTCCTGTGCCGTCGACAAAAGCAGCAATTGTATTTGTGTGTTGGTGTATAATCTCTACAGCGGTTCCTTTTTCGTGTGCCTCAATATTTAGTGGATTGTGAAACTGATTAGGATTAAAGTAACCATTCTCTTCTGCCATTTTATCTCTTAGTGCAATTGCGTCATCAAATTTACCATCTGGTACTTCAATAAGTTCAGCTCCGTAAAGTCTTAACATTTGTTTACGTTCTTCACTCATATTAGCAGGCATAATGATAATACATTTATATCCTCTTTCTGCTGCTAAAAAAGCAAAAGCAATTCCAGAGTTTCCGGATGTTGCCTCAATTATAGTATCTCCTTTTTTAATTAAACCATTTTCTTCAGCATGATTTATTATGTAAGATGCCATTCTATCTTTTATCGAACCACTTGGGTTTTGACCTTCGAACTTTGCGAAGATTCTTTCTGAGATTTGTATAAGTGGTGTTTTTCCGACAAGTGATGATAGTTTTTGCATTATTTTATGATAGTTTTTTATATTTTATATATTAGTCAACATGAAGTTTAATTCGAAAAAATTTGATGTTTTTAGAAAAAATTCCTATATTTGTCCTAATATGAATATATGGTTCACATCAGACACTCACTACGGACATACTAACATAGCTGGTCCTGAGATTTCTCGTTGGAAACGAGGATATAGAGATTTTAAAACAGTTCATCAAATGAACATGACTCTTATTGACAACATTAATAAGTATGTTAAGGAAGACGATATTCTTTATCACTTAGGTGATTGGTCTTTTGGTGGAGTTCACAACATTAAATTATTTAGAGATTCGATTGTTTGTAAAAACATACATCTTATCTTAGGAAATCACGACCAACATATTGTTGATAAAGAAATCAAGTTTCACGATATATCGTTTAACCCAACTGATTTATTTTCATCTGTTCAAGATGTCTTACATTTAGAAGTTGGTAAAACAAAATTATTTCTTTCACACTACTCACATCGTGTTTGGAATGGAAGTCATAAAGGCGTGATTCACTTATACGGTCATAGTCACGGCTCAATTGAAGATTGGGGTCGTTCTATGGATGTTGGAGTGGATGTTGCTTATAAAATGTTCGGAGAATATCGACCATTTAATATAGGTGACATTACAAGAATTATGGATAAAAAAGAAGTTCATCAAATTGATCATCATGAGAGTTAATTATAAAAATTCCGCATATAAATTTAGATTTGGTAAAAATCCAAAAGATTGGTCTATTGAGAAATTACATCAATTGTATTTAGATGCTGTTTCTCGATCTAATAAGAAGAGAAAGATTGTTACTTCTATTTTAGATAGAATTGAAAAAGAACTTCCGGATGCTGATGTTTACTTAAATAAAAAAACAAGAGTTCTTTATAAAGAAAAAGAAAGTATAATTTATAGAAGAGTTCTTTCTTATCAAGAACAATATCAATGTTGGGGAGTTGGTAGTTGGGAAGAATTGAAATTCACTGGAAATACATCTGAAATTAGAGAGAAAAAATTAAATTTATTGTTATCTTCTCAAAATCATTTTGAGTTAGGTGCTCTTTATGATAAATATGACCGTGATAATTTGTGTTTATATAGAATTCCTTGGGAAGCACTTTGTGAAAAAGTTGAGGAAAAGTTAAGAAAAAAATTTAAGTCACAAGTAGCCCCAGAATTTCTTACAATTACAATTGGTGAAAAAAATTATATTGTAAATTGTGATAACCAACATAGATACAATATATTTTATAAAAATTTCTCACTTAAAAGTGAGGTTGTTCATGTAGAGTTATGAAAGATTTGTATAATAGATTATCAGTTCTGAAAATTATTCTTAATAGTAATTATGGTGTTGATTTTTCAACTGTTAATAATGTTTATAAAGAATCTTATGAGATAAGAACAAAGATTAAGACAATAAAAAGTAGAAAAGATAAAATTAATAGAATATTCAATGTCTAGATTTGAAATGGGTGATAGATTGGTTTGTATCAAAGAATACAAAACACTTAAAGTTGGATCACATTATCCTATTAAAGGTAGTGGTGATTTAGAGTGGAACGCTGACCCAGAAGTTAATGGACGGAAAGGTTATGGTTTCTGTGTAGAAGATGAACAATATGGACGTCTTTCTGGTAGAAAAGATTGGTGGAATTTACCATATAATGAAAAAATAAAGTGGTATTATTTTACTGAAAAAGAAATTTCTGAGTATTTTGTAACCGAGTGGGAAGATTATAAATCACATTTAAGAAATGAAAAATTAGTTATTTTAGGTGTATGAGAGATATTAAAGGATTTTGTAAATTAATGGATTTGAGTATACCAGAGTATGCTCATTTTGATTACTATATTGAACAGTTATCTAAAACCGAAAGGTGGAAGAATATCTATCAATTAGTAAATTTGTATGAATTGGCTGAATCACAACACAGTGATCTTTACCAATTCAGAATGGATAAATCAAATGAAATTATAAATTTCATAAAATCAACTAGAGCATTTCAAGAACTGAATGATGATAATTTAATATCTGATTATCCAACAACAAAGAATTTTGTTTATGATGAAGACAAAAAGTATTTGTCTGTTGATATTAGAAAAGCAAATTGGACTATACTTAAAAAGTATGATCCTGATTTCTTAAATGAATTAGGTCACTCTTATGAAGATCTTTTAGATAAATTTAATTTACCTGAAATATTTCATCACTCAAAAAGTTTAAGACAATTTATTTTTGGAAACTTAAATCCAAAAAGACAAATTAAAGCACAAAGAGTTATTATTGAAGAGCTGCTTAATCAATACAAACATCTTAATTTAGAAGTTGCTTGTGTTAAAAGTGACGAGATTATATGGGTTATTGAAGACGATTATCAATTACAAGAAGTATTAAATACTTTAGATAATAATTTATTTAAGGCTAAAATTTTTACTGTTCAGAGAGTTGAAGATTTCAGGATCAATTCTTATTATGATGAGAATTGGCATTATCTTTACAAAGAAATGGTTGGGTGTAATGGTAACTTTTTCTTTATGAATTTAAAAAAATATATACTCGATGAAAAGTTGGACATCAAGGACCTTTATTTTAGAATTGATGGTAAGACCGCTGTTTGGGTTGTTGAAAATTTAAATTTAGAGCTTAGATAATATGGTATACGTTAATATTTATTTAGAAAATAAAGAAAAAATCTTACATCAGGAAGAAGTTCCTAATAAAAGTTTACAAACAATAGAAGACGCTAGGGTTTTTTGTTTTAGTTATCTAAAAGATAAATACAATGAAGTAAAATATAAGATACAAATACAACCAAAAAAAGAATACTCTATACTCAATATAATATTTGAGAATGATATTTCACTAAGTAGAGAGTTTCTAATTAATAGAATAATAAATGATTGACATTTTTGATAACAAAATAGATTTGACAAAATTAGTTTGTCATTCTGGAGGAGCACCCGGCTCTGATACTGTTTGGGAAACAGATGGAGATTTGTTTTCTGTAAAAACACGTGCTTATTCATATAAGACTCCTAAACACCAATCACCAAACAAGGTCGAAATATCTGAAGAAGATTACAAAGAAGGAATTATTGAGGTAAATAAAGCAAATAAATGGCTAAACCGTTATGGTATTCATAAATATATGAATTTACTGGCTAGAAACTGGGCTCAAGTAAAATATTCAGAGCAAATATTTGCAATCGGAACCATTATCAAACCAGGTGATAAAAACTCTAAAGGTTACTACAACAAAGGTAAATATGATATTGTTGACGGTGGAACAGGTTATGCTGTTATGATGGGTATTAATAATAAAAAAGAAGTTTTTGTTTTTGACCAAATAAGAGATAAATGGTTTAGATGGTCATATTCAACATACTCATTTTTAGAAATGAATGATGTTCCTAAAATAACTTCACAAAATTTTGCTGGAATTGGTACCAGAGAGATAAAACCAAATGGTGTCTCTGCCATCAGAGACGTTTATAACAAAACATTTAATAAATAATGAAAACATTACTTACAGAATCAGGTCGTAAAAAAATTCAAGAAGAATTACATCACTTACTGACCGTTGAAAAACAAAAAGCAATTCAAGAAATAGCAGATGCTAAAGATAGAGGAGGTATTGAAGAAAATGCCGAATTTGACATTGCAAAAGATGAATTAAATAAATTACAACAAAAGATTGCTAAGTTACAAGAGACTCTATCTAACTCTTCTATAGTTGATCCTAAGAATGTAGACTTATCAAAGGTTTCACTTTTAACTACTGTTCTTGTATTGAATAAGATGAATGATAAAGAGTTTCAATTCTCAATAGTTCCTGATAATGAAATTAATGTTAAATTAGGTAGAATTTCATCTAGTAGTCCGATTGGTTCTGGTCTTATGAATAAAAGAATTGGAGAAGTCTCTACTATTGTAATCCCATCTGGAAGCATCGAGTTTGAAATTGTTAATATTTTACCATATGAAGATTAGTTTTGATTTTGACGGTACTTTAGATGATGAATTTGGTGGTCAAATTATTAATCATCAAAAAGAAGAAATACAACAGTTAGCAAAAAAGTATATCCAAGAAGGACATGATGTTTGTATAGTTACAAGAAGATATGACGAAGAACATAAAAATCTTGGTCTTAAAAATGAACATCTAGTTGTTTATGAATTGGCTAATAAATTGGGAATAACTGATATTAACTTTACAAATAGAGAATTTAAGTTTTCTCATTTAATGAGGCTTAGAGTTGATATGCACTTTGAGAACTCAGAAGAAGAAATACACTATTGTAATATTGTTTTCCATCAGAATGATTACCAATGTAAAGTAATTCCGGTTGAGAGAGAAGGTTGGAGAGATTTATTAAATTAAAAAATGACAAAAAAAGAATTTATAGAGCTTATAGAAGAGTTGGGTTTTATCAACACTTGGCAATCAATTGATGATAAGTATCATATGGAAACTGATATTGTTGGTCTACCTAATCAAAATGGTATGGCTTTTATTGACCAATTAAAAATTGAAATTGTTGATGATATTGCTCAGTTAAGTTTGTCACAGATGAGTAGTCATATGATGGCTGGTAAAAACTTTGGTAATTTCTCACTAAAAACATTTGGTGATAAGAATGATTTTCAGTTAGAAATATTTTTGAGTTTTATTTTAGGTTCATTTAATAATAAGCCTGCTCATATAATTAGATATATGAGAGATAAAAAAATTGAAAATATATTAAAATAACTTATATTTGTAAAATGAATAATTCATTGAAAAACATTTAAGGTGAATAATATATATGTTATGAATAAATTTAGTAATATGGTTAATGAGGAATCAGGTTCGAGTTCAGGATTTAAGTTAGGTTTAGATATACACGGTGTTGTTGATGCAATGCCGGAATTCTTTTCATTTTTAACAGATTCTTTTATTAAGAATGGTGGAGAAGTTCATATAATAACTGGTGGTCGTTGGGATGTTGAGTTTGAGAAAATGTTAAATGACTTTGGAATTAAATGGACTCATAAATTTTCTGTTTATGATCATCTTAAAGAGGTTGGTGCTGAACAAAATGGTAAAATACAATTCCCAGATGGTACTGTACAAAGAAAGTTTAATGATGAGGATTGGGATAAAGTTAAAAGTGATTATTGTAGAGAACATAACATATCATTACATATAGACGATACATTAGCCTATAATAATTATTTCACAACTCCTTTTGCTAGATTATGGTCACATACTGGTCAAAAGAAAGCATCTCACAAAGAAGTAAGACATCTTGATTAAACTACATATACTTTCTTTTATATAAAAAGAAAAATATTTATGTTTGATATGGATCAAGAGAGAAAGGATATTAATTTAGATAATCCTATATTTGTTTGTTATATAAACACTACTAACCTTTCAAGGCAAAGATCAGTTGAGGTAATGGAGCAAACAAGAGAAAAATTAGATGTCTATAATAATGTTACTATGTGGTTTATTGCAGCTGATAGAGATGAAATAGTTTGTGTTTATGATGGATGGGGTAGAAATAGAGATTCAGAAATTAAAGACTTAATATCTGAAATAAATACAAAAATAGAAATTATGTCTCAATCACACTCTTTTGATGATTTTAAGATAAGAGTAAGAGATTGGAGAATAAATGAATTAGTGAATGGGTCACAAGAAAACAAAATATGATATTCAGAGTAAGTTATTCTTAAAGGATGGTCTTCAAGAATATGCGGATTGGTGGTATGAATGGGATTGGGATTATGATTATCATGATGACTACTGTGATTGTTATCTTTGTATGCCGGTGGATTATGAATATTTACCAGATGAACAACAACCAAAAGAACAAGATTATATCTCAAAAAGAGGTATAAGAGTTACATCACAAACATATTCACATGGTAAGTTAATTGATATGTCAACTATCTATTCCAAGGAGATTATTAGACAAAAGAAACTAGAAGCCATCTTGGGAGGTCATTATGAAGTTTTTTATAAAAAAGTTTATTTAAAGGATTTATTAAATGAAAAAAATAGAAATATTCTCAACAAATTGGACTGAGATAGATGTCATGAAATCACCATCTAAATTTTTTGTTTTTGGTGATAATTGTGAAAGATGGGGTAAAGGTGGACAGGCTTTAATCAGAGACCAACGAAATTCAATTGGTTTAAGAACAAAAAAGAAACCAGATAATCTTTCATCTTCATTTTTTAATGATTTAGAATATCAAAAAAACTGTCAGATAATTTTAGAGGATATTTTAACAATAAAAGAAAAACAGTTAAATGGTTCAGTTATTGTTTTATCTAAAAATGGTTATGGAACCGGACTTGCCAAATTGTCTGAAAGGTCACCTGAGACATTTAATTACCTAAATGAATCATTAAAGAATTTCTTACACTTTGATAATGTTAATGGTGTTCATTATTATAGACTTCCATCTGGTAACGAAATTGCTTCCGGTGAATATATTGACTTATCTACTGTAAAAAATCCAGAGAGTAATTCTCAATTTTTAGAATCTTCTTTGATATTGGATGCTTATACTATTTATGACCAAATATTAAAACAAAAAAAGATTAGTTTTACATCTGATAAGTCATATAAATGTGGTGATGTAATTAACTTTTACTCTAATGGTAAAAAAGAGTATTTAGTATGTAAGGTAATAAATGATTCGATTATGGTTAAAGATATCAATAAGGATATACTTTCTCAATTTGAGGGATTTTCTTCTGATTTCGTTTATCAATATAAAGAAAGTGATTTAGTTACTTTTATTGAATTTATAGCTACTTTAGATGATAAAGGTAATATGGTTTATAACTCAAACTACTTTAATGATGAACCAAAAGTTGATATTCCAATAAGTGACCAAAAAGTAAATTTAACAGTTGATGAAAAGTTAGACCTACTAAATAAAAAAGTAGATTTTTTGACTGATTTGTTAACAAAGAAATTTTGATATTTTAGTTAATTTAACTATATTTGTATAACAAAATTAAAATATGGATATTACAGTTATAACATCAGATATCATTGAGAATACACAAGTAGATACTAGTGGTTTATGTGACTTTCTTAGAATGGCTCAAGACTATCAAAATCAAATTTTAATGGATGAACTCAGAGAAGAGTTAAATTCATAATAATAAGGTCGGGTGACCGAGTGTTTAGGTGAAGGCTCGCAAAGCCTTCTACGGTGGTTAGAATCCATCCCCGACCTCTAATAATAAAAAATATGTCAATAAGAATAGTAAGTTCTGAATTAACGAGTGATGATCTTAAAATAGAGTTTCGAGATTACAAGTTAAAAGTTCTTAATGGTGAAATTAATTTCACAACATCAGAAGAATCCTTAAATAAGAGCAGGAATTTATTACAATTTATTTCTGACACATTTCCAAATGACATTATTACCGGTTCATTGGCTCTGAGTATTTTTGGTTTAATACATAGAGACACAAATGATATCGACATTCTAATTGATGATAAAGATAGATATCCTAAGTATATCAAAGATGGTTATGATGCTGAGTTTTCAACTCCGAATAGATTAGGTTATCGTGAAATAAAATATCAAAAACCAGCTGTTGGTATTGAAAAGCTTTTAAGACGTAAAGAAGAAATCTATACAGTTGATTTCTTTCATAATGATAATAATTCGTCTTTTATTACAATTAACTTTAATGGTAAACAACTCAAAGTTCATAACCCTTTAGAAGTTATGGATTATAAGTTGAATATGGCTATTAACTCAAAAGTATACAGACCGACAAGAAGTAAACATAAAGAAGATTTGACTAGAATTTTTGACCAAAGGAGAGTTTGATAATTAATATTTTTTTACTATCTTTGTGTTATGCCAAAGTATTTAACATATCGATATATCTACCCACCTCGTCCTAAAAACGCAATATCACCTGACGAGTTGAATTTTTGGGATAATGGATCTCTTGTATCTCAACCTAAACTTAATGGTTCTAACTGCTTAATCTTCACAAATGGGGATAAGTTTGTTGTTATGAACCGTCATAATCAGAGATTGACAAATTTTAGATTAACAGATGATGAGGTTAAAAACCTTTACAGAGGCAATGGTGGTTGGTTGATATTGAATGGTGAGTATCTAAATAAAAATAAATCAGACGAAACTGGTCAATCTTTCAATCATAAATTTGTTATTGTTGATATCTTAGCCTTCGATGGTGAATATCTTGTTGGTAAAACTTTCCAAGAACGAATTGAACTATTAGATTCTTTATATAGTCAGACTGACTCTGAAAAAGAATATTTATATTCAATTTCAACTAATGTTTATCGTGTAAAGTCTTATATTAATGACTTTAAGAATATTTTTGATAAACTTACTCCTATCGATATGATAGAAGGATTAGTAATGAAGCGTAAAAATGCACGACTTGAAATTGGAACTTCTGAGTTAAATAACGTGAAGAGTCAATTAAAGTGTAGAAAGCCTACTAAAAATTATAAGTATTAAGTGTTTGATGTAAAAGTAAGTTATTGTTTAGGATGTAAAGTAAAGATTACTTGCACTGAAGATCATATCTATAAAGTCAATATTTATAATAATAAAAATAACGAACTTCTTTTATCTACATATTCATTTGATGAAATTCACTATCCTAAAACTTATCTTATAAATTATAAAGTTGAGGTAATATTAAATGA
>JACCDX011307801.1_pt1 | contig 20703 bp, 11 predicted proteins | sample 7449681 | NCBI WGS metagenome assembly JACCDX01 (sample SAMN15323450, study PRJNA562643) | freshwater metagenome | isolation source: river surface water | place: USA:Blue River Watershed | collected 2017-08-18
CCGCACAATTGACAATGATGCGCGTGCTCGCCTTGGGCGCCATGGCGCGCGCGCGCAAAACCAGTTCCGCGCCGGGCACGCTCACGCCTTGGGGAATGCTCATGGTTTGGTATTCGTCAAAGCGGCGGGCATCGAGCACCACCACGTCGGCATGGCCATCGATCAAGGCCTTGACTTCTTGCGCCGAGAGCGAGGGCGTATGGCGCACGGATTCGACCAACTCGCCAAAGGACTTGCTCGGCACGTTCACGTCGCGGAACAATTCGCCGCCACTATCGGCCCAGCCTTTGAGGCCTCCGGCGAGCACATGCACTTGCGTGTAGCCCAGGCGCTGGAGCAGGGTGGCGGCGTTTTCGGCGAGGTCTTCGCCGGCGAGGTTTTGGCCGTAAACCACGATGCAGGTATCCCGCAAGGGAATCCGAGCCCAGGCCTGCGCCTCGAGTTGGCCCAAGGGAATGTTGACGGCAAAGAGCGGATGCGCTTGGGCAAAGGGGTCTTCCTCGCGCACATCGATGAGCGCGATTTCGCGCTTGGCCAGCAGGGCCTCGCGCACTTGCAAAAAGGTCATGCGTGGGAACGCACTCTCGGGGGCGGTCAGGGCGTTGCTGTAACCGGAGATGAACTCTTTCACGCTGCCGTCGTCCTTGTAGACATGGCGGCGTACCTTGCCAATGTTGGCGCCGTAGACGTGAATGCTGATGGCCACCGTCTCCGCGCTGGCGTTGTGGACCTTGTGCACATCGCCCACGGTGGGGGAGACGGCTTCGACCTGTCCGGGCTGGAGGCGGATGGCCTCCCCAGTGGCTCGCCAGTGGCCTTGCGCATCTTGAGCATAGGGCTGGCTCACCTCTTCCCCGCGCAGCATGCCAATGAGACCCCAGACGGTGTGATCATGCACGGGGGTGGCTTGGCCGGGGCCCCAGACGAAGCTCACGATGGAGAAGCGGTCCTCGGGATCGGCATACAACAGAAACTGCTGGTAATGCTCGGGGTGGGGTTGGGCAAAGGCCTCGGGTAACCAATCGTCCTGTCCGACCAACTGCTCCAGCAGCACTTTGCCGCGAGCCAGGATGTCGGCTTCGGGGCGGGGCCGGCTCAAGAGCTCTTGCAGGTTGTGCACCAGGTGCTGCAAGCGGGGGGTCTGGCTCAGATCGGGGACAACAAAACTCATGTCAATCTCAGCAATGAGGGGTTAGAGGTGCTTGACCAACACTTGGCTCTTGCGGTTCCAGTTGTAGTGGCGTTTGCGCGCTTCGGGCAACCAATCGGTGTTGACGGGGACAAAGCCCCGCTTCAAGAACCAGTGCATCGCGCGCGTCGTGAGCACAAAGATGCTCTTGAGCCCTTTGTTGCGGGCGCGCTGCTCGATGCGCTTGAGGATTTTCTCGCCATCGCCCTGGCCCTGAGCGTTGCTCGCCACGGTGAGCGCAGCCATCTCGCCGGTGCTCGCCTCCGGGTAGGGGTGCAAGGCGGCGCAAGCGAAGATCACGCCATCGTGCTCAATGACCGTGTACTGTTCAATGTCGCGTTCAATTTCATTGCGATCGCGTTTGACAAGGGTGCCGTCGTTCTCAAAAGGCTCGATGAGTTGAAGCACGCCCCCCACGTCCTCAGGGGTGGCTTCGCGCAGGCTCTCGAGCTTTTCATCGACCACCATGGTGCCAATGCCATCGTGCATGTAGATCTCGAGCAACAGCGAGCCGTCCACGGCAAAGGGCAGGATGTGGCTGCGCTCAACGCCGCTCTTGCAGGCTTTGACGCAGTGTTGAAGGTAAAACGCTACATCGGTGGGGTTGTTTGTGTGGGGCAAATCTTTGAGCATGGCCTCGGCGGCAGCCAAGGGCAACTCGGTGTCGATGGGGTTGTCCTCCGACTCGGGCTCTTGGGGGCGCAAGCGAATGCCAGGGACTTCGGTCACAAAAATCAGCTTATCGGCTTGAAGCGCCGTGGCCACCGAGGTCGCCACCTCTTCCATGGTCAAGTTAAAGGCTTCGCCCGTGGGGGAGAAGCCAAAAGGGGAGATGAGCACCATGGCGCCGGACTGCAAACTCTGCGAAATACCGGCTACATCCACTTTGCGCACCAGGCCCGAGTGCTGGAAGTCCACCCCATCGAGAATACCCACGGGGCGTGCGGTAATGAAATTGCCCGAGATCACACGCACCGTAGCGCCGGCCATGGGGGTATTGGGTAGCCCTTGGCTAAACGCGGCTTCAATTTCAAAGCGCAATTGCCCCGCCGCCTCCTGGGCGCAATCCAGGGCCACGCTGTCGGTGATGCGCATGCCGTGAGAGTAGCGCGGCTCATGTCCTTTGGCGTGCAGTTGCTCATTGACTTGGGGGCGAAAGCCGTGCACCAACACGATCTTCACGCCCATGCTTTGAATGAGGGCCAAGTCTTGGGCAATGCTGGGCATCTTGCCGGCTGCGATCGCCTCACCCGCCACCCCCACCACAAAGGTCTTCCCACGGTGCATGTGGATATAGGGGGCGACCGAGCGAAACCACGGCACGAAGGTGAAGTTAAAGACAGTCGACATGGGCACGGTGCAAAGCTGCGGGGATAATGCGCCATTGTGTCCCAAGTTTCAGCCACTTTGCCGTCTGTGCCCGATCTGAAAATCGAATTTCCGCCCGAGTTGCCCGTTTCGGCCCGGGTGCCCGAGATCATGGCAGCGCTACAAGCGCACCAGGTGGTGATCGTCTGTGGCGAAACCGGCTCGGGCAAGACCACCCAGCTGCCCAAAATCGCCCTGGCCATGGGGCGCGGGCAGATGGGCCCCACCGCCCCCGGTGACAAACCCGCGCGCCCCAAGCGCATTGGCCACACCCAGCCGCGGCGCATTGCCGCGAGCAGCGTGGCCAAGCGCATCGCGCAGGAGCTCCAAACGCCGCTTGGTGACGTGGTGGGGTACAAGATTCGCTTTCAAGACCGCCTGAGCAAAAACGCCTCGGTCAAGCTCATGACCGATGGCATCTTGCTGGCCGAGACGCAAACCGACCCGCTACTCGAAGCCTATGACACCCTGATCATTGACGAGGCGCATGAACGCAGCCTCAACATCGATTTTTTGCTCGGCTACCTCAAGCAAATCTTGCCGCGCCGCCCGGACCTGAAAATCATTGTCACCTCGGCGACCATCGACGCCGAGCGTTTCGCGCGGCATTTTGAATCGTCTCAAGGGCCCGCGCCCGTGCTCATGGTCTCGGGGCGCACCTTTCCGGTCGAGCAGCGCTGGCGCCCCTTTGAGGAGACCCGTGATCACGGCCTCAATGACGCCATTGCGGACGCCGTAGATGAGCTCTGGCAAGGGGGTAAAGGCGGGGACATTCTGATTTTCTTGCCCGGCGAGCGGGAGATTCGGGAGGCGGCCGATCACCTGCGCGGGCACCTCTCGCACCAGGCGCATACCCGCCAGGCCGACGTGTTGCCGCTTTTTTCACGACTGTCGCAGGCCGAGCAAGACCGGGTATTTGAGACCTCCGGGGGGCGGCGCATCGTGCTCGCCACCAATGTGGCGGAAACCTCGCTCACCGTGCCCGGCATTCGGTATGTGATCGATACCGGCACCGCGCGCGTCAAGCGCTACAGCCTGCGCAGCAAGGTCGAGCAGTTGCAGGTCGAACCCATCAGCCAAGCGGCGGCCAACCAGCGCGCGGGCCGCTGTGGTCGGGTGGCCAACGGCATTTGCATTCGCCTCTACGACGAGGCCGACTTTGCCGCGCGCCCCCGATTCACCGACCCCGAAATCCTGCGCTCCTCCCTCGCCGGAGTCATCCTGCGCATGAAGGCGCTGCACCTGGGCGGTGTGGAGGATTTTCCGTTTATTGAAGCCCCCTCGGGGCGCGCCATTGCCGATGGCTATCAACTCCTGGCCGAGCTGGGCGCGGTGGACGAACAAAACGCGCTCACCCCGATCGGGCGCGCGCTCGCCCGGCTGCCCTTGGACCCCCGTGTGGGGCGCATGATTCTGGCCGCACGCGAGCAACAGGCACTGGATGAGGTCTTGGTCATTGCCAGCGCCCTGAGCATTCAGGACGTGCGCGATCGTCCCCTGGAGGCACAAGCCCAGGCAGACCAACAGCATGCCAAATTTGACGACGAAAAAAGCGAATTCAGTGGCTACCTCAACCTCTGGCGTTGGATACATGCGGCCCGAGGGGGCGAAGCGGGCTTGCCCAAGCGCAAGACGCCCGGCGCGCCGGGCCAGGGCAAAGCCTCCGCCAGCGCCAAGCCCGCCCTAGTCCCTCAAGGAGCCCAGCACCAGGCGGGCGAAATGCCCACGCATAAACTCAGCAATCGCCAGTACGAGGCCTTGTTGCGCCAGAATTACTTGAGCCCCCGGCGCATCCGGGAGTGGCGCGACACCCACTCGCAACTGCTCACCGTCGTGACCGAGCAGGGCTGGAAACTCAACCCCGAGCCCGCGAGCTACGAGCAAATCCACAAGGCCATGTTGGCGGGTTTGCTCGGCAACATCGGTTGCAAGCTCGACGACGAGGACATCTACCTTGGCGCGCGCGGCATCAAATTCCACCGCCATCCTGGCGCGCATTTGAAGAAACGCCCGGGGCGCTGGATCGTGGTGGCTGAACTGGTGGAGACCACGCGGCTCTTTGGCCGGGGCATTGCGGCCATCGAGCCGCAATGGCTCGAAGCGGTGGGCGGCCACTTGCTCAAGAAGCAATTGCTCGACCCCCATTGGGAGAAAAAGTCGGGCGAGGTGGTGGCCTTGGAGCGGGCGACCCTCTATGGCTTGGTGGTCTACAGCGGACGGCGTCGGCCCTACGCCACCATCGACCCCGCGGGCGCGCGCGAACGCTTTATTCGCGAAGCCTTGGTGCAAGGGGATTGGGAGACGCGGCTACCCTTCCTGTCGGCCAATCAAAAATTGGTGGCCAAGGTGGAGGAGCTGGAGCACAAATCGCGACGTCAAGATGTGCTGGTCGACGATGAGCTGATCTTTGCCTTTTACGACGCCCACATTCCTGCCGATGTCTGCAACGCACGCCAGCTCGAAGCTTGGTGGCAAGAGGCGGTGCGTCAGCAGCCCCGCCTCTTGCATTTGAGCCGTGAGGAGCTCATGCGCCATGAGGCGGCGGGCATCACCACCGATGCGTTCCCCCGCGCAGTGCGGTTGGGCGGCGTGGATTGCGCGGCGCAATACCTGCACGAGCCGGGTGACGCGCGCGATGGCGTGACCGTGACCGTGCCCCTCTTTGTGCTCAACCAAGTGAGCGAGGCGCGCTGTGAGTGGTTGGTGCCGGGCATGCTCAAGGACAAGATTCAGGCCTTGCTCAAAAGCCTGCCGCAAAAACCGCGCTCGCGCTTCGTGCCTTTGCCTGAAAACGCCAGCCGACTGGCCGAGGCCTTGCGCGTGCCCGAGCGCTTTGGTCAGGGCTCGCTCACCGATGTTCTGCTCAAAACCGTGCGCGATGAAACCAGTCTGGATGTCAAGCGAGCCGATTTCAAACTCGACATGGTGCCCGCCCATTTGTTCATGAACCTGAGGGTGGTGGACGAGCATGGTCGCCAGCTTGGCATGGGCCGAAACCTCGGAGCCCTCAAGGCCGAGTGGGGCGGGCAAGCGCGAGGTGCTTTTCAGGCCCTGGCGCAGCTCAAGGACTCGCTCGCGCCCATCCTCACGCAAAGCCCCGACAGCGACGGCATGCCCGCCAGAGCGGCCCCATCCAAAGCAAGGACGCCTGAGCGAACCCAAGCCAGCGCCGAGACCCGCTACACCGATTGGTCTTTTGGCGAGCTACCCGAGTTGATGGAGATTCGCAAAGGCGGGCAAACCTTGATCGGTTTTCCCGCCCTCATTGACAGCGGGGACGCCGTTTCCATTGAGGTGTTCGATGAGCCCGAGGTGGCCGCGCGCCGGCACCGCAAGGGGCTGGTGCGTTTGGTGGCCTTGCAGATTCGCGACGCCCTCAAATACCTGGAAAAAAACATCCCTGATTTACAAAAGATGGCCGTCGCCTACATGCCGCTCGGGACCCAGGAGGAGTTGCGCGAACAAATCATCGATGTCGCCTTGGAGCGCGCTTTTTTGCAGGAGCCCCTGCCCAACGACGCCGCGAGCTTTCAGACGCGCATCGTCGAGGGGCGCGGGCGCTTGACGCTCATCGCAAACGAGGTGGCGCGGTTGGCGGGCGTCATTTTGCAGGAGTACGCCACCGCGCTGCGCAAAATCAAAGACACCCGTCAGGCCCCAGAGGCCACGGCCGATTGCACCCAGCAGCTGCAGCGCCTCATGCCCAAGCATTTTCTTGCCCAAACCCCTTGGGCGGCCTTACCGCATTACGCACGCTACCTCAAAGCGGTCACGCTGCGGCTTGAGAAATACCGCAGCGATCCGTCCCGGGACGCCCAGCGCATGGCTGAGCTCAAAGCCCAAGAGCAGCGCTATTGGCGCCTCGTGGCAGAGCGCAAGGGCGTGCAAGACGAGCGCATGCGCGAATTTCGTTGGTTACTCGAAGAACTGCGGGTCAGTTTTTTTGCCCAGGAATTGCGCACGCCCCAACCGGTCAGCATCAAACGCCTCGAAAAAGCCTGGGCTCAACTGTCCCACTAACGCCCGCCTCCCGGCGTGTCTGACCTGCGTCTCGCGAGGAGGGGAGCCCTGATCTGCCTTGCGAGTGGGGCGGGCAATGCCTCTGCGACCGTGAGTTGCAGAATGGACTTTTTGGCGCCGCAACAATACCGGAAATAATAATTTATTACGACTATTTTCGCTAATTATTTATACCTTAGGATTGATTCACCCTATACTTAGTACTCAATTTGAATTCGGCGGCTAGGCGCGTTGGGGATTTTGCCCCTGGCTGCTCAACCATGATTGTTTCCAAAGAGTGAAAGGGAATCCCATGTCGCATCAACAGTTGCCCTCGATCGGAACCGTCCCTGGCAGCGCTGCTTCGGGCGCTTTGCGTCTGGTTTGGCGCCACCGCAACCCTAAAACCTTGTTGCAGCAGGGCGAGTCGGAAGCACTGGTGGCGGGGCAGGTTCACACCCGGGTGGCTGAGGCTGGCAAGATTTACCGAGTGGTCAATGCGCAGGACCAGATCGTGACCCCCGAGAAAGCACAACGACAGGGCAACCATCTGGTGATCGTTCTCAAGGGCCAGGTGCAAATCATCATTCAGGACTTTTTTGCCCACACGGGGAAAAAATCAGCGCAAGACGGCGATGAGGAATTGTTCAAGCAAACCGACGCTCAGCCCGAGGTTCAGGTCCAAAGCAACTTGTTTGCGACCGACATTGCCGAAGATGCCCCACCCGTCTGGCAATACGCCGAGGGTTTGAGCCTCTCCCCACACGACAGCCTGCTGGTTCAGTCGGGATCGAGCCCCGACAGCGTTTTGGGCAGAGGCATGTCGCAAGACATTCAAGTCGCCCAAGCGCCAATGCCGGCCTCGAACGCCATGCCTGTCGCTGACGGCACGAGTCCGGTGGTGGTGGCCTTTATGGGGGCCATGGGCATTCAAGTGATCGACAATGAGGACAGCTCACCGCCCAACAATGCGCTGAACATGCAAGTGCTGCTGGGCAGGGTGAAGGCGGACAACGACCTCAAGGTTTTGGTTTACAAAGTGGTGAATGGCAAACTCGAGGATAAACACACCGAATTCCCCGTCGCCAAGGTTGATGAAAACAGCCGACTCCAGGTCGATATGGGCGACTACACGGGCTTGGTCAAAATTGTGGTCCGTAACGGTGGCGACAAATTTGACTTCTACAACGACCTGACCTTAGAGGAAACAAAAGCAGCGGATAACGTGGATTTGGTCACTTCGTATGTCAACGTCGCCCCCGGCGTCACGAAGGTCAACGTGAACCATTTGACAACCGTGGTGGCCCAGATACTGGATGGGGCGGGGGATAAAACCACCAAAGCCCTGAGCGATGCCTACAAAAGCGTCGCGACTGAATTGGGGTATGCCGATCTTGATTTGCAAAGCACCGAGGTGAAAATTCCGTCGGACCAATCCAGCGGCAATGCCGGTGGTGTCCTTAACGGGGTGCTGGCGCAGTACAACGATCCCATGACTATGGCCAACGCCATCAAAGCCAACACGTTTGACTCTGGGGTAGCCCTCAAGCCTGCGCTCATTGAGTTTGTCAAGAGTAAGGTGGGGCGAATCAATAACGAGGTGTTGAATGTTGCCGATGCGCTAGGCGTGAGCAGAACCGATATCCTGAATGCCGATAAGTTGGGACCGGTATTCCAAGGCGACTACACAAAGAGTGTGGCCGAAAGTTTGGCCTCGGGGAGTGTGGTCTACACCGCCAAAGCCCTGGATTTGCAAGCGGTTACCTTTAGCCTGACTGACGACAATTTCATGATCAACAGCAGCACCGGGGAGATCACCTCGAAGGCCTTGCTTGACTTTGAGACCAAGTCCACACACACCCTCACGGTGACAGCCAAAGACGCCGGCAACTACACGACCACGCAGGCCATCACGATCAGCGTGACCGATGTCAACGAAAAGCCCACCCTTCGCAAAGGCGCGACGGAAACCAAGGTGTTTGTCGTCAATCAATCGAGTTCCGTCAGCATGTCGGATTACTTCGCCGATCCTGACGCAAATGACACCCTGACTTACAAGATTCTCGAAGGGAATTTGCCCAGCGGCATCACGCTCACCAGTGAAGGGGTGCTCAGTGGGAAGGCCACCGGGGTCGAGACGCCGCGCACCGTCAAGGTGGTGGCCACCGACAAGGCGGGGGGGCTTGTCAGTGACCCCGTTTCCTTCACCATCAGCAGCGTGGACAAACCCACGGTGACCGGCGTGGCCATCACGGACCCCTCTGGCGACGCCAAAGTGGGCAAACCCAGTGATATCGTCACCATTGTGTTGACGCTGGGTGAGGCCGTCGACCTCACGGGCTCGATCACGGGAACGGCCGTTAATTTCAAAGAGGCTGCAGGCGGAGCTGACGTCATGTTTACGCCCGCTACGGTGGTGTTTGACGCAGCGAACAAAAACAAGATCACCCTGACCGGAACCTTCCAGGCCGGGAAAAATTCCGATAACCTGCTGTTTGTTTCCATGGCGTTGCCCGCTGGCTCGGAACTCATCGGCGTTCAGAGTAAATCCAAACTTGAAGTTTCGGGTTATTCCATTCTCAGCGGCTATAAACTCGACAGCCAAGTGGCAACCCCTGCGCTCATGCTGGCAAGCGACACCGGCATGAGCAGCAGCGATGGCATCAGCAGCCTTGGCCTGATCACGGTCACGGGAATTGAAGCCAGTGCAACTTGGCAGTACAGCACGAACAGTGGATCAGACTGGGTTGTGGGAACGGCGAGTAGCTTCTCCTTGGCGACGGGCAGTTACGCGGCCAATGCGGTGCAAGTCCGTCAAACCGATCTGGCTGGTAACAGCAGCGGGGTTGGGAAAAATGCCGCGTCCTTCACGCTCGACAGCACAGTCCCCACCCTCACAACTGCGCAGTTTGACGGGACCCACGTGGTTCTCAACTTCTCTGAGCCCGTCGACAGCAGCAGTTTGTCGGGGGCAGCCATGCGTTTTGGGTTCAAAAACGAAGCCGGCGCGGTCCTTGACACCTATGTGGTGAATGCCGTCGCGGCAGGGGCAAGCAGTAACCAGGTCAAACTGAGCCTGGCGAGCGACGCTCAAAAGACCGCTTTGGCCACGGCGCTGAGCAGCAATACCAAAGTCAATCTCACCTATACCGATCTGACCGCCGGCAACGATGCCACAGGCGTGCTGCAAGACTTGGCGGGCAACGATCTGGCCACAATCGCGGCTGGGGTGGGAATTACCTACCGCCCCGTTGTCGTGGCCGCGGCCATCGTTGACAACCTCGAGCCCCTCAACCGGGGCAAGGGCGGCAATCCGATCACCATCACCTTGACGCTGAGCGAAGATGTGGAGCTGGCGGCGGGTCAAGCATTGACCAGCGTCGCCCTCACGTTCAAAGACACCGCTAACGGCGCGACTGTGAACTTGAGCCCTGCCAACGCTGAGATTGGGGCCGCAGGCACCAAAAAACTCACGTTCGTCGGCACATTGCCCGCCACCGGAAACTCCGACAACCTGGTGCTCACGAATGTGACCATCACCTCGGCGAACAACACTCCAGTGTTGGTTGGCAAAGCCGGGGGGCAAGCCATGCAGTCACAGGACTACGCCCTCTTAACGGGCTACGCCTTGGACAACACCGCGCCCAGCGCACCCGTAGCCGCATTGGCCACCGATACAGGCAATGCCACGGACGGCATCAGCAGCGTGGGCACAGTTCGGGTGAGTAACCTCGCCAGTGACCTCAAATCATGGGAGTACAACTCCGGGTCAGGATGGGTTACGGGCACGGGCTCGGCGTTTACCCTGGCGTCTGGAACTTATGCCGCCATTTCGGTGAAGGTTCGTCAAACCGATACGGTGGGGCTAACCAGTGGTGAAACGAACATGGGTGCCATCACCATTGCGCCGCCTGCGGCCATCACACCGGCCTTGGCCAGCGACACCGGCAGCAGCGCCTCCGATGGCGTGACCCGCATTGCCACCCTGAGTGTCACAGGTTTGGAAGCCGGGGCGACTTGGTCATTCAGCACCAATGGCGGCACGAATTGGAGCCCCGTGAACAGTGGCGCCAGCACCCAGTTGCCCGTGGGCAGTTATGCGGCAGGCAACATTAAAGTGCGCCAAATCGATTTAGCGAATAATTCCAGCGCCGACGCAACGCTCAGCGGCGCCGTGATCGTGGACACCACCGCGCCCACGGTGACGAGCGCCAGCGCCAATGCCGATAAGCTGACGCTGACATTCAGCGAGTCGCTCACCAACGCGGCCAACTTTGTGCCCACCGCGTCTGACTTCACGGTGGCAGGCAAAACAGTTTCAGCCGTGTCCGTCTCGGGCAATCAAGTGGTGCTGACGGTCTCTCCCGCCTATTCCTACGATCCGGGGAGCACGGGCACGGTCACCTACACCAATGGCGCAGATGCAACGGATCTTCAGGACTTGGCCGGCAACGAGGTGATGTCCTTCTCGGGTAGAACGTTCTCCAACGTCACCCCCGATCGTCCCTCGATCTCGGGTGGGGCGCTCAAAGATGTCACCAACTTAGATGTGCGCTCGGACTTGGTGTTGAGTTTGAATGCGACGGATTTGACTCTGGTGGCCGGCAAGAAAATCAAGATCATCAACGATAACAACACCAGGGGTACCTCGATGAAGGGGTATGCCGATAGTGATGCAAAGTTCAATGACATTGAAATCACCATCACCGAAAATGAGGCTGATGTTATTGGTACGACCAAGATCTTGTCCCAAGATCAAGATAATTCGGCTTTGAAGCGAAATGCGCCCAATCGTTTGGCCCTTGTGACTGAAACGACCCCAACAGCCCTCAACAACGGAATTCAAAATAACAATTCCAGCATCAAAATCATTGGCAACAAACTCATTATCAATCCTTGCATTGATCTTGACTTCACAAACGCGTACCACATCGAGGTTGAGGCAGGGGCCCTCATCGATCCCAACCAGCTCACCAACTTGGCCCTCGTGACCCCAGCTGAGACAGCATTCAAAACTGTCCTCCCAGCCGCCACTACGAAGCTCAACGAACAAGCAAATCGAGATGGAACGCTTTCCAAAAAAATGACGAATGCAGGTGCCTTAGTGGATTCCTACTATTGGATTGATTTAGAAGGGCGGGGTGATCAAACCAACCTGAATCAGTACGAATCTGTGGACGTAAACATTTTTGATGCGGGTGAAAAAAGTTTCGCATTTGCCTTTGCCGATAAAACAAATGCTGCGGGATTGTATGGTTCTGGGTTCCAAGTTCGCATGTTTAACTTTGGAAGAGATGATTTGATTTATGCGGATTCCTTAGGGGCTCCGGGAGAGGTTGCAAACAGCTTTAAAGATGACACTTGGAACTACAATTTTGATTTTGCAGCAGTCGATGCTGGGGTTGGGTTGTACGATGGGTACGCGGCTGCAGTTCCCCCTCCTGTCGATCCCACCCTTCCCAAGAGTGTTGTTAGTAATTTTTCGGCTCAAGGGCTGAGGATCCTTTTGACTCCTGACCCTGCGCAGTTGGGGCTGCTTGACCTGGCCAATCCGAACATGGATACCCTCGAAAAGGTACAGGCGTCTGCGGAAGCGAGATTTAAGAATTTATTAGATTTCCAGAAGAAGTTGGATAGCCCTGATATCGGGGCATCGCTAACCACCAGCTTGCTCGCCGTTGATCCCAACAACATGAAACTGCACTTTGTTCTAGGCTAAGCCCGGACTTGGTCAGCTTTGGAGTGGGCGGGTTGGGCAAAGTCACCCGGTATTTTGTCCAGCCCGGCAAGAATCTCACGGATTTTTCCCTGGACTTTGCCCCGGAGGCTACCCTCACGGGGCACACCATCACCGTCAAGGGCACGAGCGATGTGGATTACCTGTTCGTCTCGGGGGCCTTCCATCTCGATTTCAGCGAGAGCTTGAGCGGTCAGGACCTTGTCTTTGTGCACGGCATGCGCAGCGCCTTCACCCCCTCGGTGGTCGATGGCACGCTGGAGCTGCGCAATGGCATCGCCACCTTGCTGCGCTTGAACGCCGACGACGTGGTCGTGTTTGAGGATGGAAAGACCGTTGTCGCGGGCTGGATAGCGGCCTTGAACGCCAACACGCCCGCCCCGGCCTTGGACGCCAGCCTGAGTTCGCGCGGATCCGCCAATGAGGTGGCCCAGCGCGCAATGCTGAGCGTCAGCCCCGATACCTTGGTGCGCGCCTTCGGCGGCGGAGACGAGGGCAACACCTTCGCACAGGTGCAGCCGGGCATGGCCATGAGCGTCAAGGGCACCACGGCCGTGGATGTGGTGTATGTCAAAGCCGGCACGTTTGTGGATTTCAGCGAGAGCTTGGGCGGAGAGGACAAGCTCTATCTCACAGGGAGCTTTGCCGATTACCGCTTCTCTGTGGACGGGGCCAGCCTCAAACTCCTGCGGGGCGAAACCGAGGTGGTGCTCGCCAGCACGGATGACCGATTGATCTTTGCCGATGGCACGGTGTGGGTGGGGGACATTGCAAATTTGCTACCCACCAAGCCCCAGCCCATATCCGCCGATCTTGGGGCGAAATGGCGTACGAGCGAACGCACACCGGGTCTCAATGGTGACCCCAACGCGCCCGCCTTGCCCGTCGTCTCTGGGGGTGCGCTCAGCGGCCTCGAGAACTTGGATGTGCGTTCCAATTTGGTGCTCACGGTCAAGGCCGGGGCGGTGCCGTGGTCCCTGGTCGCGGGTCAAAAAATCCGCATCATCAACGACGGGCCGATTGCGGGCATTCAGGGGTATCAGCAAGAGCATCGCTATAACGACATCTGGATTGATGTAGCCAGTGGCGAGACCACCGTCATGGTGCAAGCGGAGACAGTGGTCGGCGGCGAGCCCCAGCGTAGCGGCTCGCCCGTTGCGCACACGCCGTCCTCGTTGGCCGCTAGCCTCTCCAGTGGCACCTCCAGCGTTCGCCTGTTGGGTAACCAACTGATCGTTGACCCTTGCGTGGATTTGGATTTGGCCAATCGCTATCACATCACGCTCGATGCGGGGGCATTGGTGGGCCCACAAGGGGCAGGGAACGCCGCCATCACGGACCCCTCGGCAATCGCCTTCCAAACCGTGGTTCCCCTGGCGCCACCGGCGAGGGTGCCCGCGCAAGCAGCCGTCAAGATCACGAATGAGGGCACGCTGCTCGACAGCGCTTACTGGGTGGATTTGGTGGGGCGAGACATTCGTAGCTTGCGCGATCACCCGCAGGACCCCGCCCAGTGGGACCCTCACGCCGCAGAGGGTATTTTGGATGCCAGCGCGCACCCCTATGTCTTCACCTTGGCCGATGTGGGCGAGGGCGTGGGATTGTTGAGTCCCGCCTTGGATGTCCGGATTTTTCAGTTCGGTCGCGATGACCGCATCTACATCGACTCCCAAGGCAATGGCGATTTACCGCGGGCCGATGTCTCCGACCCCGACTCGGTGGGTTACGACGAGGTGGCTTGGGACGCCCGTGGGCAAACCGACCGCCCCAGCCTCAACAACCTGCGCGATGGGGCGGTCGCCATGACCTACAGCAGTTGGGTGCTGGCGGCGGCGGGTGATGGTGGCGCTGCCCGCCTGGAGCTCTCACTCGACCCCTCGGTGCTGGGGGCACAGTCCGCTTCGCTGCTGAATTTGCGCGATTTCATGACCAAGCTCAACCATGGCGTGGCGCCCAGTCTGGCGGCGGGGGAGTCGTGGCTCAATCCGAACAATCCGGCGTTGTTTGTGGTGCTGGGATAGGCCTGATGTCCGCCTCGCAGTCTCCCGAGCCTGATCTTGCCCGCGCCGAGGGGCAAGCGTTGAGCGCCAAACCGCGCGCGCGCGTGCGCCAACCCCGTCGGCCTCGGTTTTACCCCGTGCATGGCCTCCTCGGGCTGGCGGCGGGCTTGCCCGTGACCGTGGGGGCCGTTTGGGCCTCGCCCAAGCTCTGGGAGTGGACGCAGCTGTGGTTGGTGCGCGGCAGCGCCAAGGCCATGCTCTCGCTCGTGTGGGCCGCAGGGTGTGTGCTCGCCTTGGCGGCCTACTGGCGATTGGTGTACTGCACCACGTGGCGGCAGATCCATTTGTGGGATCGTTTTTTTGTCTGGGGCTTGGGGGGTGGGGTACTGGCCCTTTGGCACCTTCACGATTGGGAGGCCGAGGTGTGGAAGCAAGCGGCGCTGTTAGCCCCCTGGTGGGTGGTGATCAACTTTGCCGATATTCACCATGAGGCGGAAAAGCGGCGGACGCAGGCGCGCATCCGCTGGCGCAAAAAGCATTGGGTCTGGGTGGACCCGGAGGAATCCGACGGGGAAGAAGATGGCGCACGCATCCAGCACCACTGGGACGAAACGATTTGGCCTTTCCCCATCCGTCTTTATAAGCGCGCGAGGCGTTCGAGCGCGGCGCGCAAGGTTTGGTCCTTTTTGGCAAAGCAAAAGCGCACCACGCGCTGATCAAAGCCGTCGGCATAAAAGGCCGAGAGGGGAATGGCGGCCACGCCAACTTCGCGTGTGAGCCATTGGCAGAAATCGGCTTCGCTCAAATCGCGCTCGGGCACGGCCAGGCTGTCGATGCGCACGCACTGGAAGTAACTGCCTTCGCTGGGGAGCAATTCAAACTTGGTGTTGGCCAGGCCTTGGCGGAACAAGTCGCGCTTGGCGCCGTAGAAGGCGGGGAGCTCCGTGTAAGGGCGGGGGTCGGCCATGAAGGCGGCCAAACCGTGTTGCACCGGGGTATTGACCGTGAAGACGTTGAATTGGTGCACCTTGCGAAATTCGGCCGTGAGGTCGGCCGGCGCGGCGACATAGCCCACCTTCCAGCCCGTCACGTGATAAGTTTTGCCAAAGCTCGACACAATAAAGGCCCGCTCAGCCAAGCCCGGATAGCTCGCCGCGCTTTGGTGCTGCAATGGGGCATAGACCATGTGCTCATAGACTTCGTCGCTGATGAGCAAGATGTTGGTGCCGCGCAGCAAGTCCTCGAGGGCCCGCATCTCCGCAGGCGTCCACACCGTGGCGCTGGGGTTGTGCGGCGAGTTGATGATGAGCAAGCGTGTGCGCGGGCTGAGGGCGGCGCGGATTTTGTCAAAGTTGGGCCGAAACGTCCCAGGGTCCAATGGCACACGCACGGCCACGCCGCCAGCCATGTCGATGTTGGGCAAGTAGCTGTCGTAGCAGGGCTCGAGCACCACCACTTCGTCGCCCGGGCGCACCACGGCCAAAATGGCGCTCAAAATGGCTTGTGTGGCGCCCGCCGTGATCGTGATCTCGCTGCCGGGGTCATAGGTGTGGCCATAGCAGGCGGCGACTTTTTGGCTCACGGCCTCGCGCAGCGGCAGGATGCCCGCCATGGGCGGGTATTGGTTGAGGCCACGTTGCATCGCATCGGTCACGCAATCGAGCAGGCGCGGGTCGCAATCGAAGTCTGGGAAGCCTTGGCCCAAGTTGACGGCACCGCATTCGCTCGCCAGGGCCGACATGACCGTGAAAATGGTGGTGCCGATTTGGGGGTATTGGGTTTCAATGGGGTCGCGGGTCATGGTGGAGCAGGGGGGTTAGAGGTCGTAGTGCGAATCGTTGTGGGTCAGGGCCTGCTCGATCAAGCGGCGGTCGAGCCGATCGCTGAGCAAGGCGGCGAAATCGTAGACGAAACTGCGCAGGTACGCACTGCGCTTGAAAGCCACCCGGCTGGTGTTGCGACCAAAGAGTTGGCCCGCCGGTCGCGCCACCAGGCTCGGGTCAAGCGCATCCTTGACGGCCATTTCCGCCACGATGCCCAAGCCAAGGCCCAGTTTGACATAGGTTTTGATCACATCAGAGTCGATGGCCTCGAGGGCGATGCGCGGCGCGAGGCCCTTTTTGGCGAAGGCCTGATCGATGCGCGAGCGTCCGGTGAAGGAGGGGTGGTAGGTGATCAAGGGCTCGGCCGCGATGTCTTCGAGCGTGAGGCGCACCTTGGCCGCGAGGGGGTGTGATTTTGGAATCACCAGCATGTGCTCCCACTCGTAGCACGGCAGGCTGATGAGTTCGGGGTGATCGGCCAGCGATTCGGTGGCGATGCCAATGTCGGCCACCTCCTGCATCACCATCTCGGCCACTTGGCTCGGAGTGCCTTGGTGCAGGCTCACATTCACTTGGGGAAACTTTTGGCGCAGCTTGGCCACGGGCACGGGCAGCACATAGCGCGCCTGGGTGTGGGTGGTGGCAATGGAGAGGGTGCCACTGTCTTGGGCGCTGAACTGCGCGCCAATGCGCTGGAGGTTGTGCACTTCGCGCAGGATGATGTCGATGCTGCGCAGCACGTGCTCGCCGGGTTCGGTCACGCGCTTGAGGCGCTTGCCATGGCGGCTAAACACATCGACGCCCAGTTCCTGCTCGAATTCCAAAATGGCTTTGCTCACCCCGGGCTGCGAGGTGTGCAAGGCGCGGGCGACTTCCGTTAAGTTGAGGTCGCGGCGCACGGCCTCTTGAATGAAGCGGAATTGGTGCAGGTTCATGGGCAGCTCCAAGGAGGAGTAATGACCCATTGTAATAAAAAACCGATTCCTTATATCGAATTCTGCTATTTTTCGCCCAAAGCCACCTCTGCCAGCAGGTCAAGCACGGCAGCTGTCTCGCCCAGGGAGGGCTGGCAGTCGATCTGTAGCTGGGGGTGGCGCTCGCGCAATTGCGCCAGCATTTGCGGCAAATCCTCACGGGCGTGGCGCCCCATGCCGAGGAAAAAAGGCACCACGCGCAGGGATTGCACGCCCTCGGCCACCAAGGCATCGGCCACTTCGGCCAGGGAGGGCGGGGTGAGCTCCAGATAGGCGCAGCGCACGGGCACGCCCGGCAATCTTTGGCTCACCCGCGCGGCCACCGACTGAATGGGGTGGTGCCATTGGGGATCGCGCGAGCCATGGGCAAACAGCACGATGGCCGAGTGGGGGGAGGGGGTGTTCATTGGCGAAAGACCAGCCAGGTAAAGGCGGCAAGGGAGAAAAGACTGTAGATGAGGCCCGGTGCGGCCGCGGCCAACCACGGAGACCACTGGTGGATGCTGCCCATGAAGCCAAAGGCGTTGTTGAGCAAGAAGAAGCTGATGCCCGCCATCACGCCGCCAAAGACTTGGGTGGTGATGTTGCCACTGCGAAAATGCAGGTAGGCAAAGGGCAGGGCGAGCACCATCATCACCAGACAGCTGATGGGGTAGAACACCTTGCGCCAGAATTCGATTTCAAAGCGCTGGCTCGATTGCCCATTGGCGTCGAGGTGGCGAATGTATTGGAACAAATCCCAGGTGCGCATGCGCTCGGGTTTGAGCAGGGCCACGGACACCATCTCGCTGGTGATATCGGTCTTCCAAGTCCACTGTGGGAGGGTTTGACGCGAGAGGTGGCCCGTCGCAGCTGGGGCGGCGGGCAGATCGCGTTGCACATTGGAGAGCACCCACTGGTCTTGCGCCTCGTCCACCCGGGCCTCTTCGGCCTGGGTCATGCCTTGCCAGCGCCCATTGCCGTCAAATTCCACAATGCGCACGCCCGCAGGGTGGCCATCGGGGTTGATGCGCGCGATGTTCACGGCAAACTCCCGATCGCCCTGGCGTTCGCGCAACCAGGCGCCCGTTTGGCCAAAGGTGATTTCACCGCTGTAGCGGGCTTTAAAGAGCTGCGCCTGCCGATCGGCCCAGGGCGAGAGGTAGTCGCCCAGCAAGAAAGTAAAGAGCACAAAGCCCACGCCCAGCCCCAGGAGGGTGCGCAAGGCCCGCGTGGGGCCGAGCCCACTGGTGCGCAAGATGGTGAACTCCGAGCTCTGGGCGAGGCGGGCCATCACAAAAATCGCCCCGATGAGCGTGGTGATGGGCATGAGCTCGTAGAGGTGATTGGGGATCAAAAAGAGCACGACCAACAGGGCGTGGCGGGCTTCGTAAATTTGCCCATTGCGACTCACGGTTTGCAATTCCTCGATAAAGTCGAGCAGGAAAAACAACACCACGAAGATGAGTGTGACCAGGGCCACGGCCTGAATGACTTCGCCATAAATGAGCTTGCGCAGGGTTTTCATGACGGTCGGTCAGGGCAATGAAATGGTCTAACATTGATCAACAGGAAGCCTCCATTATGAACCTCGAACTCAAATCCCTCGATCTCCCCGCCGCCGTGACCCATGCGTGTGATGCCCTCATTGTGTTGGTGCCGCGCAACTTCAAGGCCGGTCGTGACCCCCTCTCACAGTGCATCGCCCAAGCGCAAAAGAGCGCAGACTTGGGAGCCGAGCCCGGCAAAATCTTGAGCATTTGGCGCCCGCCCGGCGTGAAAGCCGCGCGCCTGGTGCTCGCCGCCCTGGGCGACGGGCAGGCGCGCCAGGTCCGCCAGGCCCTCACGGCGGCGCTGGCCCCCCTCAAAGGGCACGCGGTGGTCAACCTCACCGTTTGTTTGCCTGAGGCCGACGAGTACCGCCTAGAGGCCGCGGCGCAAGCCGTGGCCGATGCCACCTACGTCTACACGGCCACCAAGCCTTCGGCCAAAGCCTCGGCGCTCAAAAAGCTCACCTTGGCGCTGCCCCACGCGGCGGCGGTGCAGGCCGCCAAGCCCCAACTCACCCTGGCGCGTGCCCTCGTGGCCGGGCAGGGCCTGGCGCGCGAGTGGGGCAACCGCCCCGCCAACCACGCCACCCCCACCCACTTGGCCAAAGTGGCCCAAACCCTGGCCAAGCACCGCCGCATCACCTGCGAGGTGCTGGGCGCCAAGGAGATCCAAAAGCTCGGCATGGGCTCATTCCTCTCCGTCACCCAGGGCTCGGCTCAGCCCCCGCGCTTTATTGTCCTGCGCTACCAAGGCGCGGCACGCAGCCAAGCGCCCGTGGTGTTGGTGGGCAAGGGCATCACCTTTGATACTGGGGGCATCTCGCTCAAACCCGGCGCGGGCATGGATGAAATGAAATTCGACATGTGCGGTGCGGCCAGTGTGCTGGGCACCTTCGAGGCCTTGGGCCATGCGCAGATCGAACTCAATGTGGTGGGGCTCATTCCCACTTGTGAAAACATGCCCAGCGGCACGGCCACCAAGCCCGGTGACGTGGTCACGAGCATGAGCGGACAAACGATTGAGATCCTCAACACCGACGCCGAAGGGCGCCTGATTTTGTGCGACGCCCTCACTTACGCCAAGCGCTTCAAACCGCAAGCGGTGATCGACATCGCCACCCTGACCGGGGCCTGCGTGATCTCGCTTGGGCACGTGCGCAGTGGCCTCTTTGCCACCGACGACCACCTGGCGGTGGCGCTCACGGTGGCGGGCGAGACCGCGCTCGACCCCTGCTGGCGCATGCCGCTCGACGATGAATACGCCGAGGGCTTGAAATCCAATTTCGCCGACGTGGCCAACGTCGCCGGGCGCGACGGCGGGGCCATCACCGCGGCCAAGTTCCTCCAGCGTTTTGCGGCCGATTTTCCCTGGGCGCACCTCGACATCGCGGGCTCGGCCTGGAAGAGCGGTGGGGCCAAAGGGGCCACGGGCCGCCCGGTGCCGCTCTTGTTCCAATACCTTTGCCAACGCTGCGAGGCCTGAATTCCGCCATGACCACCCAAGTGGCGTTTCACTTCAACGCTCAGGACAAACCGCTCTACGTCTGTCGCCTCTTGCGCAAGGCCTGGTTGAGCGGGGCCCGCGCGGTGGTGTTGGCCTCTCCCGCAGAGCTTGACCGCATCGACCCGCAACTCTGGACGCTCGCGCCGCAGGAGTTCATTCCCCATGCCCGTTGGGGCCAGACGCCGCCAGCCGTGCTCACGGCTTCGCCCATTGTGCTCACAGCGGAGGTGGCGACGGGGCTACCGCACCGCGAGGTGCTCATTCATCTGGGCCAGGAGATGCCCCCGCAATGGAATACCTTTGGGCGGGTGATTGAGGTGGTGGGGCAGGATGAGGCCGATCGGCTACAGGCCCGACAGCGCTGGAAGGCTTACACGCAGGCGGGATATGCCATTGAGCGGCATGATTTGATGATAAAGTGATTCGCTTGTTTCGTTTCACCCTCTGATTCAACTAAAGGAGATTCTCATGCGTGTTGCGTTGACCCCAGTCGCCATCCTGGCGCTCACAGCCTCGGTGGGTTCTGTCTGGGCGCAGGACCTCGTGGTCAAAATTGGTCATGTGGGGCCCATCAGCGGGC
>JACCDX011650759.1_pt1 | contig 20703 bp, 32 predicted proteins | sample 7449681 | NCBI WGS metagenome assembly JACCDX01 (sample SAMN15323450, study PRJNA562643) | freshwater metagenome | isolation source: river surface water | place: USA:Blue River Watershed | collected 2017-08-18
CCGCCACCGCCACCGCCACCGCCACCACCTATGAAACTGTTATTTATGATCGTGGCATTCACTCCAAGTGATATAGCACTACCCCCGGGTTGTCCAGACACAGGGCCGCCACCACTCAAAGAATAAGGTCCAATACCACCTGTACCACCCATACCCATAATAAAACCACTATTAATCAGAGTTACACCATTAGGCCAAGAACCATTTATAGTAATAGCAGGTGTTGCGGTTGAAGTCGAATAAACATAAACACCTGCACCCACTGTAATAACAGCTGGTTGAGTGCCATCCCAACCATTAGCAAGTGCAAATGTACGAAGGTTTAAGTTTGTTTGGTTAGTAGAAATACTTTGAGTAAACGCTGCTTGCGCAGTACCCCCTCTACCGTACACTCCATACGCACGGGCAGCAGCTTCACCTGTTGTGGCTAATAAAGGCATTATGCAAACTTAACTTGTGATGCTAGTACAGTGTAGGTGGCACTAGCGGTTTTTAAAATAGAGTATGTGTAAACATCAACACCATTAGTGTTACCTGCACCGGGTGCTACACCACCTTGCCATTTAGGAGTAACTGAAGTGCCATCTATAGTTAGTGCAGTTGCGTAGTACGCGGGTGAATTTTGAGTAGCCATAAACACTATAGTAATAGACGAGTTGTTCGCCATCAAAGAGTTCAAAGTAGTAGTGCTGTTACCACGTACGTTTAGCGTCCAGTTACCCGATGCGTTTGTTGTATAGTACAAAATAGACTGAGTAAGCACATCGTAGTTTACGGTACCTGTAGCAGCAGTTGCACTTGCTGTTAAGTTCTCATAGATTGCTGGGAATCCAAAGAGGCCCGTTGACCCACTAATTAATATAGCCATCTTATACTCCTTGATCTGGGCTTAGAGGCCAGACTATGTTTTGCATTGTCGTTTCAACTTCAGCTACGTCGGTAGCAGCATTAATTGTAGTTGCAGCAGACGCTGCGGTAGTCCTAATAGAGTCTCTCCATGTGTTCCATGCAGGTGGTACTGGAGTGCTAGTCTCTATAGCTTTCACAACCATCCAATCTGTAGGAAGCAAAATAGCGTAAGCAGCACTGTTGACCTGAGACACGCTGTTAGCTTTAACTTCTACGAGGTCTTTGGGTGTGTTGGTGTAGTTAATGTCTACTTGGTTAGTCTGTGCGTTATATACAGGCTCATCTTGTGTAACCCAGTAGTATTGTGGGTTAGCTTGCTGCCCATACACCACGTCAACCATACCTATAGCGGCTTTCTCTTCTGGTGTTGATAAGTTGCACCAGTTGGAAGGGTAGAAGTTACCAGCCCACTCAAACGCTGACCCTGCTTGGACCAACATCATAATTATCCCGTCTTGAACTATTGCAAACATTATTACCTCGCTAAAGCATTTTGAAACGGATTTTCTGCAAACGCCATGTATATAAATGTGTTACCCGCAACATCATTTACGTTCACGTTCGTAGACTTAAGTCTAAACCCATTTGAAACAATATCAATTAAAGCTAACGTACCCTCTGCTGCTGCAGTTTCTACAAACAAATATTTATCTACAACATTAACTGGGCTTCTTGAAGTATCAAACACAATCCAACCTCTGACAGCAGAAGACTCTTTAATCAATATATACCTAGGGCGGAACCCTGTTATTACAAACGGTCCATCTGCCAATCCAGTCGAGATATAACTACCAAACTTTGAGTACCCCGGTATAGACGCAAAACAATACGCCACACCACTTGCGCCATAGTTTGCCGTAGTAAATCCAGAACCCAACGTAAACACAGAAGATGTTGGAGATGTGTTATTCCATGCCGTTACACTAGCTACAACTGCGGCGGTCGAGTTTAATATTACGTATGAAGTGTTTCCTAACGATCTATGGTACATAATCCATGCTTGCGTACCGCTAGTTACGCTTTTCACTATTATTACATCAGGAACTACGTTTAATCCATGTCCTATTGTGTATATACCGACAGCCTGAAAAGGGAATGTAACCGTACTAAATCCCGCAGCTGTATTTGCTCTTACTTGTGTAGACACGCTGCCAGCCGTATTAGTTACTGTAGAATCCCCGCCCTTCCAATTCCATGCAACATAAGTAGCAGCATTAGTATTTAGCGCAGCCAAAGCGCCTACAGTAAACCCATTAGAATCAAAAGATGTTAGTCCGGTTGCTTGCGTTGTTTCCGCAATATTAGAGTTAACTACTAACTGTTTGGTTGGTCCACGCACTGCGTCATATTCAACATGGTCAGTGGCTCCAGAGCGCCCTTTAATCCATACGAAACCGGGGTTAAATGAAGCGTTATTAACAGTATTTGTTATAGATTGTGCTGTGCCGTTACCTGTGTATAAAGTAGCTGCAAATTGTGTAGCGCCATTAGGGACTGTGGAATTACCTATGTTGTACGTGTTAAGAGGAGCATACCCTGTTGGTAATGGATACGCATAAGGTCTTTGCCCGAAATTTAGGTTCCACGTAGCGCCATTGTTTGTACCTGCGCGATATATAACAGGGGTTACTTCACCTAATGACATACCCGTAATCGTACCTAGTAACGTACCATTTTTATAGAAGTCAGCTGACCCTGCATATGCGTTGTAAGCGATACCAAAAATATCTGTGGATATGGGTGTTGTTGTATTGAATACCGTGTTTGTAACAGTAGTCCCGTTAACTATATACATAGCACGAAGCGCCATAGACGCACCGTTTGACCCCCACCCAAATTCAACTGAGGTTCTACCAGCAACTGTACTCTCAGGGGTTTTATACCCTACCATAAAGAAGTTGTTACCTACATTACCATTAGCAAATGAAGCTAAGTTTGCCTCGAAATACCACTTACCTTTGTTTACTAACATCGTGCCGGGGTAGTAATAAGCCGAGCTGCCAGCTGTAAATGCAAGCGTTAGATTCCCGTTACTCCATGTAGTACCTGTTACTGTTGGAAATATATTGTTCATCGTACAGAAGTTAGCTGCACTTGGGCTAGTAAGTGTAGGCACATCCGTCATCGAGTCATACGTTACACCAGCAGTTACAGAGATATTATTAGGTGTCCAGTTGTTATTGTTACCGCTAGAGTCTTTACCGATAGTAGTAGCAGTAGCTCCAGAGTTATCTTCAAAATTCAAATAGAAACCATTAGTACCGTATGTACCTGTGTAATTTATGTATTGCCAAACTCCCGTATATGGGTTGTACGCACCAAAGCTTGATGGTGTTAATGCTTGACCGTCGATGAAATTTATTTCTGCTAGGTACCCATCAAAGTAGTTAGTCGACGCACCAAATTTACTTATTTGATGTAACGCTGCGGTATTTACTTGAGTGGTTGCATTTAATGCGGGGTCTGTTGACGCTGTAAAAGATGTGAGCCTATCTCCATTAACATAAATACGCATTCTATCCGCAGCTACAGCATTTGTGGTATCCCATACAAAAACAATATGGTACCAAGCAGATGGGTCTCTATAAACCGCAGTTGTGAATTTACGCCCTACAACAACAGAACCAGCGTTAACACAATCAAACTGAAGTTGATCTGTTGTTGTTACAAAGTTTAAAGTAGTATACGGTTGTGCGCTAGAACCAGCAAAAAATAAAGTTGGGTTAGCAATACCCAACCCCCCTCTTTTAACCCACGTACTATAAGTCCAAGTAGTAAGGCTTGTTTGAGTAGCAGGAGTCCTATTAAAATAAGCAGACGCACCTGACCGCAACCTAACACTGCGTTGGGCTGTATATAGTGGGTTTAAAGGGCTACTGCCGCCGTATACTATTGTAGTCATTAGGATACCAAGAACGATTGACCTTGTTGGTAGAGGTTTGTACCGTCGCTTCTAAATATAAAATAATCCTTTGCACCTGCCGCAGTAGATAGAACGGGGGCCACACCACCTGACCATTTAAATACAGAGTTCCATGTTAGTGTGTTGTTACCAGCGTTTTGTATAACTGCTAGGGCATAGAAAGCACCGTTCATTAATCCAGTCGGAGCGCCCATAGTTCTATTCGAAGACACAAAAGTAAACGTAGCTACCTGTCCTGTAGTTGTGTCCCAAGCAATCGTAGCTGCGTCTGTTAACGTAGCATTTGGCGAATAAGCAGTGCCGGGATACGCAACTTGTCGTGTAGTACTAATTTGGATGGCATCAACCCCACCAACCTGAATTGCTCCAGTACCATCATTATTACCTTTAAGTGCGGCTGTCATATTGTTTACTCGTAAAGAATGTTAATTGAGCCAGCGTCAAATGTGTCTGTGCCGTTTGTTGTAAATACACGTATTCTATCTAACGCACTTGGTAAAGTTACGCTCCCCCCTACAACACCGCCATAAGCTGCATTACTTAATCCGAATGTACCATTAAATACCCACGTGCTTCCGGTCATTAACATTGTACTTATAGCACCTGATGTTATATTTCCAAGGCCACCCCCATATACTATAGCCCCCGTAGAGTAAACAAGGCCTTGAGTAGCGACAGCATTACCCGCAAGTGCTGTTGCCCCAATATAACCTGTTGCTGTAATCCCTGAAGATGTCCCTAATTGTATGAGGTAGTTTGCAGAGCCGTTTAAACTAACACCACTAAACATAACAGTAATACGTTCTACCCACGATGGGATGTCTCTATACTCAACACCAACAATAGTCATACCAGTAGAAGCGACTGTTTGTGAGTTACTTACTGTGTATGTACCTGTACTACCAGCTGCACCTGTTAATTGAGCTAAAATTACTGTGCCCGCAGTAACACCTGTACCATTAATTATTTTACCTATACTCACAGCGCCTGAAGCAACAGCTGTTACCGTTAATGTTGTGCCACTAATTAAAGCAGTAAATGATGTTGTTGTCGTAGGTATAGCAGTACCGTTTCTAATTAGTCCGCCGCCATTTGCATTTAAAACACCCGTAACAGTGAGAGAGCCAGTGTTAGTAGTGTTACCGGCAACGGATAAATTACCTGCTGTAGCTACGTTTTGAGATGCGTCAACTGTTATAGCAGTAGTGCCAACACCTGTACCTGTTTTAATTTCGAGTATGCCTGTGCTATCCGGGGTAAATACCCCACCGGATGTAGCGTTACCTGCTTTTAATACTGTAGCCATGTCTACCTCTTAAGTAATTACTACAAAGTTAGCACCGTCTTCTACAGTTATGGAGTACCCATTTGCTACCGTTACAGGTCCAACTAACATAGCATTATTTCCGGTTGTAACTGTTATATCTTGACTTATTGTGGCTGGGTTTACAAATGGGAACGAAGAACCTCCACCGCCACTAGCAGCAATTTCTATGGACCCATTACCATTCGTAATCGTGATGTTTGTACCAGCAGTTAATGTTGTTTTATTTAATGTGCCAGTAGAAGAATCACCTATCAATAACTGCCCGTCCGTAAAACTATTTGTATCAGTGCTGTCTAAAAATACTGATCTTTCAGCAGGGTATGTACAAAAGATAGTTACTGTTCCTGAGAAAGTGACGGCAGAACCTGAGTTACTAGATTCAAGCACGGTCATACGGGCTATTGTATCTGGGCCATTTAAGTACATACCATAGCCAACTTCCCAATTACCACTTACGTCTGTCGCTCCATAGTAGGTATTGTTAGCCGCACCTATTGCAGAAAAACCTTGAAACCCAGCGACAGGACCAGATAAATTAAAAGTAGATGTATTGGGGGCCGTCCCTGTTTCCTGTATCCTATCTTTGACTACGAGTGCCATAATATTTCCTTAAATTTCTAGTGCGGTATCGATTTCAGTCCAACCAGCATCAGGTTCTGTATCTATCTGTGTCCATCCTGTGTTAGCTGCGGTTTCTATTTCTTGCCAACCCGTACCGCCATTCGAATTAATAATCTTCCACTGTATCTTTGCCTCTACATTACCTACAGTACCTTCTACAGTAATACCGAGTAAGTTTATAAATTGCGTATACGCTACGTCGCCAACACTTGTGGTAGCTATTACTCCCTCTGGGTATGCTGGGAACTCAAAATATAAATCCCCTACTGTGCCTGTAGCAGTTTCACCAACTAGTGTCTGGGCAGATATAACGCTACCTACAGATGTAGTTGCAGATACTCCGGTAAGACTGCGTTCCTGTAATCTACTAACATCACCTACAGTGCCAGTAGCTGTCACACCACTTATAACAGGGTTTTCTCTTCGTACCCTACCTACTGAACCTGTAGCTCTAACTCCTGTTAACTCTACTGCAAAACTCGATGCTATGTTTCCAACAGTACCAGTAGCTGTTACCTTCGTTATAGGTCTAACAAGTCTAACCGTACCAACTGAACCTGTAGCAGTTACTTTTGTTAAAGCTTGGGTTCTAGCCGCAAGAGATACACTTCTCACAACTCCAGTTGCTGTGTTACCTGTAAGCGTTACTGTTCTTGTTACTTTACCCGTTAACCCTACAACAGAGCCAGTAGCAGTTACTGCAGTTAATCTTGTACCGCCATTTACACTACCTACAGAACCCGCTGCAGAATTACCTGTCAGTGCAACAAACGGACCACTCTTAACAGTACCTACACTACCTGTGGCAATACGCCCAGATATGAACCCTACTTCACCAGCTGCAGGTACAGTACCAACACTTGTAGTTGCAGTGACTTTAGTTAACGCCCTAGACGCAACTGCCGTCATGTTGTTAGTAGTCAGCGTGCCAGTATTACCATTTAAAGTAAATGCACGTGTAGCTTTTACTACAGTACCAACAGAGGTAGTAGCTGTTACACCTGACAACGCTTTACTACGAACAGTCGTTATTGTACCTTGAGATACCGTAGCTGTATTACCAACAAGCGGTTGACCACCACGAACTGTACCTACTGAACCTGTAGCCGTACGACCTGTAAGAGTTACGCTCTTAGTACCTATAACAACATTACCAACAGTACCATAAGCAAACTCTTTCTTCAGAGTCTGACGCATACCCGCTACTGGAGTTCCAGCTGAACCTACTGCCGTTACAGGGTCTGGAGTCTCCCTATGGTCTTCGTTAGCGCCTTGTACTGAACCTACGGCTGTTACACCTGTAATACTTCTACTATGTATATTGGTGAATATCTCACCTACAGTGCCAACAGCACTAACCCCAGTAAATGCTTGACCACCACGAATATTACCAACAGACCCAGTAGCAGTTACGCTTGTAGGTGTTTCTTGGTGGTCTTCTACTGGGGATGTAACAACACCGGTAGCAGTTACGCCGGATAACGTAAAGGTTTTGTTTTGCTGCGGGGAGGTAGTTACTGAACCAGTAGCAGTGTTGCCTGTTACTTCTTCTGCGTGTACCGGGGTAGGTTTTCTAACAGTACTAACAGCAGACACACCGGTCAATATAGCCCCGATGGTCATTGACCCAACACTACCAAATACTAAGTTACCACTTATAGCAGGTGTTGCACGATAGGTTATGTTACCTACAGAGCCTGTTGCAGTTACCGCTGTTGGAGTTTCTTCGTGCTCTTCATTAGCGTTTTGTACCGAACCAACAGCAGTTACACCTGTTAAAGATGTAGTGTGGTTTGCTAATGTAGGTGTGCCTACATCTCCTGTAGCAGTTACACCCGTTGGGTACATAGGTACCGCGTTTATAACTGTACCAACAGAGCCTGTAGCCGTTACCCCCGATAGAGCAACACTTAGTTCTTGAGTTACATCACCAACAGACCCAGTAGCAGTTACGCCAGATAGGTCTTGAGTTCTATCATCTAAAGTGAAAGTGCCTACAGACCCGGTAGCAGTAACCCCAGAAAGGGTAATAGAACCATCATTAGCTGTAGTTATAGTACCTACACTACCGGTGCCTGTAACACCAGATATAGCAACTGTACCCGCTGCCGTCGTAGGAAGGGCGGCGAAGGGGGTTTCGGCGAACGAACTTGTACCAAATGACATGGCTTACCCGTTCGCCTTTTCTTAAGTTAAGCTATATTCAATAACGCAGTACCTGCAGCGTTAGTTGGCATAACCAGTGTGAAAGTACCTGCAGTAATTGTCTGCGCACCGAATGTATGAGCACTAACAGCTTTGTTTGATTGGGAGCTGTTGTAAATTAACACAGCGTCAAACGAGGTCGACAACGTTACGTTTGTGTATGTAATCGAAGCTGAAGGTGTCCAGTATGCGGTTGTACCACTCGTCGTTGGAGGGGTTGCATTAGTGACCGTTACACCACCTGCAGTATAGTTAGTACCGGTTACTTCGCCAGTCGAAGAGTATACAGTTGTACCTGCACCTAAGGAAGCAGTTGCTAGATACAAAGCTGCTTTAAAAGTATCGGCTACGCCTGTACCACGAGTTGGCGCAGTACCGAAGTTATGTGTTGCAGTCAAAATCTCGCTTTTAAACGAGGTGCACATTGCTTGTGAATTTGGCATGATTTAAGTCCTATTAAAAAGAAGCGGCGACGGCTTCGCCAGTTAACGTGAATTTCTTCAGTGTCATGTGCACTGAGCGATGTACTAGCTCGCCGTCAAGCCAGTATTCTGTCCAGAGGATTGTCTCATTATCATTGTCGACAGTACCCTCTTTTTTCTCGAGTAGAGATTCATCCATCTCACCCTTAGTAGTGTTTACTAATGCCATTTGTTCTCCTAAGTAAACCGCAATAGTGCGGTCGTTGCTGAATTAACAGGCATAGTTACAGTAAAAGTATTTGTCGCTGTTTTATCAGAGCCAAAGTCTAGAACTGCAACGGACTTATTGCCCTGTGTTACGTTGTATATCAAGGCTCCACGCGCTGTAAAAGCCGCTGGGTCCCACACTACGTTACCAAAATTAATATACACGATACCGGTTGTAGCATCAGTATTTAGTGTTACACCTTCTAATACTTGACCACCAGCAGTATACCCATCTCCTACGACTTCATTGTCAGTAATATACTCTGTAGTAGTTGGGCCTATTGTTGCAAACCCTGTGTACAAAGCCATATTCAACGTGTCTGTCAATAGGTTCTGTTGCGCTTGCAGCATCTCTTGCTTAAAGCTTGTGGTCAATGTTTGTTGTATAGCCATTACGGATTAACCCTAATCTTAGCCTGACCATCACGGTATGCGTCACCACGCTCAAGACCAGTTCCCAGACGATTCAATTGAGCCATAGCTTCATCATACTTAGCTTTGTAGAACGTCATTACGTCTTGCTCACCCTTCATAAACACATAGGCTTCGAGCAGTGCGCCGTATAACAGAACAGGGGAGTAGTTTAAACTCAACCATGTAGTGCCATCCGCTGCTACCGTAATCGACTCTGGGTAAGCATAGTAGTGTAACTCGGCTGTATACGCAACGTCAGGTGTTGGGGCGAACATAAAACTCAAAGAGTCTAGTGGTGCATTCGCTACTACCTTAGGTCCAAACAGTGTGTAGTACTTAGGTGTACCTGTCTCATTTGGGTCTGGGTAAGCAGCACGCAAGAAGTTCACATCCTTGTTTAACAAGTATTCATAGCCAGTCGGTGCGTCTTTAATTGCCATCGAGAAGACTGACATAAAGTCACCGGGGCATGATAAGTACTGATTACCCGCGACTAACAAACCTGTTACGTTCTTACGAAGAGGAGGTATTTGAACCGAGTTATAAATGCGCTCTTCTGCCTGCGTAATAAACGTAGGGATGTATTCTATAAACGCAGGGTCATCGTTCTGCGTATAGGTAATGATTGCATTAGTAAGCTCGGTATACGTCATCTATTAACCCATTGGGCCTCGTGCTTTTACACCTTTAGTAGCTGCACCTGTACCACGGATTTTAATACCGTCAGTCTTTACGTCTTCGTTAGCTGGGTTACCCATGCTTACACGTGGCGTAGCAGTTTTCTTGGTCATCTTATCAGCGACCAGCTTATTTGGATCTTCCATTTTCTTCATGACCATAGGGCCTCCAGACATACTATGTGGTTTAGCATAGACAGCGGCTTGACCCACTTCTTTGCCTTTAACCTTTTGTGAAAACTTAGCCATTAACGGCCTCTGCCAGAAGATTTCTGATTCATAGCACGAGCTAGGTTACGACCATATTTCTTCATATCCAACGAAGTTACACCGCCTTTTTTCAAAGCTAGTGCAGTTTTCTTACCGCCATGCTGCTGGGTATCGTGCTGACCCATAGCTTTCTTAATCATAGCTTTGTCTTGTTTTTTGTCCATCTTGTCCATGTTCTACTCCTAAGTTGTCGTGATAGTCACGGTTCCTACTTCCCCAACAGATACTAAATAGTTGGGAGTTAATCCAAAATCATTAGCGCTAGCACCGCCTACAGGTCGCCAACCCCACTGAAACACTCGACTACCACCTTCAGGTAAACCAAACGCATCTACATCAGCAGGGGGAGTTGATGTCAACTGCAACCCACTAAAACCAGATTGGTAATAGCTGTTATCTGGACGTGGCTCCCGTACTGCTTGCGGGTCCTGCACTGGATACATACCTAATTGTAACTGAGGTTGATCCGGTTCCCAACAAGTTGGGCAAACTTTAATGCTGACCTGCTTAGTCTTAATCGTGAGCTTCTTAAGCTCTTTTAACTTGTACCTGAACCCGCAGCGATCACACTCAGCAATCGAGTTCTTGGCTGAACTAAACCTATTGCCCATGATTAGAAGAACATTTCACGGGGGACTAAACGATCCGCAGCTTTCTCACGATCTTCTGTAGCTGCCCATTCCCAAGCCTCATCGTAGGCTGCTTTTAAACCCATAACACGAGCTGGATCAACTTCTGGTTTCTTCATAGCGATCATATACGCCAAGCCTGCAGTTAAGCAGTTTAAGAAACGGAAAGGAATATCGATTACGTTAGTACCATTACCCGCATCGTCAATCCTTTTCATTCTCCAATAATAGAAAACGTAAAAGGGTTGTTCTGCAGTACCTTGATCTGGAGCAGGCCACACATTTATTTGTGGGTTTTTCGCTGCCGCTTCGTTTGAACCAACCTTCTGGCCTGACTGTCTATTAATCCAGACTTGGATGGGTCTTCCCTGTGCTTCTTTGTTGGGGATGGTTGAGTACGTGGATACACTGATCCGAGTAATGTTGAGGTCTGTCTGGTTAGGACCTTGTCCGGAAAAAGTCCGAATAACATGCTCCACCAAATCAACGGTGTCAACAGGTAGATCATATGCGGTCTGCCCTTGTACTAGGTTAATAGAGCCTTCTTCAATAGTCCAGAGATTGATACCTCTGTTTGCCCACTCAGCCGTCAAGAAATTCATGCTACGACGAGCAGTTCTAAAGTCGTAACCTGTGCGTAACTCTAAGCCACAACGCTCAAAAGCCTCTTCGAATAGTTCGTTGAGGTCTGGGTTAAACGTAGTTGTAGCTGAGGTATACGCCATTACATTCTTTCTAAGACTTCATAGCCACGGAGCATTGCACGAAGTTTTTCTATCTCAGCATCACGCTCTTCTAGCTTTTTAACCAAACTAGCACTAAGGTCGTATGCTTCAACTAAACCCTTCATACGCTCATTATGGTCGTCCATCATCATTTTATACAGTCGTTCAGATGCTTCAATTTGCTTCTGATAAAAATCTGTCATTTCTTGGCAGCTCTCATGTTATCAACTAAATTGGGGTACGACCTACCAGCAGCTTTGGCTGCAGCCTTTGCCGATGCTTTCTTGGCAGGGCTTAACTTCTTTGACTTACCTAAGTCTTTAGGGCGGGGTTTGTCCCATACTGCTCCACCATCTTTATACTGAGTAAAGTCAGTATCATCCCTACGGGCTTTTTTAACTCCCTTAGGCATCTTAGATGGGGCGATGTCGCCCATACCCCGCGAGGCTTTCATTACTTCTTGCCCTTAGCCATACCGCCGCCGCACATCTTGTTACCCGGCATAACGATTTGTTTGCCTTTGGTTTTACCTTTGATAGCTACGCCATCACGGCTAGGTGCTGCAGTTTTAACTTTACCCATTGAAGTTGCGCCGGGTGCGCTTTTTACTTTTGCCATGTTAGTACTCCTTAATTAAGCTCTAGTTTTACCACGAATTGCAATACCATCTGCACGTTTAGAAGCGGACTTTACAGAACCACCACTCTTCATACCCAAACCTTTTTTCACAAAATCAACAGCTTTACCCATTGATTCACGGGGACCAGCATTTTCTTTAGCTTCTTTAGCTTGCTCTGCTTGGTAGCGTTTGAAACCTTCATCTTGCGCTTTATCTTTAGCCGCGTTTCTTTGGTCTAGCTTGCTGCTTTCAGATTGGACATCGCCGCCTTTAGCATATTTGTTCACGCTGCCACCTTTTTTGTATGCGGTCTTTGAACGTTCCTCTAACTCTGGAACTTTAAATCGCGTTTCTCTACGTTGCTCATCCAACGCTTCACGACCTGCGCCCATCATTTCATCTATTGAGTCGAGTTTGGCTGTTTTATCTTTACGTAAACGTGCGCGTTCTTCACTTGCTTTTTCGCGCATCGCGGATTCTTCTAACGGGGTTCTTTTAGCCATTGTCTTTACCTCTTAAAGTATCTACCCAGCCTTGAACAGTTTTGGTTTCCCAAATACGAATCGCGGTCCAGATTATAGTGAATAAAGCCGCAACGGCTGGTAGTGCTTCCATTAACGTACCTAATACTGTTATAACTGACACGGCATCCACCGCGTGTTTAGTTGCCTCGTGGTGGTCTAACATTTCCATGCCCTCAAAGATTTATTAATACGGCTGTTTGGATCATTTGCTGTTTTCGCAGACGTAAGTTTCTTTTTCATACCTGACATACGGGCGCAGAACGAATCTCTCCGACTTCCGCCTTCCGGCTGGGGAGCTTTTAAATTCATTCCTTGCTTTTTCGCAGAGGCTCTCCCTTTGGCGTTTAAGCCACCATTGGGATTCTTTCCCTCTTTCCGCTGCCATGCAGGAGACTTAGCCATAGTACACCGTCAAATGAGCATTAGCTGGCATAGACACATACACACCTATGTCAAACTTTATACCCTCACCGGGTAACGCCAATGAATCAAGGGCTTGGTTTGTAGAAATATTGAGTACTAAACGCTTTACCCCACTAGCAGCACTAGCGTTGTCATAAAACTCAATTTCTCCAGCAGTACCGCCGGGGGATACAGAAAACCCTTTTACTCTAGTTGGACCAGCAAAAACAACACCGCTGGCATCCAAATGAGCTGCTTTTACGTCTGTTTGCATCATGATAGATGCTCCTTATTAAGCTGGGGTAACAGTAGTTGTACCGTCAGAAGCTTTCCAAGGTGACGCTGGGAGAATGCCTGTGCAGGTATAGATCAAACCAGTAGACAAATCTACTACAGACTTACCTACAGTTTTGTTTGTTGTGTTGATTGCGTTGCCAATTGCGCCTAAAGCGGCTGCAGTTGTAGCTGGGAATACGAATCCGTTTTGAGATATAACTGGACCCGAGAAGGTAGTATTTGCCATGTCAATTGTCCTTACATGCAAGTTGGGCGTATCTGTCTGCATGTCGTCAGCCGGGACTGTCAGATACACCGGGAACCCCGGGATGCCGTAGTTATACCACACCTAATTAAAAAAGCAAGTAAAATATAAGGATGCCAAGTAAAGATATATCGTCTCGCCGAGCTACAAACCGTCGCCATTATGAAAGAAACAAGGCTGCGGTAATCAAACGAAATGCTGAGTTCAAGCTAGCCGCAAGGGCTAAATGGGCTGAATTCAAAGCCACCCTATCCTGCACAAAATGTGGGGAAAACCACCCAGCCACCCTAGACTTCCATCATGTGGTTCGGTCTAAAGATAATGTTAAAGTTTATAAGTTGACAGCAGACGGGGCGTATAAGAAAGCCCTAAAAGAAATTGAGAAATGTATTGTGCTGTGCAGCAATTGCCATCGTAAGCACCACTTTGAAGAAGCTCAGGCAAAGAAAAAGGGAGCCGAAGCCCCCTCAGATCACCAATCGGACTCTTCGTCCTCATCATCTTCTAATTCAACCCAATCGTCTTCATCTTCGTCGAAATAGTACCAAACTGCATCATCTTCGTCGAACCACCAAGCTACGCCATCCTCATCATACTCGATACCGTCGTCTTCGTAGACCAATTCACCATCAATATATAGCTCAACACTCATAATATTTCTCCGCCAAGAAATACAGCCACATAGCTGCCCCTCTATTATACCCCGGGACCAGAAATGAAAAAAGGGGGCCGAAGCCCCCTCTTAGTTGCCAAAACGCTATTAAGCGCCTGGGGAACCAAACATGCCGAGCGGATCGGACCAACCGAAAGAATAACGCTCACGTGACTTGTAGCGAACGTTACCGGTGTCAAAGTCACCGTCCATCGAGTTAGCCAATGGGCTACGAACAAAGTGCTTCATACCGTTAGGTACGTCGGTTGTTAAGAACCAAGCATTTGTGTCGGTCAAGAAGTGGTTAATCGCATAGCCTTCTGGGATTGAACCGTTGTTCTTGATAGCATTGATATCGTTATCAGCAGTACCGACGCGGAGTTCGGTTTCTAACAGACGTGTTGCAACGAACTGTAGTGCTGGTGGAACGATCAATTTCTTTGGTTTTGCAGCGATCAACAGACCACGTTCATCTGTCCAAGCAGCGATTTGAATAACAGCGTTTTCCAACGAAGTTTCGTTCAAGTCAGCAGCTGTAGCAGGTGTGTTGCTGTTGAAGCCACCAGAAATCAAAGGATGCTGAGTAGAGAACAGAGGCACGCCGTCACCGCCGTAGTAAGCAGATGAGTTTGTGAAGCCATAGTTCAATGTGTTAGCAGCTTTAACTTGCTTGGTGTAAGCCATAGCACGAGCCAAAGATTTGGTGTAACGAGCGGATAACGAGTCATACAAGTTATCTTCGATTGCTTCTTCAGTTAAGGAGAAACCCAAAGCGATTGTTTCGTGTGTATAGCGAGCTGTCCATGCTTCTTGTGCATTGTCATAAGCGATGGCGGAACCTTCGTTTTTAACAGGAGCAGCTGAGAAGCCTGACAGTTTTGTTTCTTCTTCAAATGAACGCTCGGAGGTCTCTGTTTCATAGATCTCTTTGTGTTCTTCGCCGTAGCGTGCATATTCCAAACCAAACAGAGCGTTTAAGCCCGGTAAGAGTTCTTTAAGTAGTTGGGCGCGTGAAATTGCCATGATTTAATCTCCTTATACACCAGTGGTGTTGTTGTACTGATGTGTATTGAGCTTAACCAGCAGTTCTACATAGTTGCCAGAAGCCAACTGAGTTTGCGGTACTACATCAATAACACGAACAGGCAGGGTTGCTGTGGTATCTGACGAAGCTGCATCAACACCTGATCTTGAATCGCCAGTAGTAGCGTTAGAAGCATTGATAATCAGTTCCATGTTAGAACCAACAACAGCACGAGTAACACCAACAGTAGATACGGTTGTGCCAGAGCTTAATACAGCAACTTTGAACAGAGCCATAGGATCGTCAACAACATAAACGATACCGTTGGTTGCAGAAGCTGGTAAGTACTGAGCTTGTACCGTTTGACCCAGAGTGTTTGTGTACTGACAGCCAACAGACACACCGCAAGGTGTACCAGCAGCACCATCAGACATTTTGTCTACACCACCAGCGGTGGTAAGATTTACCGCATCACCAAACGCAATCGCGGCATTGCCGGAAATAGCTGGGATTTGGCGAACTGCACCTGCATATGGCATACCATCAATACGATTGACAGCGATTAGACCATATGGAGTGCTTACAGTAGGATAAGCCATATTTAACTCCAAAAATAAAAAAGTTTATTTACCTTTACCAAACGACGTTGAGGATTTTCTCTCCGAGAAGAGTGGCATCCGTGGGTCGTTCTCACGCATCAAGCTATTGTCAACTGCCGCAGTCTGCGCATTGGTTTGTTGGTTGTAGTATTCACTACGTTGGTCAACAAATTCCGATGGCGTTTTGCATAACAATAACCCGCCGACTTCGATATTGCCTTTAAAGCGACTATCTGGGTCGACTAGCAGTTGGAACTTCGGTTGTTCTTCGATCTTTACAGGTTCCCAACCCTCACGCAATTTTGCGGAAATGTTGCGAGGATCAGCCGAGTTCAGTGTCGAGACACGAATCCATCTATACGAGAAGCCCGGTTGCTTATCTGGTTCAGGAAGCAATTCTGCAGGTGCCCACTGCTTAGGACGCACTTGCACATCACGGGTTTCTAGTTCACGAGTAAGTCTGGTATTAGCCATTATTGTTTCTCCAATTTAAGAAATTCTTTAACGTATTGCTCCGGGGTAATTCTCAGCTTCTTTATCAGTGCAGTTTGCGCTGTAGTGAGCCTTACCTGTTTAGGTGCAGTACTACGTTTGGCTGATGCCACGACTGTCGTCGCTTTGCGCTGGGGTTTGGAGTCAGCTGAATAATCTTCTTCATCAGCAGCGTCGTTTGGAAACGCTTCTGGAAACCGTTTACGTATGGTGCTATCTATACGCCGGTAGTAATCATCTGTGCCCACATATTCGGGACCATATTGATTCGCAAGCTTTTCGTGAAGGCCGAGCGCCGCTTGAGTCATTTCTGGGTCTTTTTGAAACCAAGAACTATTGCGCTCATTCCAGTCAACAAATTTGGGATCAGGGGCCGGTTTTCGGACCGGTTCTGAATATGTCGGTAGTTGTACATCATTTTCTACATCTTGTAAAGTAGGTTTAAAGTCTTTAGCTTGTTCCGCCTTAAGGCTCGCTCTGGTTAACTTCTGTTGAGCTTCAGCCATTAGGTCAGGATCACCAGACTCGTATGCCTCTTTGAATTGCTTTTTTGCCATCTCAAGGTCGATGTCAGCAGCGTATTGCATGGTCGAGATGTACTCTTTCTCGCCGGTTGCCATCGTAGACTTGAGCTTTTTGTTTTCTTCAATCACTTGCTGGGCTAGGCGAATAGCCTCTTCCTGCTCGCGCATTGCTTTCTCTTTTTCACGACGTTCATCGTGATAGACCTTCTTCATCTGGAGAATGCGCTCTTTTGCTTTCGCAGAATATTCCTCTAGCTCGTCCTCTTCGATCTGTTGGACGATTTCTTTGGGCATGGGTTTGTGCCCACGATCCTCAGGTGGTGTATCATCCTCGATAGTTATTTGGAATTCTTCCGACTCCTCATGCTGCAGTGCAGCATCTTTAGTCTCCTCCGCCTCATCAGGGAACTTAAATTCATGTTTATCTAATGCCATTTTGTCTCCTATGCTCTTGAGATACCACGTGGGTCTTGAACCACAGCTTCGACCGTATCGTCATTAATGATGCGGAACTCTCTGCCATGAATCTTCAAGCGTGTGCCTGAATTAGGACGTGCAAGCACAAAATCACCCTGTTTACACCAAGGACCTGTAGGAAACTTCTCCTTGTCGGTGTAGCAATCAGGGCCTAACTTAACCACGAAGAACACGGTACTTAATACCTCTTCGAAATGTCTGGTTGAGTCAGCTTTGATAATGCCGCTCTCGTACGCCTCTTCCATCTCTGGTAGTGCTACTAGCATATGGTAACCAGATGGCTCTGGTAGTTGTCTTGCTTTGTCATCTGCTGTTTGAGGCAGAACGGTTGCTTCTAAACTATCGGGGTTTGAGCCGATTAGGATTTCACTCATCAAATTGCTCCAAGTTTTTTGCGAGGTCTATTAGGTACATCTCCACTGCAGTGAGGCCTCGAATCTCACCACAAATGAATTGATACTCTTCGTAGTTTTTAGCTGCCCTACCTGCTAGGGCTTCGGCTAGTTGAGCCTGTTTTTCGCGGATTTGCCGCAGAACTACGTCGATTAATTTGTTGTCCATTACTCACCTTTTTTGGGGGGTTTGTTTGGTTGTTGGCTTCGTTGTTGCGAGTCGCGTTGCTTCATATGTGCGGCTATGCCTTGACGGAAACCTTCAGTCTCTTGCATCTTCTCCATACGTTCTTTATCAGCCATATGTTTTAGCGTCATTTGAGCACCTGCGATTTCTGCCTGTGACTCTATGCGCATTTGTTCTATAGCTAACTGCTGTTGCTTCAGAGCGATGTCGGCTGCGTCTTTATCCGCTTTGCGTTTTTGCTCTGCTGCTTTTAATGCCAACTCTTGCTGTTGCATCTGGATCACAGGGTCTTGAGCCTGTTGCTGTGCTTGCTGTTGTTGGGCTTCTTGCTGGTGCTGCTGTAACAACTGTTGTGATGCTTGTGCTGCACGACGTGAAATTTCGATCTCCATCTCTTTTGGTATAACTTGATCGTCGTTCTCGTCTTCGGTATCAGGTATCTGCATACCCATTACCTGTTCAATCTGTTTGCGATACTCGTAACCCAAGTGCTCGTTGATATGAGCCATCATTGCTGCTGCCAAGCTTTGTGCTTGTGGGTTGTTTGCTAACAGAGATTGAATCTTTGGATCTTGCATCGTGGCTTGGTGAACCATGATGTGTGCTTGATGGTCTTGGTATATAAATGCCTTGACAGGTTTACCCTTGAGAATGTTTTGGTTCTCTGTGACTGGGTCACGTGGGCGAATGTCATCTTCCATCGGCACTAGCTTAGAATAATTCTTGATACCCAACACATCTAACATCTGACGGTGTAGCAGTGGTAGGTCGTATAACTGTGGAGCGCCTTGTGCTAGTTGTAATGCTGCTTGATACTGAACAACCTTCTGTGACATGGTTGCCGCATTTGGGTCAGATACAGGAATTACATCTACTTGGTCATAGTCTGACTGCTTAGCACGACGTGTACCTTGCACTGGCTCATAGCTATACTCTTCTGGTGTGTAATCACGAATGATTCCTTTGAGTAAGCGAAGTTCTTCATGCAATGCGTAGTGAATACGTGCTTGAACTGCACTCATTACCTTCAGAGTTCTTTCCAATATAGCCAGCGTTGTACCTACTGGACTATTTGCTGACATATCACTAACTTGTAAATCAGCAGCTGAAGCGAAACGACGACCTTCATCAATAATCTGATTCATTAAGCTAGCTAATACTTGGCTTGGCTCTTTATATGGTAGAGGGAGAATGTTGTCTCTGATTGAACCACTTGGTACATCTACGTCTCTGAATTCACCGGGGGAGATTGGGGTATCGTCGCCTTTGATCCGCAACCCACGAGATTTAAGTCCACCCGGAAGGTTCGACAAGGTCCCTGCATCGACGAGTTGACGGAGAATTGATGTGCCTGACTTTGCAAAAGCTCCGATAAGGTGAATGAGACCGAAGCAGTAGAAACCAAAGCCCGGTATATACCCATAGTGAACGAAGTGGTTTCGTTTTTGTTTGCGTTTGTCATCTGGCTCCCAATTACGGCGGATAGCTAAGACTTTTTGTGATGCTTTATCGATGGTGATGACGTAAGGCAATGCTATACCTGTCTCTTCACCCTTCTTATCTTTGTCCTCATAGCCCGGTAAGTCATAGTCAACGTGCATTTCAAGGAGTCTGTAGCGAGAATCAACTGATGCACGGAAGCCTAACTTCTCAGCGATCTTCTTTTCTACTTCATCTAATGTGTTTGTTGGTAGGCCGAGGTCTATATCACGATAAAAGCCATCAACTTGCAGCTTTCTTAGTTCATTCTCGGTCTTCCTCATTACATGCGTTACACGTTCTGCAGTCTTCAGAGACGATGCACCATAGGGCACCACTATATCCTCTGCAGGTACGAAAATAGACATTTGCCGATCAAATGAAGGATCGAAGTACACCTTTTTGAACGCATTACCAGCTAAACCCAAGCCCCATAACATACGCTCATGCTCAGGTCTGAACTCAGGCATCTCTTCAGTTAAGCGATAGTTCATATCCTCCTGAACGCGCTCCGCTGCTTCCTTCTTCTCTGGTGTTTCCTTGCCGATAATCTTCGTCTTAACAGGACCCGCCGCAGGAAAAGTCTCCATGATCGTTTCGCTTTGGAACTTGACCAGAGCTTCAGATAAAAGGGGATGTGTAACACCGCACGCTCCTGCCCATGGTTCAGTTCTTTCTTCCAACTTCATACCCAGAAGGTCTAAACCATCTACGTAAGTCTGAATCCAATCTTTTCTGCTGCTAATATCGTCTTCAAAAGCATCTGTTAGTTCTGAAGCAATCAAGGACAACTCGTCCTCACTCATAAACTCAGCTAAGTTAGCGTCAAAGTCCTCGTCGCTGTCCTCTGCTTTCTCCATATCTATCTGCAGACCGTCTATACCAATCTCGACAGACTCTGGGTCCTCAATAGTTATCTCTAAATCGGGTTCTTCCATCATCTTTTGGTCAATCCCTTGAGGTGCAGCGTACAAGCCTTTGTCAATCGCCATGATTTATCCTTAATAATATGCTTTACTTCTTTGTGACTTGAAGAATTTCGGCTCGTCCGGCTCGTCACTAGGTAACCGTATGAACCCACCTTGTCTAAATCTTGCCAAAGCTAGTGTAGTAGCATCAACTAAGTCATCATGTTCGCCTGAGGGGAACGATGCGATCTCATCTACCAGCTCTTCAGCCCATCTTGTCTCTGGAACCCACACTTTTCCTGACGCTATTAAGTCAGAAACTGCGTTTAATCTACTAATCTTGTCTTGACCTTTGCCCGGACTGAATTCCATCGCAGGTATGCCCATCGCCCTGAACTCATAAATGAGCGGCGCACCCGTTGCTTTCTTCTCAATCAGTATGTTATCAGGTTCCCAATCTTTGTAATGCTCGAATGCAGTCTTTTTAAGCTCGA
>JACCDX010431223.1_pt1 | contig 20695 bp, 21 predicted proteins | sample 7449681 | NCBI WGS metagenome assembly JACCDX01 (sample SAMN15323450, study PRJNA562643) | freshwater metagenome | isolation source: river surface water | place: USA:Blue River Watershed | collected 2017-08-18
AAAACTCCAAACGCTGATACGACATTGTTTGTAATTCAATAGCACCCTCTGGTTTATCAACGATTTTTACATTATCACGTTCCATTATTTCATTTGTATGTGTCCAACAATAAGAATCGTGGGTAAAAGCTTGTTGATATAAAGATAAATCATTAACAGTCTGAAAAATACCATAACGACGTAAAATATTCTCAATTTCGTTCTTTTTTATAAAACGATTACTGAAATTATACGGATTAATAGTCTTATCATCTTCGTTTTTATCAGTATCATTACCCTTTTTGTCTTCTTTTACATCTTTATCTTCTTTAACATCTTTATTATCTTTAACTTCTGTTTTTTCAACATCATCTTTCCCTTCTTCTGTTTTAGAATCACCTAAGATAAGCTTTGATAATACTTTACGCTCATTATTATTATGATTATGATTATTATGATATTTTTGGTGGTGATGATTATTATGTTTATGATGTTTTTGATGTTGATTTTGATTTTGTTGATTATTTTTTTGGGGTGTTAATGTATTTTTATGTTCATATGATTTAAGCAATGGTTTATTTTGCATCAAGAAATCCATTTTAGATTTGTTTTTATGTAATGACCTTATATAATTAAATCAATTTTATTTTATACTAATATGTTTTCTTATTATAAAAGTAATTTCTATAAAAAATAAAAATGAACACAAAAAGAATGTTAATGTTTTTAATTGGTTGTATGGGAGCTAGAGCACTTCTGGTATTTCTAGCATATAAATTACCCATTAACTGGTTTAAATTAATGGGAGTAATAGCTATCATAATTGGTTTAGGGTTTCTAACTATTTATTGGTTCGGATTAAGAAAAACAGGTCCTGAAACAATGGGTGAAAAAATCTGGTGGAATTCACTCAGACCATTTCACGCTCTAACTTATTTAACCTTTGGTATTCTAGCTATTATGGGAATACAAAAATATGCCTGGATGATTTTGTTGCTAGATATGTTAGTCGGTTTAACTGCCTTCCTAATTCATCACACACCCTTTTTAACAAAAAGGGCGTAAGCCCCAAAAACACACCCTTTTTAACAAAAAGGGCGTAAGCCCCAAAAACTGTAATTTTTGTTTTTTGTTTTTTGTTTTTTGTTTTTCTAAAAAGGATTTTGATTTTCTTGTAATTATTGTAAGGAATAAGGAAATGAGTAAAAAACTATCTAGTAAAATATTACCTGGAATTACTAAAAATGATAATATTATAATCAATATTCTATTATTAATTTTTATAATTGTAATTATTTATCTTACATTATCAAACCCAATATCAAAAAATATTATCCAAAAAACAGTCGGTAAATATTTCATCAATACAAATTCACATCCAAAAATCACAAATTCCGATTACATTGATCCTAGAATTCTAGGATTTGAAGGATTCGCAAATCCAGGTGATGATGATAAGAAAGAAAATAAAAAAGAAGAAAAAAAAGACGAAAAATTAGAAAGGGACGCAAACGGTATTCCAACCGTTCATTTTCCCTTTAAAAATCTCTTTGACCAAAACGGAAACAAACTCAATATCATTCTTTTAGCTGCGCCTTTTAGAGGTCCCGACCACGATAAAATATACCAAGAACTTAAAACACAAACACCCAAATTAGAATTTATGGGTATTTCTAGTTACTGTGAATTCCCAGGAAAATTAACGAATCCATTTGAAGGGCGCTATCACGAAGAACAAAAACACGTCTACGAATCAATGGTGTCTACCTGGCTCAATTGTTTTCGTAATCCTGTTCAATACATTAATCCATCATATAATTTACCCATTCTAGATTTTAGTGAATCAGATTTACGCGATGATGTTGCCAACAAACCTGACCCATCTATTAAAAAAGAATACGATTTCATTTATATTTGTTTAAATGATAACGATAAATGTACCCCAGGATGGCAATCATATAACAGAAATTGGGAACTAGCCCAGAAATGTCTTAATATAATGTGCGGTAAATTTAAATTAAAAGGTGCTATTATAGGTCGCGAAAATTGTAAGATTACAAATTTATGTTCAGGAATTGTTAAAATACATCCATTCTTAAAATATCACGAATTCCAAAAAGAACTCCAGAAAGCTAAGTTTTTATTTGTTCCTAATATAGCCGATGCTTCACCTAGAGTGATAACTGAATCACTTTGTTATGATATGAGATTATTGGTTAATTATAATATTCTAGGTGGTTGGAAATATGTAACACCTCAAACCGGTGAATTCTTTCACGATGAAAACGATCTAGAACCGGCAATTCAAAAATTAATGAGTAATATGGATAAATATCAACCTAGAAAACACTTTACTGAAAACTACGGAAAGATAAATGCCGGAAAAAAATTAGCTAAGTTTATTAAGACACATTACCCAAATGTTGTTCCAACCGCAGATAAAATAGAATATACAACAATTACGATTTAATTTATTTTTTATTTTTTTATTTTTTTATTTTTTTATTTTTTTATTTTTTTATTTTTTTATTTTTTTATTTTTTTATTTTTTTATTTTTTTTCTTTATTTTCTTTATATAAAATAAAATTAAAATGACATTTGACTATGCTTTAGAACCAGATCATAAATTAAGAAAAGAACTAGGTATGCTATTAGGTAGAATAAAAAAAGACTCACATAAAAGTCATAAATCTTCTAGTAGAACACGTGGTGGAGCACGTAAAACAGTACATAAAGGACGTAAATCATCCCGTAAAGGGCGTAAATCATCCCGTAAGTAAATTTATGCACTCACGTTAACATAAAAAGATAAACTAAACCATAATTTAGTTTTTACTCTACTATGAAAGCTACACCATTTGGTGTAAGCTTATTTATGTAACATAATGGTAGTTAAATTTATTTATTTTTAATTTTTTATAGTTTTTATTTTTTCTTCTTATTAAATAAAAATAAAATGTCACACGTAGCTATTAATAAAAATAGAATTGGACAAAAACCAAATATAAATTTTGACGAAGCAGAAATGGTTGCTGATTTTGCTGCTTTACAATTAAGAGATAAAAATAGACCTCCACCTAGACACACAAAACGTTCTGGTTCTCGTTCCAGTTCGCGTTCTGGTTCGCATTCTGGTTCTCGTTCCAGTTCGCATTCTGGTTCTCGTTATACGAAACGTCAAAGAACCAAAAACGGAGGGTCTCGTAAAAAATCTAAAAGAAATACAAGAAAGGGACGCAAATAAATTTTATTTAAATTTATTTATTTTTAATTTTTTATAGTTTTTATTTTTAGATATTAGTTTTTGAGAATAAAAGTATATGTTTTTTTAATCTTACTTTTTTCTCAAAAAAGTATAAATGAAAACACAATCAAATAAACTTAAAATTGTTAAAATTCTAGATAAAGAGGTTGCCAGAAAATATATTCCAACTAATACCGATCGTATTATCCCAAAAGTATGGGAATTACCCAATCGTAAAACTTTCTTCAATTGGGTTCTTAAAACATACACCGGATATGACAAAAAAGAAGCGAAATCAGTTACGGAAGGACAAAAACAACTCCGAATGGAATTATTCTCCCAGCAAAAATTGGTTCGTGATTTTATGTCCGACCAAAGTCCCTATCGTGGTCTTCTTCTCTTTCACGGTCTAGGTGTCGGTAAAACCTGTGCTTCCATCGCCATTTCCGAAACCATCACCGATCCCGAAAAAGAAGTTTGGGTATTTTCCAAAGCCAGTTTAGAAGGCAACTACATCAAAAACATCAAAGATTGTGGTATGGATCTAGTTCGCAACCAAAATAATTGGGTCTTTATTGAATGTGAATCCGATGAAGAAAAAGAATTAGTTGACAAATATTACCGTATTCCAGCCGAAGTTATCAAAGAAAATGGTGGTGCATTTATCATCAACTACAGTGATAATACTCCTAACTATAATAATTTAACTTCCCGTGAACAAGCTAAACTAGATTATCAAATTAATTACATTCTAAATATGCGATTCAAATTTAAACATCTGGATGATACTAGATTACTTCTAAAATTAGATGCGATGGGGAAATATCCATTTGATAATAAAATCCTAATTTTTGACGAAGTTCATAATATCATCAATAGTATGGCGACAGGCAGCAAAACAGGGGTTGAATTTGAAAAATACCTAATGGCCGCCAAAAATAGCAAAATCATTTTTCTAACAGGAACACCTTTAGTCAATGATGTTTTTGAAGCTGCCAAAATTTTCAATATTCTCAAAGGTCCCATCGTAACACACACTTTTAGAATTGTTGATTACGCGGAAGATATTAATTGGGGATTACTTCGTAATACACTCAAGAAAAACATCTACATTGACCAAATAATTATTAAAAGAAGTCAAAAGATGATTTCAGTTACGCAAAATCCCGATAATTATGTTAATCACCCCGATGATATTGGGATTGTTTATCAAAAAGGGAGAATGTTGAGTGTTGATCGTTTCCAGGATTTAATTAAAAAACAGATTACTGGTCTCGGATATAAAGTCGTTGTAAATAAGGAAATAAATACGGCTTTGCCAAATACACAAAAGGAATTTGATGCGCTCTTTTATAATCGTGATATGAATCGTCTCAAGAAGACTGAGATTATCAAAAAGAGAATTATGGGGATGTTATCATTTTATGACCCACCTGTTCAAAGTTTGATGCCGGAAGTAACTAAAATTGAGAAGGTGTTTGTAGAAATGAGTGATTTACAGGCTAAACAGTATCAGAAAGCTAGAAATGATGAAATTGAGAAAAATAAAAAGATGAAGAAGAAAATCGGACGTGATATGGATAAAATGAAATCCAGTTATCGTATTTTCTCACGTATGGCTTGTACGTTTGCTTTCCCTGAAGAACTAGGGTCGCCATATGAAAACGCAGCGGAATTACTCGCGGAAGTTGATAAGGCAGATGAAAAAACGTCAATGGATGCTGGTGCTGGTTTAGATGACGAGAATGAGAAAAATATTGCTAAATTTGATATGATGATTAAAAGAACGTATCTTAAGAAGCTAGAGGAGAACAAGAAGAAATATTTGGGAATTGAAAATGGTTCTCTAGCTCGTCATTCACCCAAATATTTGAGTATTATTAACACTCTTAAAAAATCCCCAGGATGTGCTTTTGTATATAGTCAATTTATTACTTTGATTGGTTTGAATACGCTATGTATTGCGCTTGACGCAACGGGTGATTATGCGCCATTTGAGATAAAGAAAAACAGTGATGGAAGTTGGGAATTGGATGAGAAAAAGGAAGATGTTAAGAAAATGAAATATATTACTTGGGCTGGTGACAAGGACAAGGAAAAACGCGAAATTCTGATTAAGGTATTTAATAGTGAGTTGGATCTTTTACCGGCTTCTTGTCAAATTCTTAAAAATCAATTAAAAAAGAAATACGGGGATGAGTTGAATAAACACGGGGATATTATCAGGGTTTTTATGACAACTAAGACTGGTGCGGAAGGTATTTCATTGATGAATGTTCGTCAGGTTCATATTATGGAACCATATTGGCAACCAGTTTTAATTGATCAAGTTGTTGGTCGTGCAGTTCGTACTGGTTCTCATTTATCTCTCCCACCGGCTGAACGTAATGTTGAAGTTTATGTCTATCTAGCGACTTATTCATCGGAACAATTGAGAACAATGAGAGAACCTAATCTGAGAGGTGATGTTGCTAGATTTAATGATGGTTTGGAAAAACGAGGGCAAATTGTGACATCGGATGAGTCGCTTTATATAATTTCGGCCCGTAAAAAGAATGTAATTGATGTGATGTTAAAATTAGTTAAAGAATCGGCGTTTGATTGTAATATTCACGCTATTTCTAATTTTAATCAGGATAAACCGTTTAAATGTGTGGATTATGACAGTCATAATAGAGATGAATATTTGTCTGCACCTAGTATTATGGATACGGTTGGATTGGGTGAGGAACAACAAGAAGAAAATATTAAAGTTGCGATGGGTGAGTTTGTGGTTAAGGGAGTTAAGTATTATTATGAACTTAATCAAACTGATAAAACTAAGAAACGATTTTTCTACACAAAGGATATTTTGGGAGCTGGAAGAACAAAACCAGTTGGTGAATTAATTATTAAAGATGGTAAAACATTTCCAGCCTTTTACAAAACTAAATCAAAGAAAAACCAAAAAAAAAGTAAAAGCAAATCAAAATCTAAATCAAAATCTAAATAATCTAATGTGATTGAATTATAATTTTTTATGTTTTCTAGTTATATGTTTATTGGATTTTGATTTTGTTTTAGATTTTCTTTGATTTAGTTTTTTTGTTTTACCGCCATATTGGCGTCTTTCTTGGATAGCCCTTATTCTTTGGCTCCGTGTTTCTTCTATTGTGTATAATATTTCTTTATTTAATTGTATGAATGAACTTGTCTCTGGTGTCATAAAACCGGCTTTGTTACAGTATTCTGTAATGATTGATAATAGATAATCCATACATTTTTCCAGATCTTTTTGTATTTGTTGATTAACAGTTGATGAGTTGGAATCTGTTAATTTAGTATTAAATGCGGATGAAAAGAACCAGGTTGTTTTATATTTTTCACCTGCGCAGTTAGGTTGTTGTTTTTGTCTTAAGTCGCTTAATTTTTTAGCTAGTTTTAGATTTTCTTTTTCTTGAATAAATTTATTAAAATCAGAAGCCTCATCAATTGTACTATTAACGTTATTAATAAATTCTTTCATTTTTTGAACTAATTTGTCAAAATGATTAATTAATTCCTCACCTTTATAACCTTTTATTTTAATTTTAGCACGTCCATCTTCTGGTATTCCTATAGCAACATCAAAATCACGATTGTATTGATTATTTTGATATTGTTGTTGTCCATAAGTATATTTTTCAGTTTTTTTTTGTTTTTTAAGACCATCTTTTATTTTTCTTTCTATTTTTCCAATAATACTGTTAAAATCATCTAATGTTTTTTTTTCAAAAAACATTGTGGGGTATGTTGTTTGACTTATTTTAACTGGAGTAAACACTATTTGTTGCGCGTGTTCGTTAGGTTTTAGTTTTAAAGCATTCATTTATATATTTGTATTTATTATTAGAATAAAAAAAAATTGATATAATAAATTATATATAATACAAAATAAATAATCAAAATGGATATCAATAAAGATTTTTCGCATTACACAATTACGAATATCTATTCAGAATGTTTGAAAAAAAATTCCAATATGAATATTAATCAAACATCATATCCGTGTTATCACAGTGTTAATATTAAGATTAATCAAAATGATAGAATCGTCAACAATTGTTTATTATCTAGTGAAACAATTGCTGAATATTATAAATTTAATAACATTAATCTTCCGTTCCATTTTTCGGATCGTTCCAATGGAAACTAATAAACTAATAATTGTTTTTACTGGTTTAATTTTTTTTCTATTTTTCTAACTATTTCAATAAATATGAATATTTATTTTATATTAATAGCAATTTTATTGCTAGTTTTCTTTTTCTATTGTCATATTTATCAATTTATTAAAGAAACAAATCAGTATGATATTTTACAGGTTGCTAATCCATCACCAGATACGCTAGAAAAGATGTTTTTAGAAAAGTCTCCAATTGTGATAACTGATTTATTACAAGACTGGGATGGTTTTAATCAAATTGATTTTGAATATTTAAAAGTACAACCAGATTTAACAAAAGATAAAGTGGTTGTTAAGTTGCTAGATAAGTATTCGCGGAACTATTTATTACCTTTTAAAATCAGTCATCAATATCAAAATAATAATTATTTAAAAGACAAAAATCCAAACACACCTCTTAAAAAAGTTTCTGGACATCGTCATATGATTATTCAATTAGAAGGAACAACCAGATATATTCTTTTTTATCCGAAACAATCAAAGAATTTATATGATGGTAAGGTAGATTTTTGGAATTGGGAAAAATTATCAAAAGAAGAAAAAGAAAAATTCCCACTATTCACCAAAGCATTATACATTGAACTTATTTTACCTAAAGGTTCAATCTTACATTTACCAAAGAATTGGTGGTTTGCTACTCAAACAATGGAAGACACAATCCAAATGACAATTGATTCTACATCAGTTTTTTCATATTTTATTAAATAAATCATACATATAAAATATAATTTTATTAAGTAAATCATAAATATAAAATATAATTTTATTAAGTAAATCATAAATATAAAATATAATTTTATTAAATAAATCATAAATATAAAATATCACATAAAATTAAAAACAAAACGTAAAATGAAAAGTATGAGTATGAAAAGTTTAAGTATGAAAGGTATGAGTAGTAAAATAGTTATTATAATTCTAGTTATTTTATTAGTTGTATGTTTATTATTTGATGGTAATATGATGGATGGTCGCGAGGGGTTTTATGTATTACCACCCCCTCCTCCTAGAATGTTTAATAATGCTCCAAAATCCGCACCCGATCTGAAGCAAATGGAAAGAACAGTTCCTCCCAAAAACATTACATTGAATATTAAAGTTAGTGACAAAGAAAAAGTTGGATTAGCGACTGGTGGTGCTTTAATGTTAGCAGCAGCACCTAAACCAACACCAACAAAAGCTGTTGAAGGGTTTGCTAATCCAGGTGATTGTTTATTACCTATTCCACTTGGTAATGATACATCAAACAGCAATACAATGCAATATGCACCAACTCATTACAAAAAGAATGGTAAACCAGCTTTATTTGATATGGTTGAACAACCAACAGACCCCAAATATCCATTATTAGTGCTCCCCTAGCCCCTTTTTTTTTAAAAAAAGGGCGCTCGCCCCAAAAAAATTACTTTTTTTAAAAAAAGTAATATCAAAAAAAGTTTAAATAAAAAACTTAAAAATCAAACTTTTTTGGGATTTAAACCCTTTTTTTTAAAAAAGGGTTTGTTTGAATTAGTATAAGAAAATACTTAAATTAGTTATATACAACAAGTAAAGTAAAAATGACATCTACTCAAGTATCGGAAACCGAATCAACAAGCTTTGTTGGTCAAGTTAAGTGGTTTAACAACCGCCTTGGCTACGGCTTCATTACCATTGTTTCGCCTGGTGAGCACAACGGTGAGGACATCTTTGTTCATCAGCAACATATTACACCAAAGACCAGCGATTACCGTTCGCTCCAACAGGGTGAATATGTTAGCTTCCAACTCGGCACTGCTGACGCTAACTCTGCGGCCGCCGCTGCGACTGAGAACGCGGGTGCTAAACACGTCAACCAAGCCGTCAAGGTAACTGGTGTTTTTGGTGGTGCTCTTATGTGCGACCAAATCCCTCGTCGTGTTCCTACTGGCACCGCAGCTCGCCGTCCTCAATCCACAACTTCGCAGGCTACACCTGCCGCTACCCCGGCTACTACACCCGCGACCACTACTCCCCGTCGTGGTGCGCCCTCTGGTCGTGGTGGTCGCAACAACAATGGTCGCACTCGCCCCACCAAATCGGAGTAATTATTTTCTTTGATTTAATTTTTTCTTTTTATTTTCAATTTATTTTCAAACTTAACAAATATAAAATGTATTTGTAAGTGAGTTTTGTTTTTTCTATTAAATTCTTTGTAATTGACAAAACAAACAAACCAACCAAACAAACCAACCAAAATAAAGAAAAAAATAATGGTTATTGATTTAAAAATTAATTTATTGGATATTATTGTTTTGTGTATCATTGCGATTTTTTTCGTCCAAGTATTTTTTATTTCATTAAATTTGTACCAAGGAATAAAAAAATATTTTTTAACAAAAGAGCTTGATTTGGTTAAAAGATATGGAAAAGATGGTTGGGTTATAATAACCGGAGCATCAAGTGGACAAGGTCGTGATTTTGCCCTGGAATTTGCCAAACGTGGTTTTAATATTTTGATGATTGGTTCTAAACGTTCATATGATACAGAAAAAGAAATTAAAAATATCAATCCTGATGTTAAAACTAAAGTTATTGTCAAGGATTTCCGTAAAGCTTTCCAGGATGATTTTTTTGATGATATCAAAACAGAATTAACAACAATCGGGTCTAATTTAGCTATCCTGATAAATAATGTTGGATATAGAACTGCCTGGAAAGGTTATCACGAAATGCCATCTGAATTAATAAGGGATACTATCGCAACCGGAACAATTGTCCAAAGTCGTCTTACACAGTTAGTGATACCTTATTTTCTTGAACGTAAAAATAATAAAAAGATAAATCTAAATAGTGCGTTGGTTAATATAACCGCACAATGTTTACATCCTAATTTTTTATTTGGAATAACAACGACGAATGAGATATCAGTGCCTTATTTAAGTGTATACGAAGCGGCGAATGCGTTTGGTTTTTATCAGGGTAATTCTATATTTAAAGAATATGAAGGCCAGTTTGATATTTTGAATATTACACCTGGTGCTGTCGTTACAAAAAATACACAATACCTGAAAAACACGATTTTTAGTGTAGAAAGTGATATTTTTGTTAAAAACATCATCCGAATGATGGGGAATGTTCAGGGTCCAACTTGTGGGTATTGGGGACACGCATTATCTAATTTTTTAATCAATCTAGCACCTTTTATGAAAGATAAATTATTAAAAGATGTTGGTAATAATATTGCGTCAAATTATATGACAGAATACGAAATTAATAAAACAACCAAAAAATATGATTAAATCCATTCATCTGTTTCTTCGGGTTTAATATTTATAATTTTATCAGTATCAATAATTTTAATAATACTTTGTTTTTGTTCTTCTTCTTCGTCATATAATGATTTATTGTCATCTTCCGAAACTACAAATTCTTCAACTTTGGTTGTTTCATATGGAACACTTTTTGTAATAACTGGAATCTCAGTAACAATGACTGAAGCCTCAGTAGGAGGTACTGGAATCTCAGTCATATGGACTGGCTCCTCAGTAGGGATAACTGGAATCTCAGTAGTAGGGATGACTGGAATCTCAGTCGTAGGGACTGGTTCCTCAGTAGGAGGGACTGGAATCTCAGTAGTAGGGATGACTGGAATCTCAGTCGTAGGGACTGGTTCCTCAGTAGGAGGGACTGGAATCTCAGTAGGAGGGACTGGAATCTCAGTAGGAGGGACTGGAATCTCAGTCGTAGTGACTGGAATCTCAGTAGTAGGGACTGTATCTTCAGTAGCAAGAGGTTTGGATGTTTCAGGGGTTAGTATTTCGTTGAGTTTTGAAATTATTTCCGGATTAGGTTCTATTTTGATATCTTCTAGGTTAATTGTGTTTTTATAGTATGAATTATAAAAATCAGTTAAATTGCTAAAAATATTTCCCATTGTGATTATTTTTATCTAATTATCATACATATTTTTTTATACTTTTTATTTTTCTTTTTTATTTTTCTTCCTTATTATTTATTTCTTTTAGTAAAAATAAAGTACTTAAGTATGCTTAAATCAAGTAATAAATTTGTAACATTACCATATTTTTTGTGTTTATTACTCTTATTGGTAATAATAATATCAGGTGTATATTACTATAGAGAGAATTTCATTGATAATCCTAGTAAAATAATATCGGATGATTTAACGGCAAATGAAGATTATCAACAATGTTTGAGTGAGAGTAATCAAATTAGTTATTTAACTAATGGTAAATATTTAAATTGTAGTGATGCTTTAACACAATTATCATCTGATGGGATTGATATAAATTCTGATATTGGTTTTGGTCAATTAAGTCAATTATGTCCAATCAGTTCTCTAGCATCATCACCATCGGATTGTTTAAAGACTAGATTACAAAAACAAAACGAAACCATTCAAAAAACAGATGAAACGGTTACAAATTCGGTTAAAAATATAGAATTGATTAAAACATTTAATAATATTGAATTAAATGCTTATAAAAAACAGATGAATAAATTATTCGCCGATAAAGAAGTTTTAGATACAGTAAAATATATCAAAGAAAATCGTCTTAAAACAAGCAATGATGAATTTGAAACAATGCTAGATGATAAAATCAATCCTTCTTTAACTTCCATATCTACTTCAGTATCATTAAATCAAAATCAAAATCAAAGCCAAAATCAAAATCAAAATCAAAATCCAAATTCACAAACAAATCAACAATTTAATTTTGATGATTCTGATATGAATATAAAAAAAATAAATAATGTGGCAATCTTAGGATACTAAACTTAAGACAAATTATATATTATTGTAAATAAATAAAAAATACATAAAATACATAAAATACAAAACAACATATGAATGCAATTAAATTAAAAATTCTAAATTTATTACGTGAAATAAATGAGTTAGAAAAGAATATTATGATTATTTCAATTTATGAACAAGAAAATGAAAAAATTAAAGAAAATACTAATTTAATCACTAAAAAAAAAGAAGAGATTGTTAATTTAGAAAAACAATTAAACGAAAAAATAGAAAAAGAAAAGGAAAAAGAAAAATACAAAAAAGAAAATATAATAAAAGAAAATGAAGCTGAAAAAAATAAAATGAAAAATATGGATGATACTATGGGTGAAATGAAAGTTAATACATATGATATTAATATAAATAATAATAATAATAATAATATTATTATGAATGATATTAGAGCAAAAAATATTGAAAAAAACAAGAAAGAAATGAAATTAAATGAAGAAAAAAAGAGACTTAAAAAAGAAAAACTGATTGGTGTAAATATTTAGATTTAGACATTAATTGGGTTGATTACTGCGGTTGTTTTGTCTTCTCTAGTAACAATTTTAAAGGTGATATGAACTTGCATAGATGAATTAATCAATGATCCATATGTATCAACTTCTCCTACTCCTAGAACAGAATCATTGTATGTTGCCGTATTGAGAGAGCCTGTTTTATAATCAATTTCGCCGGCTGGTGAAATATAAATTGTATTAATATAACCTTCATTTGAACTAGCAGTTGTTGACACTTCGCTTTCTAGGTTAATAATAATATGACCTTGTTTTCTGTTAATATATTCAACAAACTTAAGTTTATTTTGATCGGTAATGGATGGATCAGCTTTATAGTTTTTAATTTTAATTAAATCACCTACTCGGAATGTTCTGTTACTAAAATAAGTAGATGTAGTTATTTTAATATAAGAACCAGTAGTTGAACCAGGGAATCCTGTTGTTAATTTTAATTCGTGATCAGCGAGTACAACCGATTCAACATTTGATATATCTAAATGGTCGTTATCAACACTAATTAATTGACCATCCGGACGATAAAATCTAATTGTCATACGGTTCAATGATGCTAGAGGTGTATTTGGATATTTTTTCTTTTCAAATAAAAATGGACAAAATGACATAAATCCGCGTTTAAATTGACGATCAAAACGTTTAAAAATATTATCAGTCGGGGTTGGTATTGAATTAAGAATTTGGTCGTTTGTTAATACTTCGGAATCATATGCCTTATCAAATAATAAAAGCGCGAATGCTTCATTAAGTGTATTATTACTTCCCTTAAATACACCATCTAATTCATCAATGTCCATAATTAAGAAAGGATAAGATTGTAAATCTAGATATATTCTATTGTCAAAAGGAACCGATAAACGGTCATGTGGGAAAATAACTTTGACAACCTCAACCGAAACTACATTCTTGTAAAGAGTATCAATACCAACGCCCATTTGTGTATCAGTTGGACGAAAATTTACTAAAAAGTTATAACGGTTTTCTGCGTTATTTTCCCATTGACGATCCTCACTACTTACAACAAAATAATACGGAACATCTTGGTATTCTCTTTGTGAAACTTTCATCTGAGTAAGTAAAAAGTCATAAACTGATTTAGCAAAATCTGGATTGTTTGTGTTATTACTGTTAATATTATTGACGTTATCTACATTATTATTAATTTCATTGTGTTGATTATGTAATGAAGAAATATTAGCGAATACATCGGTTCTATTAACAGATAAAGGATTACGCATAGCATTAATATGTTCAATACCGGTTCTTTCACCTAGATAATCACTTACAACTTTATTTATATTTGCGTCATTGCTTGAGCTTGAATTAGTAAAATTTTCGGTTACTGTGGTGGATGTGGATGATGGTTTTTTTGTTGCGAATCCTTCGCGGATTTCTTGTGGGTTATGAACAACACTATTATTTTCAACTGTTTGTTGATAATTTAAAAATTCTTGTATTTCCATATTTCTTTTCTTTTGTAAATCTTCATATTTAAAACTAACACGTTCACCGGTTGAATCGCTTAATTGGTCCATATTAATATATAACGGTTGTCCTGGATTGTTTGTTTGGTCTGTAAAATCATCACTGATTGTAAAAGGAAGAATATTAAAATCACCATCATTGGGTTTTATGTTAAGAGTTACATTACTATTTTTACTGGGTTGCGATGGTTGAGGGGGTGGTTGAAGTGGTGCTGGTTCAGATGAAACCTTGTTGGTGGCATTTGGTAAAACATCTTTTCTAGATGCTAAGAGTTCCTGATATTTTTTATTTGTTTCACCTTTGACGGATTCTAAATCTTGAACAGGGATTGTTGATAATCCAATCGGATTGGGATTATGTGGTTTAGGTGTGTTATCCATTCTTTGATTCATTAAATTATCTAAACGATTACCAATTTCTTTTTCTGAAGTATTACCGGAAACTTTCATTGGTCTATCCATTAAATTATTAGATTGTGATGACTTTTTTTTGGATAATTGGTCAAAGAAATAATTGGCGATTTTTTGAGTTGTTAAACGATTCAATGATGCTAGATTATTAGAAATACTAGAATCCGAATTTTGATAAACCTTTTCCATCATCCCGCGAAAACTATTCTTGTATTTCTGAGACGAATCTAAATCATAATTCTCTTTTCTAGATACTTGATCACGCACATCACGATACAGAAAATCAATATTGTTTTCCGATAGATATATATCTCTTGTTGACATTACTTATTTATTATATAGTTCTATTTAATTACTATTAATATTAAATTATTTATTATAAAAAAAGATTAAAAATAATAAAACTAAACCAAACCAACAAACCATTAATTTTTAATTTTATGTTGGATTGGTTTTCAATTGTTGAACAGGATTTATGAAAAAGTAATTTCGTTTATCATTTACAACTTTATCTGAAATACGATGTTTTTGCATACTTGAAAATGTTTTTTTGTCTTCCAAAAGTTGAGTTATAAAATAAATAGAATAAACTCCGCATTCCGAATTTTCGTATTGATGTCTAATCTTACTATAATCATATTTCAATTCAAATCCTAATTCTTCTGATTGTTCCTGTAATCTTTCAATTAACACTTGAACCTCACTAGGAGGTGAAGAACCATACGAATCAAAATAGTAAACGACTTTCTTATTCAGGTCCATATACATTGCGACCCAATGAGACCCTGGTTGGTTGTGTTTGTCTAGGTTAAATATAACTCCAACCTTGGTGATTTTTCTCTTCAGTAGATTTTTGAGATTAATTTTACATAATTCATTGACAATACATTTTCCAAATTCATATTGATAATCAAAATCAATTGGAACAGGACCGATGAATTTAAAATCTGGGTATTTACCTTCATATTGTGACATAACCGATTCTATGTCAATAGAACTCAACCATTCGTATTTGTTTTTACGCCAACTCCGGGGCATTTTGGGACGAAATAGAGCTTCTAGCTCGCTATTACCTACTTTACGGACAAAGTCTTGTTCAATCCAACACCATTCAGTGGTACAGGTTCCTCTTAATTTACGATCAATATGATTCCATAATGTCTTTTTGTTTTTGTGATTATCTCTAACAGGGATTTTGATTTTATCTTCTGATTTAGGATGGTCTTTATTCCAACTTTTGGCGATTTTAACTAAAGCTTCAAAATCAAAACAGGATGATGAATTATTATTTGCCGGATTACAACTATCAGGATTTATTTTTGTTTTAGTTGCCCCATTTTCTGTTTTTTTTTCTGTTTTTTTTCCTGTTTTAATGTGTTTTTTTGTATTTTTTTTCGTATTTTTTTTTGTTTTTCTTTTTTGTGTAACCATAAGATTTCTCTTTTACTAAAATAAAAAGAAACTTTATTTTTATGTATAAAATAATAATAGTTGTTTTGATATTACTGTTGGTAATATTATTATTTAAAAATTTCAAAGAAGGTTGGATACCAATGGTTTGGAATATTCCAACTAGAGAAGTATATCCTCCGTTATATTATGACCTTAGATGTCCACCACCTGTTTATCATTATTATCGTAGAACATATTGTCCTAGTGATGTAGTATATCTAGACAAGCCACTTAGTTATTATAATCTAGAACAAGGTTGTCCATACGATTTCTAATTTTTTAGGTGTGTTTTATTATGATTTTTATTTTATTTAACCTATATAAGAATTAATAATGGCTGATATTGATATTGATATTAATAGTTATTCAGATGATACAACAAATTTTGATGATATAAAAATAGATTTTGACCCCGAATTTTATAATATTGAAGATGATAATGATGAAGATAAAAAAAATGAAAATGATATTGACATTGATAATTTTGAGTTTGATCCTAATTTTTATAATTCTGATACAGATGATGAAGAAGATAAAGACCATTATAATGAACATAATAATGAACATAATAATACCAACGATGTTATAAATCAGAATTCTGAGAATAAATATTTAGAACAGTTTAGATTATTTAATGAGTTAAGAATATTTGTTGAAAATAAGGTTAGTGAATTAAAGAAAAATGAGATTGATATCATTGATAAAATCACAAAAGAAAAATTTGAGGGGTTTACTAAACTAGAAAACGAAAAAAACCGATTAGAAACCATTAAGGAAAATCTGACGAATGAGCTTTCCGAATTATTAAAAGAGGAAAATGAATTACTTAACCCAGGTATTGATTCAGTTGAGTTTAAAATATTGGATGATACTATTTATAATGAAAATATCAAAAAATACGATGATGAAAACAATGATGTTGTTGGATTATTTAAATTAAAACAAAAACAAAAAAACGAAAATGATGCGATACGTGATAAATATTATCAAGATTATCAATCGGAATTATTACAAATTAAAATTAATATGAAAGGTAATCGGATGATATGGGACCAACGGAATGAATATTTAAAAAATAAATTAAACGAAACTGAAAAGGATTTCAATACTTTTGAAAAAAAATGGTCAGAATACGTTTCATTGTATGAAAATAATAAATCGGATATTGAAGAAACTATTCAGGTTTTAAAAGAGGATATTGATAATATGGAATCCAATACCAAAATAGAAAGAAGAAATACGATTAAGATGATTAAAGAATGGGAAGAGGAAAAAGAAAATAATAAACAAAAAATTAAAATATATACTGAGCAAATTAATAATCTAGAAAAGGAACGTGATATATTAAAACAAAAACAAACAGAATGGATACAATCTATTAAAAAAGAAAATGTCATTATGGTTGAAAAAATAAAGGCTGATAGTAATGCGATTGAAGTGGAAATTAAAATGACGATGGATGAGATTTCTAGATTAGAACACCGTATTAAGGAAATAGAATTTGAGATGAAAAAGGGTCGCAATGATTTAGATGGAACAGCTTGGAATGTTAGACAAGAAATTGCAACAATGAATCAAAAGAAAATGATATTAAATGAAAAATACAATCATATGTTGCTAGAAATGAAGAAACAGAATATCTTATACAATAAGATGTTGACTAATGATCCTTTTATATTTGAGATAAATCGTGTATCATCTATAATAAAGCAAAATCAATATGAGATTATTAGCATTAAAAAAACGACTGAACAAACAGCGCAAAAAAATAAGGAAATGTACACCAATATAAAAAATAAATTCATAAATATTAGATTTGAGATTAAGAATGAGATGGACACATTGAATAAACTTAAAATAGAATTTGAAAATCAGGAAATAAAACACCTAGAAGATAAAGAAAATAAAAGATTGAAAATCCAGGAAGTGGAAAATGAAATTAAAGAACATTCGCAATATTTGAATGATTTGTTAAAACAAAATCAAATGGATAATAATAAAGCTAAAGAACAATATGATGCTAATATTTTTGATTTAGAGGAAAATAATAAAAAACTGAATTACGAACTTAATCAATTAAAAACCCAATCAACCAAGATTTTAAAATCAAAAGATGAATATGTTAGAAAACGGAATAATGTTCGCGCGAATAATAAATGTCGTTTAGATGGAATTAATAAACGTCGGAGTCAGATTGATACCGAAATGATGAAATTGGAAGAACAAAAAACTAAATGGCGCAATGATTTCTTGAAATATAACAATCATTGTGATTTTCTAGATAAACAAGAAAATGACGTAAAATTAAATACACTAAAAGAAATCCAAGAATTATACAAAACACGCAACAATGCTGAGTTTGAATTGAATAATAACAAATTATTTGCGTAAGGTGTAGATGTGTAATTATAATTATTGTTTTGTGTTATAATTGGTAATAGATTGAATAGTACTTACTAATTCGTCATCTTGTTTACCAATTAATGGATTAAATACCATCCATTTGTCTTCTTTTTGATTTATTTTCCATACTTGGTCAAGAGCCCATTCTTCGTGATTAACCTTTGATGTTTTTTCGGTTTTCATATTATCAATACATTTTTGAAAAGTATTTATTAGAATCTCGTAATAATTTTTATGAATAATATATCCAGATGATGTTTGTGCTTCTGTTATTTTATTTAAAAATTGGTATTTTGTTGGTTCATTTTTGCCGTGAAGATGAGTTAATAAAATAACATCCCATTCATTTTTAGGAACTGATAATGCTTTTTCAAATAAATCATTAGTTTCTTCTGATTTAGTGCTAAATTTAAAATCATCTTCTAATACAAGAACAGTTTCGTAGCCTTTCTCTAAAGCATATTTAAGAGTATCGCGATGACTTTTTGCGCAACCATAATGTCCATTTCCAGGTGTGTAATGAGCCGGAATTCTATGAACTTTATTCATATCAGCACCTTGTGATTTTAATTGATTTGTAATGGCTTCTAATCTATCTGGTCTATTATCTAAATTAATAAATAATATTTGATCTACTTTATTTATTCCTTGGTTTTTATTTATTTTAGTTTGATTTTCAAAATTTTCAGTATGTTTTTTGTTTTGATTTTTATTTAATTTTTTCAATAATAAAAATATAAATAACACTGTTAATATAACAATTAATACACAGATTATTATATTATTTGTATTTTTAAAAAATGATAATTTATTAGATTTCATTTTTATGTTTTTAGTTTTATTATTTTATTATTAGAGATAAATAAAAATCTAAATTATATATTAAAAATCAAAAAAATAAAGATGACCAAAAGTCAAAAAAAATCATCATCTCGTGGTCATAATAATAGAAGTATGAAACAAAAATTATCTTTGAATACTAAACCTGTTAGTGTTGCTAGTAAATCAGAATATGCTAAAGTCTTTATTAAAAAGATGCTGGAATCAGTTCATATAATTAAATTATATCACTGGAAAACCAAATCATATGCTACACATAAAGCAACGGATGGATTACACGGTAAATTAGGTGAATTAGTAGATCAATATGTTGAAGTTTTAATTGGCAAAGTAGATTTAAATCTAAATATGTCTGATTATTCTGAATTACGTCTTAAAAATCTCAAAGATAATGATGAATTAGAAACTTTTATCAAAGAATTAATCGTATTTTTACTTCAAATTCATAAACAACTAGATATGGAAAGAGATGTTGATTTACTCACATTACGTGATGAAATAATCAGCGAACTTAACCAATTTTTATACCTCCTAAGATTAAAATAAAAAATTTGTTTCTTTTTTCTTTTTGTAAAATAAAACAAAATGATAATAATGTTATATAATATTTTATTATTAATAACTCTAGTTATTAGTATTGTAGCTCTTATTAGTTTTATAAAAGCACCAGTAGCTACCGTAAGTGGTAAAATATCTCAATCAAATGTTTCTAAAAGTATTAATATTTATACCAAAGATTATCCTAAAAATGTCATCGTTAATGGAATGTTAACTGTTATAATAGTTCTTATCATACTAATTATTATAATCAATTTATTTATTAATTCTATATATGATAATTTCGCTATACACATTATATCTATACAAATACTATTCGCACTTAGTATAATTATATCAGCAATTGTTGGTATTGTATTTTTAAACTTAATAAATTTAAAAAATACTGATGGATTGAATATGAAAAATATCCCAGAGTTTAATATTCACACCAAGAACACAAATATTAATATAATCAATAATATATCATATATGGCATACGCTTTTACAATTATTACAGGAATATGTGGATTATTAGTATATGGTGTTATAATACCAAAAGCAACATATTAATAACAAATTTCATATGAACTATTTTGGTTTTGTTTTTAATTATAAATTTATAATTAAATTTTATATAAAAAAGATAAAATTTGAAAAGAAATTAAAGGTTAAGCTTGGACAAATATTTATTTATTTATTTGGCTTTGCTGGCCTTGGCAGCTTTAGCGGGAGCAGCCGCTGGGGTGGGAGCCGGGGCAGCCGCAACGGCTTCCTTCTTACCCTTAGCGGCCTTGGCAGCAGGGGCCGGGACAGGGGCAGGGGCAGGGGCAGGGGCA
>JACCDX010619002.1_pt1 | contig 20692 bp, 14 predicted proteins | sample 7449681 | NCBI WGS metagenome assembly JACCDX01 (sample SAMN15323450, study PRJNA562643) | freshwater metagenome | isolation source: river surface water | place: USA:Blue River Watershed | collected 2017-08-18
CACCGCGCTTCTGGGGGGCAGCGCCGAGAGCGGGCACCTTCGTCTTTTCAGCACGGGTGCGGCGCGGGGCGCGAATCAGCTGACCTGTCGTGGCCATGCAGTCTCCAAGTCTTCAGCGTTGCGAAAATCAATTACAGCTGGACAGGAGACGTCGCTCGCAAGATCCGCAAAAACATCTACCGGCAGCGTTGAACTGGGGCAGAGAACCCGGACCTACGACCGACAGCTCGACGACCGGCTGCGGCGGGCGAGCTTCCGAGACAACCCGGGCCACCCCCTTGCGGGGGCGGCCCGGAATCTTGAAAGCCGCTGTTTCACGGAACCCCAGCCCGGAGGCTAAGGACCGATAAAGGCCGCGGATTCTAGGAAGGCATCCGCGGCCTGTCAACGGTTAACGGCGCTATCAGAAGCGATACTTGATGCGTGCACCCCAACTGCCCGGGCGATCCAGGAACTGGAACGGACCCAGAGCCGACATCGGGTAGGCCTTGTCGGCGCAGTTGCGGCAGTCGATCGCGGCGGTCAGACCCGGCACGTTCTCGAAGCGCAGCGACACACCGGCGTTGATGTAGGTCTGCTTGCCAGACCAGGTGCCGTTGGTCGACTGGGGGCTGCCCGTCGTACCAATGGCGTACTCGTCGCTGGTGTTGAAGCCGAAGCTCGGGATCCAGGTGATCGCACCCGCGGCGAACTCGTAGCTGGCGTTCATGCTGATCGTGTAGTCCGGCGCACGCACCGGCTCTGCGATCTGACCGAACTGATCGACGAAGTTCGCGTTACAGGCCGGAGCGCCCTGGAACGAACCGGTCGGGTTCGCACGGCAGACGGCTGCCTGATCCAATACGCGCTGGCTGATGCTGACGTACTTGGCGTTTTGCATACCGAGGCCAGCCGTGATGTTCAGACCATCGATCGGCACCCAGGTGGCGTCGATTTCGATGCCGTAGTTCTCGAGATCCGCCGGATTGGTGGTCGTCGAGATCTGCAGGCCGTTCACATCGATACGGGCGGGGATTTGGATGTCGTCCGTCATCGAGTAGAACGCGGTGGCGTTCAAGCGCAAACGGTTGTCGAAGAGGTCGGCACGGGTACCGAACTCATACGACCACACGGTTTCCGGCTCGAACGGGATGAACGCGTTGTTCGCGGTCGCGCGGGCCGGCCAGCCGCCCGACTTGAAGCCGCGAGTGGCCGACAAGAAGAACATCACGTCGTCCGACACGTCGTACTGCAGCGCGACACGCGGCGTCCACACTTTCTCGTTGAGCGTGAGAGGAATGCCCGCCGCCGCAATAGCAGCAGTCGAGAGGGCCGCACCGGTGGCGCCAATATTGCGCTCGATCGAGAAGTCCTTGGTCTCCTCGGTGTAGCGGATGCCAGCCGTCAATGTGAAGGCGTCGTTGAGCTTGAAGTCGCCCTGACCGTACACAGCGTACGTCTCGAGACCGTTCTTCATCGTGCGATCAGCGGCCACCACGAAGGCACCCGTAGCAGCCGTGCTGTTGCCGTTGGCGAAATCGGTGACGTTGTCCTCATTCATGTAGTAGAGGCCAGTCGTCCAGTTCAAGCGGCCCGACTGACCGTTGAGCTTGATTTCCTGCGAGAACTGCTCGTGATCACCCATATTGATCAGCGGCGTAAATCCACGACTGTTCGTGGCACGCGGCAACTCGCCACCCGAGTCGACGAGGAAGTCGTGATCCGTGTCACGGAAGCCCGTGACCGCGGTCAAGGTGACATCGTTGTTGAGCTCGCTGGTGACGATCAAGGTCGCCGCACGCGTCGAAGCTTCATTACCGAGCGGCAAGCTGGCCTTGGCGCCCGTGATGATGCCGACCAACGAACCCTGCGTGATCTTGTTGTTGACGATGCGATTACCGTCGGAGTTTTCGACGTTCAGGAAGTTCGTGTTGCGATCGTCCACGTACTCACCAATGAAATCGATGGTGACGCCATCGACCGGGAGGAAGCGGATGTCGGCACGCAGACCCGAGGCGTCGCGATCATTGAGGTAATCGCCGGTCGAAACCTGCAAGGCATAGCCATCGTCCTTGACGCGATAAGCTGAGAACTTGGTCAGCAGCCGATCGCTGATCGGCAGATCGATCGAGGTACGAGCCGTCCAGAGACCGAAGCGGCCGATGCCGGCCTCGACATAGCCCTTGAGCTCTTCGCTCGGCTTCTTCATGACGACGTTGATCGCGCCGCCAGTCGTGTTGCGGCCGAACAGCGTGCCCTGCGGACCGCGCAGCACTTCGATGCGCTCGACGTCGAACAGGCTGAAGTTATTGTGGTTCTGGCGAGCGACGTAGACGTCGTCGACATACGTACCGACCGGCAGGTCGAACGTAGCGATAGATTCGCCGTTACCGATGCCGCGGATGTAGAGCGAGCTCGAGGTACCCACACCCACGTTGGAGTTACCGGTCAAGTTCGGAATGTTGCGCACGAGGTCGTAGGTGTTGAACACCTGACGTTGCTCGAGCTGATCGGCCGTGAACGCCGTGATGGCGATCGGCACGTCCTGCAGGCTCTGCTCGCGGCGCTGAGCAGTGACCGTGATCTCTTCCAAACCGCCAGACGTATCCTGGTCTTGCGCGGTTGCCGTGGCAGCGGCCGTCAAAGCGGCGGCAGCCAACACCCACTTAGCATGTTGCATATTTGTCACAACTCCATTGCCAAAAAACTACAGACAGAACATCTGATCGTCTTACATCGATAACGACTCTGCAATACCCCTACCAACTACCGGACATCAAAACCAGCTGAAATTGAACGAGATACTGATACGCGGAGTCTTGGAGGGGTTCGGCGGCACCTCGTGGCGCAACCAACTTTCAAATAGCACCACCTGTCCCGCCTTGGCCGCCACCGTGTGCCAGGGTCGCAGTGCCTCCGGCGCATCCGCCCGCCGAGGCGGTGCCGCCATATAGCGATCGAGGCGCGGATCTTCGAACTTCAGCCCCGAGGCCCCACTTGGCGTACGCACGTAGTAGGTGCCACTGATGGTCGACAGCGGATGCAAGTGCAAACTGTGCACGACGCCTTGCGGCATCACGTTTACCCAACAATCGGTCATGGAGAGCTCTCGACCCTCGAGATCGAGAGCCAAAGAGGTGGCGTACGTTCGCACGTGCGCCGCGAGAGCCCGTTCGAGCTTGGCGAAGGTCGGCGAGAGTTGTTGCATGCGGCAGAGCGACCCGTAAGAGGTGTAGCCGCCCGGATAATTGCGAGCCGACCACCGACGCCCGGCCACATCGTCGAGCTGTAATTGCAGACACTCGGCAAGCAGACGTCGATTCAAATCGCGACTGCCACCGCGGCGCAGCGGGGCGACATACAGGAGCGTCGGAAACAATCCTCGAACACGGGAATTCATTGAGCCTTCCCAGCTGTGCTCTTGGCCGACTTGGGCTCGGGTCTGCCGGTATAACTGCGCAACAGCAGAAATCGCACCAGGCGCGGAAAATGTCGCGACAGGAAAACGATGATCTTGCCGTGTCCGGTGACCACGATTTCCGCCTTGCCACGCTCGACGCCACGCACGATCTCGCGCACTGCCACGTCCGTCGGCACGCGCAGCCACGCCGGCACCGGATCCGGCGCATCTTCCTGCAACTGTCCCCGATTGTCGGTACGACGAATATCCGAGTCGACAAAACCGGGCGATACCAAAGTCACACCGATGCCGTCGCGACGCAAATCGCCGCGTAGCGATTCCGACAAGGCACGTACGGCGAATTTGCTCATGGCATAGGCAGAAGCGGATGGTGCGGCGACATGCCCCGCCACACTGCCCACGAGTACCAGTCGACCGCGACTTGCACGCAATACATCGAGAGTTTCGTAGATGGTTCGCAGCAAGCCGAAGACGTTCGTTTCGAACTGCCGGCGATAGTCGTCTAGGCTCAATCTCGGTAAGGGTCCGGCGACGCCAAACCCCGCGTTCGCATAAACAAGATCGATGGCGACGCCACGCGATGAGAATTCTTTGACGACCCGCGCAATGTCGCCCTCGATGGTGACGTCGCCCAAGTGCACGCTGACCTCGGCACCGGCGGCACGTAACTCGGTCGCCAACGCTTCGAGCCGCTCGAGGCGACGCGCGACCAGTGCCAAGCGTGCACCACGCCGCGCGTATTCACGCGCCAAACCTTCGCCAATGCCCGAAGAGGCACCGGTAATCAACACGGTCATCGTCATTCGAATACTCCCCGTCGACGCGCGGCACGCCAGAGCAGTGCACCGCCGAGCGCCCATAAAACCCAAGGATCGATCGCACCACCGCCACCGCCGGAACTCCCTGCGCTAGGCGAAGTTGGCGTACTCGGCGGGGTAGTCACAGGTGGCGCAAAACTCAACTCGCTCGGGCATGCAGGCCCCGCTACGCCCGGCGGACTATCGCTGCTCGCCGAAGTCGCCGTCACGTTGACCCGTGCCGTATCGCGTGCGCCCTGATTATCCGTGACGGTCAATTGTAATTGCAGCGTTCCGCTCGTCGGCGGCAGCACAGTCGCCGAGGCGGTGTTCGCGCCGGAGACGAGCGCACCACCGGCACCCGTTGCGAGCACGGTCCACGCATAGGTTTGCAAGGTTCGACCGCAGGAGGCAGTCGAGGCATTCGCCTGCAGAGTCGCATTCTGTCCGGCCGTGACACTAGCCGGCGCGACGATCACCGCGAGGGGGCGACGCGCCTGCTCGAGTGCGCCCAGTGCATCGACCATGCCGGCACCGCAGGCGGCGCTCGTGCAGGCGCACTCGGCCGTTTGCCGATCGTTGAGACCGCTTGGGTTACGACAGACCGTGAGCCCGCTCACGGCCGGATAGGCTCGGGCCCCTGACCGCAGTCGCTCGGTGATCTCGGCACTCGTGAGCGTGGCATTGACCGACACCATCAATGCCGCCACGCCCGCCACCAGCGGCGCCGAAAAACTCGTCCCGACGTTGAAGTTGAATTGATCCGTGTAACCGTGCCCACCCGGCGTCGTGGCACCGAGATTGGTGGTGGTATCGATCGAGTACAGACAAGGTTCGTTCGCACCGGTGTTCACGCAATTGCCACCCGGTGCGCCGATGGTCGCGTTGGCGCCCAGACTGCTGAAACCGACTTTAGTGCCGGCGTGACGTAAAGCGACCACCGACACCACACCTTGGCAACTCGCGGGCGCGGCAACCGGTCCGGATTCGTTGCCCGCCGATGCCACGATCACGACGCCACTGCGCACGAGTTCGTCGATCACCGTTTGATAGGAGGCAGGACAACGATCCTCGGAGCCGAGACTGAGATTGAGTATCCGAGCCGGATTTGGATTCGCGGGAACCCCCGTGACAGCGAGTCCACCCGCCCATCGCATGCCCGCGAGGATGTCCGAGTCGTAGCCGCCGCATTTGCCGAGCACCCGCACCGGCAAGATCCACGGACGCCAAGTGAGGCCAGCGATGCCGGCACTGTTGTTGGCTCTGGCGCCGATGAGACCCGCCACGCGCGTGCCGTGCCAGGACGACTCATCCTGTACTTCGCAATTGTCGTCAAAGATAGGCAGCGCAGCTTCCGCTGTCGTCACCCAATCGCCCGGATCGGATGCATCGGCATCGCGTCCGTCACCGTCGTTGGCAGAAGTGAATTTTCCGTCGGAGTCGGCCGAGACGAAATCGTACCCTGGGAGCAAACGACCGCCGCTCGCCGCTCGCTCGAGATCGGGGTGATCGTAGCGAACACCGGTATCGAGTACGGCCACGATGACACCCGCACTACCGGCACTCGAGTCCCACGCACTTTCCGCACGCACCGCCGACGCCTGCTCGGCCTTCAAATACCATTGACCAGCGTAGAGCGGATCATTCGGGACGGCATGCGCATAGCGGCGGCGATCGGGCTCGGCAAACGCGACCTTCGGGTCCGCCCGCAAGCTCGACAACGCCGCCTCGACGTTACTCGCCGTCGCCGGCATGACGAGTCGCAGTACAGCCAGCCCGTCACCGAGTCGATCGATCGCCTGCAGAGGCAAATCGACTCGCCCAGATAGCGCTGATATCTCGGCCTGCATGGCGGCAACATCGGCGATGTTTTCGGTGCGAAATCCGACGATGACCCGATCGGTCACGCCGCCGCGACTCGACGGTGCCGATCGCGCCGGTTGGTATTCGGCGAATGCCACCGGCACCGCCACCAGGAGCCCAGCCACGGCGGCCAGCAGCGTCGCGACCCCACGACCCAAAAATCTCGAATGCACGCCAGCACTCCGCACGACAGTGATCGTGTTTGACAAGCAATGGTTGACAGTCAAAGGACAAGGCGCAAGATAGCAAAAAGACCGACGGGGGTAGGTCCGATGAGACGACAGTCTTGCATGGCTATTGGCCTCGCTTGCCTGATGGCAAGCGCCCTGCACGCGAGCGAGCCACACTCGAGCCCGCCTTTACCCGACGCCGACGCGCGCACGCTCTACACGCTCGGACAGCTGATCTCGCGCACCCTCGAGAGCTTCGCGCTCACCCCGGACGAATTGAAATACGTCGGCATGGGTCTCGAAGATGGCGTGCTGCAACGCGAACCCAAAGTCGATCTCGCCGCCGAAGCGCCGCGCCTACACGAAATGCAATCCGCCCGGCGTGCCGCCACGGCTGCTGCCGAGAAGGATCGCGCACTCGAACACGTGGCAAACGTCTCGGCGAATCCCGACAGCATTCGTCACGCCAACGGTCTGATCGTCGAACCTTTGAAATTAGGTTCGGGTGAAATGCCGGCGAGCACCGATCACGTCAGCGTGCACTACGTCGGACGTCTGGTGGATGGCACCGTGTTCGACAGCTCGCTCGCGCGTGGCGAGCCGGCAACCTTTCCCGTCAAAGGTGTGATTGCTTGCTGGAATCAGGCGTTACCGACCCTGCGCGTCGGCACACGAGCGAGACTCACCTGCCCGCCGGAACTGGCCTACGGCGATCGTGGCCTGCCGCCCGCGATCCGTCCCGGCGCCACCTTGATCTTCGAGCTGGAACTGCTCGGCATCGTCCGCTGACGGCCCAACTCGCCGAGTCGCGCGTCCGCTGCTAGCATCGGCGGGCATTGTCAGTTTGTTCTCGTCACTCGGAGAATCACCGTATGTTTTTGCGCCGTCTCGCTCTCATCGTTGCTCTGTTCGCTCCCGTCTACGGCTACGCCCAAATGGGTGCACCCGCGCCGAAGAGCGAAACCGCCCAGAAAATCGAGAAGGCGCTCGCGAGCCCCATCCGCAGTGACGACGAACGCGCTCGCGATGCCCGAGAGCGCAAACCCGTGCAGACGCTCGAATTCTTTGGACTCAAGCCGAACATGACCGTAGTCGAGCTGATGCCCGGTGCCGGTTGGTACACCAAGATCCTCGGGCTCACACTCGCCGAACAGGGCAAGCTGTATGTGACCCTTGGCGCCGGACGAATCGCGCCGCGCCTCAAGGAGTGGGGTCTCGACAAGGTGGAATACGTCGACGACAAGACCGTGATGAAGGCGGCTCCCGGTACGATGTCGATGCAGGCAGAAGCAATCAAATTGCCGGTCAACAATGTCGACATGGTGCTGACCTTCCGTAACCTGCACAACTTCAACGCCGAGAGCCGCGCGATGCTGCATCGCGCCGTGTTCGACGCACTCAAGCCAGGCGGCATTTACGGCATCGTCGATCACACCCGCCGGCACAACGAACCGACCACCCGTGAGAACTGGCGTCGCATCGACCCGGTGATCGTCATCAAAGAAATTCTCGATGCCGGCTTCGAGTTCGATGGCTTTGCTGATCTGCACTACCGTCCGGACGACGAACTGCGCTACGACACGCAGCGCCCCACGGTGGCGGGTTACAGCGATCGGTTCACGTTCCGCTTCCGAAAGCCGGCCCCGTGAAGCTGTATATCGCCAACAAGAACTACTCGTCGTGGTCCTTGCGGCCCTGGGTGCTGATGCGCGAGCTTGGTATCCCATTCGAGGAGCACGTCGAGCCCTTCGGTGAAGACGCAGCCGAGATGCACCAACGTTTCAGCCGCTTCTCACCGAGCGCCAAGGTGCCCTGCTTGCATGATGGCGAGTTGCGAATATGGGATTCGCTCGCGATTGTGGAACATCTAGCGGAGCGGTATCCGGCGGTTTGGCCGCGTGATCCGGCGGCGCGCGCCTATGCACGCAGCGCGACCGCCGAGATGCATTCGAGCTTTGGCGCGCTTCGACGCCACTGCAGCATGACCTGCGGTCAGCGCGTCGTGTTGCGCGAGCGCCCGCTCGACCTGCAGGCCGATCTCGCGCGGCTACAAAAGCTTTGGACAATGGGCCTCACGAACTTCGGCGGCCCTTTCCTCGCCGGCGCAGCATTCACCGCGGTGGACGCATTCTACGCACCGGTCGCGTTTCGTCTGCAGACCTACGGCATCTCGCTCGATGAGCGCTGCGATGCCTATGCGGAGACATTACGCGCACTGCCGGCTATGCGCGAATGGTACGCAGCTGCCCTCGCTGAACCTTGGCGTGAACGATCGCACGAAGAATCGATCACGGCCGTAGCCGCATCGATTATCGATCTTCGAACCTCGAGCTGAACGAATAGTTTCACATCTCCGGCTTGGCGGACTGACGCGGTGTGATCGCGCAGTTGGCGAGTATCCACTTGAGATTCAGTGCGATGCGCTCAGTCTGCGGGTCGGTGAAGGCATAGGCATGCTCCTTCACGCTGCCATCGTCGAGCTTTTCGAGTACCGATAGAACCATCGAGTTGCGATTGAAGTAGTCGTTGGCCTCGTTGAGCACGTGCCAAGTCACGGCACGCAGTTGCAAACCAAGTTCGCGCGGCGTCGCTTCGTCGGTCTTGAACCAGTACATACCACCCTTGTCGTGCAAGGTGATGTTGTCGTACCGCTTGAATGGGATATCTCGGCCGCCGCCGACGCCCGGAATATCCGCGTAGCAATGGAAATCGCGCGAGCGCTCAAGCCAATACGGTTCACCCGAGGCTACCCCCGTGATCCGACGACCGGTCTTGATCACCCACTTGTGATCATGGAACCAAAGACTGCTCTTGGCGATCGAGATCTCGTTGTCCGTGCGAACTCGCTGCCCTTCCCAATCGAACTCACAACGACCTGGCTCCTGCAAGCCGCGGAAGTGATCCGCGCGTCGCTTGAATCGGTAATCGCAGCCTTCGGTCCGTCGTAACTGCGCCGGCGTCAAAGTCGTAAGCTCCGCCTCGGTGATCTCTCCTTGCATGCGCAAATGGTGTTGCATCGTCACTTCATCACTCGCAGGGCCCGCATGCAGACTTGCGATCCGCCACGACCGTTGCGGACCATTGGCGGTCTGCACTTCGTTGATCCAAAGATAGGCATAACGACCAAATGCCGGCGCATCGATCCTGCGGATCGTGGTCGACATGCGGAGATGCTGATCATCCGCTGCGAGCTTGCGACGTTGGTCGAAGTAATGTTGGTTGGCGTTGTCGTAATGCCCCGGCAAAAGCTCGGCCATGATGCGCAGATTACGTTCACCTGCGGTCGAGTCCTGTCCCTGTGCGTAGAGGTGCGGCGTGAGGATCGCCAACAGACACCACGTCAGCCACACCGCCGAACGCGTAATACGGTTTTTTTGCATCTGGTTTTTTTGCATACCACGAGCCCCCTGTTGCTCCGCATGATGCACGAGCTCGATCGGCTGTGCGAACATGCGGTATGCGCCCATTCAAGCTCGTCCACACTGCGATCCTTCCCCTGCTTTGCGCGTTGCTGCTCGCCGTCACGGCCCGTGCCGATGTGGCAGCGATCGCGGCACCCGACAGGCCCGCCGCTGCTGTCGCTGAACAGGTCTTACGCTCCGGCGGCAACGCCGTCGATGCGGCCGTGGCTGTGGGTTTTGCACTCGCGGTCACTTTTCCGGAAGCGGGTAATCTCGGTGGCGGCGGCTTCGCCACGCTCCACATCGACGGCGAGTCGAGTTTCCTCGATTTTCGCGAGACGGCGCCTGCGGCAGCGACGCGCGATATGTATCTCGATGCGGATGGCAAGGTCATTCCGCAACTGAGCCTCATCGGACATCGCGCCTCGGGCGTGCCCGGCACGGTCGCGGGACTGTGGGAACTGCACCGCAGGCACGGCAGTCGGCCCTGGTCTGAACTGCTCGCACCGGCCATCCGTCTCGCGCGGGACGGCTTCACACCGGATGCGAAACTCGTCCGGCTCGTGCGTGAGGCACAAGAGGATTACGACGGTAAGACCAACTTCCAGCGCTACTTCGGCGAACTCAAAGAAAACACGCTCTTCAAGCAGCCGCAGCTCGCAGCGACACTCGAGCGCATCGCCGCACAAGGATCTGACGGCTTCTACCGCGGCGAAACCGCCAGGCTGCTCGAGGCCGAGATGCAGCGCGGCCAAGGACTCATCACCGCGACCGATCTGCAAGACTATCGAGCGGTTTGGCGCCAACCTTTGACCAGCCGATGGCGCAACTACACGCTCGTCACGCCACCACCACCGAGCTCAGGTGGCATCGCACTCATCCAGTATCTGCGCATGAAGGACTTGTTGGCAGATCAATTCCGCGGCGTTCCGCACAACTCGACCCGATATGTGCACCTCGTCGCCGAGATCTCCAAACGCGTGTTTGCCGATCGAGCGGAATATTTGGGCGATCCGGACTTCGTCAAGGTGCCCGTCGAACAACTGATCGATCCGGAGTATCTGCAGCGACGCACACGAGAAATCGATTTGACGGCACCCTCGGCGCCGCAGACCGTGAAGCCGGGGCTCGGCGAATCGCTAGACACCACCCACTATTCGATCATCGACGGCAAGGGCAACGCAGTCTCGCTCACGTACACGCTCAACGGCAGTTTCGGCAGCGGTGTCGTCGTCGAGGGTGCGGGCTTTTTGCTGAACAACGAGATGGACGATTTCAGCACCAAACCCGGCCAACCGAATTTGTATGGCGTCGTCGGCGGCACCGCCAATGCGATCGCTCCGGGCAAGCGCATGCTCTCCTCGATGACGCCGACGATTCTGCTCGAGGGAACTACCGTTCGTGGCATCTACGGAACACCCGGCGGGTCTACCATTTTTCCGGCGGTCTTCCAGACCATTGTGAATCTCAAAGATTTCGGTATGACGCCCGAGCAAGCGGTATCGGCGCCTCGTTTCCAGCATCAACTGCTGCCACCCAATCTGATCGTCTACAGTCGCTGCTGCGCACTATCGGAAACGACTCGTAACGAGTTGACCGCCATGGGCTATCGAGTGGAGAAAAGCACTTGGGAATTCGGCGACATGCAAATCATCGAGATGGATGCGAACGGCCGACCGATGCCTGCCTCCGATCCACGCGGTCGCGGTGAGAGTCGAGTTATCGATCTCGATCAGCCGGCTCGTTAGTCAGCTCGTTATTCGATAGAGGTAGCTGCGGCACGACCTCGACACCATCGAGCTCGGCAAGACGGTTCGCATCGAGCGCAGGGTCCAGATCGCGGAATTTGCGTGCCGTGACCCACACCCGCGTCTCCAAGGAGCGCGTCGCTTTGTTGTAGGCATCGACGGCCTGCTTGATGCTGGTGCCGACCTTGCCCCAGTGCTCGCCCATAGTGGAGAGACGATCGTAGATCTCCTTGCCCAAGGCGCTGATCTGCTCGGCGTTGCGCGCGATCTGCTCTTGTCGCCACCCGTAGGCAACCGCGCGCAGCAGTGCAATCAACGAGGTCGGCGTTGCAATCATCACACCCTGATCGACACCGGCTTCGATCAACGATGGATCCTGCTCGAGAGCCGCGCTGAAGAACACTTCACCAGGCAGGAACAGCACCACGAACTGGGCACTGCTACGAACCTCTTCGGCATAACCCTTGCGTGACAGCGCGGTGATATGGGCTTTGACGGCGCGCGCATGTTCCTGCAATTTCAGTGCTCGGGTCGCATCGTCGCGTGCTTCGAGCGCCGCCAGATAACCCGCCAGAGGCACTTTGGAGTCGACGATGACGTTGCGACCGCCCGGCAACTTGACGATGAGATCGGGCCGCAGTCTTCCTTCTTCGGTTTCGACCGAGTGCTGCTCGACGAAATCGCAGTAGGCCAGCATGCCAGCGAGTTCCACCACGCGACGCAGCTGAATCTCACCCCAACGACCACGCACACCAGGTTGCTTCAAGGCGCCGACGAGATTCGTCGTCTCGCTGCGTAGCAACACTTGCTCGCGCATCAACTGCTCAACCTGTTGAGTCAACGACTGATAAGCGCCCACCCGAGCCTTCTCGATCTCTTGGATTTGCGAGTCGACCTTGCCGAGTGATTCACGAATGGGTTTCAGACTTTCGTCGATCTTCTGCTGCCGCAGTTCGAGATCGTGCTTGGACTGCAGCTGCAAATTCTCGAACTGCCCTTTGGCGAGCTCGAGAAATTGTTGGTTGTTGGTCTGCAGGGCCTCGGCCGAGAGCGCTTTGAAGGCATTCGCCAGTTGCTCGCGCGCCGCTTCGAGCAGCGCAGCCTTCTCGGCGGCACCGACACGCTCTGCATCCAAAGTGGCTCGCAGCGCCGCGGCCTCGGCCGTCAGCTCGAGCACCTTGGCTTGCGCTTGCTCCAGCGCCGAGCGGGCCTCGCTCGTACCCCGTTGGCGAACCCACCCCGTGAGCGCGACACCGGCAACGGCGCCCGCCACAATGGCGACGATCAACATCAGAATGTCCATGTGGCAACTATAGAGCGTCGCCGTACCAATGGGTGAGCCGGTGGATGCGACAATGCGTCATGGCTCAGCAAGACGTCGACCAACTGCATGACGAAGGAGCGTTGTGGCACGGCCGTGGGCAACTGGAACGCGCCATCGCCTGTTATCGCGCTGCGCTCGCCTTGGATCCAACCGCACTCGAGACCCGCAGCAATTTGGCCCACGCGCTGCTCGAGATGGGGCGGCAACATGACGCCTGGCAGAGCCTCGAGGAATCGCCGTCGCGGCAACGCCAACATCCGACCTTGCTCGCGACGGCTGGCGCACTCCATTGCGCACTCGGCCGTCATGCCGACGCGGTGGACATACTCGATCCGCTGACTCGCTCGGGCCGTGTCGACGAAATGCCATGGGTGAATCTCGCCACGTCGCAGCGAGAGCTCGGCGCCGAGAGCGCGGCGCTCGCTTCCTTGCGCGAGGCCTGCGACATCAATCCCGACAATGCGCGTGCCCAAGCGGATCTCGCCGGGCTGCTGCTGTCATTGGGTCGATCGGCGGAAGCACTCGACGTCGCCGACGCATTTCTCGAGCGTCATCCCGAAGATCGACAGTTGCTCGCCATAGCCGCGCTCGCGCTGCAGGAGCTCGACCGCGCGGATGAGGCTCGCGAAATCTGCGATCTCGACTCGATGGTCGAGATCGTGGATCGCGATGAGCTCGACCTGCCGCCCGGCTTGCTGCAGGAGCTCGCGCAACATCTCAGTACTGAGCCCTCCTTACTGTCATCCCCGCTGAGCAAAGCCACGCGCGGAGGTAGTCAAACGGGCGAGCTTGACCCCGCCTCGCACCCTGGTCTGCTCGCCATCGAAGCTTGGGTCAAATCTTTGCTGCCAGCCGAGCTACGCGCCTGGCGTTGGTGGGCCACCGTCCTTGAGGCAGGCGGACGTCAATTGCCGCACATCCACCCGCGCAGTAGTTGGAGCGGCGTCTTCTACGTTGCGCTACCCGACGAGTTGCAACGACTCGATCCATCGTCGGGCGCCTTGGAGTTCGGCACGCCACCCTCGCACCTGCGTCTGCGCTCGCATCCGCCGACCCGCATCGTGGCACCGATGCCCGGGCGCCTCGTGACCTTTCCTTCGCACCTATGGCATCGAACATTGGATTTCGGTGCCATAGGGCGGCGCATCAGCGTCGCATTCGATGCGGTTGATCAGGATAGCGGCGTCTGAGGTAGGCTAGTCCCATGAAAAACTGGGACGTGATCGTGATCGGTGCCGGCTCCGCCGGTCTTCCTCTCGCCATCAAGGCAGCTGAACGCGGCGCCAAGGTACTGCAACTCGAGGCGGACTATCGCATCGGCGGCACCTTGCACTGGTCCTCAGGCCAGATCAGCGCGGCGGGCACCCGGCTGCAGCGCAGCGTCGGTATCGACGACAGTCCCGATGAACATTTTCGCGATGCCCAGCGCATCGCCAAAGACAGCATCGACCCCATCGTGCTGCGTACCTTCGTCGATCATGCAGCCGGTCTCATCGATTGGCTGATGGATATCGGCTTTCAACCGGCGCCCGGCACACCGGTTGCGGGTGAGGCACATGAGGCCTACTCGACCCGACGATATCTTTGGGGAACCCGACAGGCGATCTCGATCCTCGACGTGCTTCGACCCGTGCACGAGAAGTGGGTCAAGTCCGGCGGTATCGAATTGCGCCTGCAACATCGCATGACGGAACTGCTCACCGATGCGCGCGGCGCCGTCATCGGCGTCAAGGCCAACACGCCAAATGGCGAGGTGGAGTTTCGCGGCAAGAACGTGGTTCTGGCGTCGGGTGGTTATGCTGCCAATTCTGAACTCTGGGCCAAGCACACGCCGAAGGCACCGCTCTGCTCCTATACCAACCCGTATTCGCGCGGTGATGGTCTGAAAGCCGCCTCGACACTCGATGCACGTATCGATCGCGGCGATTATTTTTTGAATACCTTCGCAGGCTATCTCGAGGATGCTACCGACCCGACGAGCGGTCGTTTCCTGCTGCTCTCGCCGGGCGCGCGCAAGGTGTGGGAGATCTTCGTGGATCGACGTGGTCGTCGCTTCATGCAGGAAGATCATCCGAGCATCGATTACCGCGAGCGCGCCTTGTTTTCACAACCTGGCACGGCGATGCACATCATTCTCGATGAGGGCATCCTGCAGAATGCCGCGCCACTGACACTCGAAGACGCAGCCACCTATCGCGCCCGCTTCGGTCGTCATCCCGCCTTCATCAAGGCTCGTACCATCGACGAGCTCGCACGCAAGCTGGATGTCCCAGTCGGCAATCTGCGAAAGACGATCGCACAGTACAACCGCGCGGTCGATGCCGAGCTCGATCGCGAGCAAGGCAAGCAGTTTTTGATCCGTCGCATCGAGAAAGCACCGTATTACGCCATCAAGGCACAGGGCATCACGGTCGTGAGCCCCGCGGGTCTCACAGTCGACAAACAGTTGCGCGTATTGAATCGCTCCGGCAAGCCCATCAAGAATTTATATGCTGCGGGCGAAGTGCTTGGCTTCGGTCGCACTTCGGGCAACGCCTATGTCGGCGGCTTGTCGCTGACGCCGGCACTCACCTTCGGCAAGTTGCTCGGCGAAAAACTGCTGTCTTGGTAAGGTCGGCAGGTTGCACCTGCCGACGCAGTACGCACCGTCCTTAGGCGTTGCGCCCAAGGACGATCTCCTGCAACGCCGGCAACAGGCGTTTGCGCGCATCGTCGAAACTGACCGCCGATAGCGCAAACCGCACCGCCAAGGCCGCCACGGCTTCACCGTCGACGATCACGGGTACGGCGATGCTGCCCTGCTCGGTCAGTCGCAAAGGGCGTGTCGCGCGGGCGTAACCGCGCTCGCGCATGGCAGCGATATCGCGATCGAGTGCGACGCGATCGGGCCAAAGGCTGATCGTCTCTTCGGACCGATTGGGCCAGAGATGTTCCAACAGCGTCTCGCGCACTCGCGGACTCGAGAAGGCGATGATCGCCCGCCCCGAGGCCGTCGTGAGCACGGGCACGTGCATGCCGCGCTCAAAATATTCCACCGCAAAACCGCTCTCGCGATCGGTCGAATCTTCGATGAACAATTCGGGAAAGCGCGGTGTCATCAGGCTCATCGGCCATTGCACACGCGCGGAGGAGTTATGCATCGCACGCCGGATCGGCTCCAACCGTTCGGTCGTGGCGTCGAAGCCGTGACTCAGCATCGTCGCCTTGAGCGTGAGTTGATAGCGGCGATTGGGCAATCGGACGACAAACTCAGTGGCCTCGAGCGTCGCGAGGCAGCGGTTGACGGTCGTACGGGCGAGACGCAACCGCTGGCTTAAGGCCGCCGTCGTGAGCGGACCATAGCGGTTGAGTACTTGAATGAGCTCCAAACCACGCAACAGCACGCGCACCGGGGTGGGATGCCCCGGCGGCATGCGATGCGTTCCTGCAGGGGCGCCAGTGTTATTGCTGCCCTGATCCTCGTCCATCATCTCTCTCGGCTGGCGGCCTTCGCGGCCGCCGCCTACTTTAGCCTATCGTCATAACGATATGCTCATTCCGCGGCGCTTTCGACCTCGCCAACGGACGATTCCTCGGATTCTCCGCCGGTGATGCCACCGACGTCCCCAAATCCGCGGGAACTGTCGTCCGCCTTGCGACGACGATGAGCATGGGCCGCAAAGCCCGTACCCGCCGGAATCAGCCGACCGACGATGACGTTTTCCTTCAAGCCGCGCAGATCGTCCTTGAGACCGCGCACCGCAGCCTCGGTGAGGACGCGGGTGGTTTCCTGGAACGATGCCGCCGAGATGAACGACTCGGTGGCGAGCGACGCCTTGGTGATGCCGAGCAGCACCGGAACGAACGACGCCTGCTCTTTGCTGTCGGCAGCCATGCGATCGTTGATATCGAGCGCACGCGACCGATCGAGCTGCTCACCCTTGAGCAACGGCGTCTCGCCGGCGTTGGTGACCTCCGCCTTACGCAGCATCTGTCGGATGATGACTTCGATGTGCTTGTCGTTGATCTTCACGCCCTGCAGACGGTAGACGTCCTGGATTTCGCGGACGAGGTAGTTCGCCAAGGCCTGCACACCCTGCAGTCGCAGGATGTCGTGCGGGTTCGGCTCGCCGTCGGCGATGACTTCGCCGCGGGTGACCTGCTCGCCTTCGAACACGTTGAGCTGGCGCCACTTCGGGATCAGCTCCTCGTACTTCTCGCCGCGCTCGTCGGTGATGACGAGACGACGCTTGCCCTTGGTCTCCTTGCCGAAGCTCACGGTGCCGCTCTTCTCGGCGAGGATCGCCGGGTCCTTCGGTTTGCGCCCTTCGAAGAGATCCGCCACACGCGGCAGACCACCGGTGATGTCGCGGGTCTTCGACGACTCCTGCGGGATGCGGGCGATGACGTCACCGACCGACACCTTGGCGTTGTCCTCGAGGCTGATGAGAGCGCCCGCCGGCAACGTGTAGACCGCCGGAATCTCGGTGTTCGCGAACGGCACTTCTTTGCCCTTCGCGTTGACGAGCTTGATCGTCGGACGCAATTCCTTGCCACCGCGCTGCTTGCTGCCGTCCATGACGACGACCGACGACAAACCGGTCACTTCGTCAACCTGACGCGTGACGGTGAGACCATCGACGAAGTCCTGGAACTTCAGGAAGCCGGCCACTTCGGTGACGACCGGGTGGGTGTGCGGATCCCAGGTGGCGACCGTTTGACCGGCCTCGACCATCGTGCCTTCGGTGCTGTTGATCTGCGCACCGTAGGGGATCTTGTAGCGCTCACGCTCGCGACCGAATTCATCGACCACGCCGATCTCACCCGAACGTGACACCGCGACGAGATAACCCTTCTCGTGCGAAACCGTCTTCACGTTGTGGAAGCGCAGCGTGCCCTTATTGCGCACTTCGACGCTCGAGGTGGCAGCCGCTCGCGATGCCGCACCACCGATGTGGAAGGTACGCATCGTGAGCTGAGTACCCGGCTCACCGATCGATTGCGCCGCCATCACACCGACGGCCTCGCCGATGTTGATGATGCGACCGCGTGCGAGGTCGCGACCGTAGCAGGTCGCACACACGCCGTAACGGGTGTCGCACGTGATGGGCGAACGGACCTTGACCTGATCGACGCCGTGCTGCTCGAGCACGCGCACCAGATGCTCATCGATGAGCGTGCCCGCTTCCATCAGGACGGCGCCCTTGCCACCCGGACGCAGCACGTCTTCGACGATCACACGGCCGAGCACACGCTCACCGAGACCTTCGACGACGTCGCCACCTTCGACGAGCGGCGTGACCATCACGCCATTCTTCGTACCGCAATCGACTTCCGTGACCACGAGATCCTGGGCGACGTCGACGAGACGACGCGTCAGGTAACCCGAGTTCGCGGTCTTCAATGCCGTATCGGCGAGACCCTTACGGGCGCCGTGGGTCGAGATGAAGTACTGCAGAACGTTCAGGCCTTCGCGGAAGTTCGCGGTGATCGGCGTCTCGATGATCGAGCCGTCAGGCTTGGCCATGAGGCCGCGCATACCGGCGAGCTGACGAATCTGCGCCGCGCTACCACGCGCGCCGGAGTCCGCCATCATGAAGATCGAGTTGAACGACTTCTGACGCTGTTTCTGACCCTTGCTGTCGACAGCCTCTTCGGTGCCGAGCTTGTCCATCATCGCCTTGGCGACTTGGTCGTTGGCGCGTGACCAGATGTCGACGACCTTGTTGTAGCGCTCACCGTTGGTGACGAGACCGGAAGCGTACTGCTCCTGGATCTCCTTCACTTCGCGATCCGCCGAGGCCACGATCTTGACCTTCTGTTCCGGGATCACGATGTCGTCGATACCGAACGAGACCGACGCACGCGTGGCGTAGTGGAAACCGGTGTACATCACGCGATCGGCGAAGATCACGGTGTCCTTCAGACCGAGGATACGGTAGCAGGCGTTGATCGTTGCCGAGATCGCCTTCTTCGTCATGTCCTGGTTGATGACATCGAACGACATGCCAGCGGGCAGCACTTCGGAGAGCAACGCGCGTCCGACCGTCGTCTTCACCAGACGACGACGCTCGATCCATTCACCGTTCTCGATGACCGTCTCGTTGATGCGCACGCTGATACGCGCTTGCAGATGAACTTGACGGGTCTCGTAAGCGCGATGCACCTCGCCGACGTCGGCGAACATCATGCCCTCGCCCTGCGCACCGACGCGCTCGCGAGTCATGTAGTAGAGACCGAGCACCACGTCCTGCGACGGCACGATGATCGGATCACCGTTGGCGGGCGAGAGGATGTTGTTCGACGACATCATCAGCGCACGGGCTTCGAGCTGCGCTTCGAGCGACAGCGGCACGTGCACGGCCATCTGGTCACCGTCGAAGTCGGCGTTGAACGCCGTACAGACGAGCGGATGCAGCTGGATCGCCTTACCTTCGATCAGCACCGGCTCGAAAGCCTGGATGCCGAGACGGTGCAGCGTCGGGGCGCGGTTGAGGAGCACGGGATGCTCGCGGATCACCTCGGAGAGGATGTCCCAAACTTCCGGTCCCTCGCGCTCGACGAGACGCTTGGCAGCTTTGATGGTCGACGCATCACCGCGCAGTTGCAGCTTGTGGAAGATGAACGGCTTGAACAGCTCGAGCGCCATCTTCTTCGGCAGACCGCACTGGTGCAGACGCAGCGTCGGACCGACCACGATGACCGAACGGCCAGAGTAGTCGACGCGCTTGCCGAGCAGGTTCTGACGGAACCGGCCCTGCTTGCCTTTGATCATGTCGGCGAGCGACTTCAGCGGACGCTTGTTCGTGCCGGTGATGGCACGGCCGCGACGGCCGTTGTCGAGCAACGCATCGACCGCTTCCTGCAGCATGCGCTTCTCGTTGCGCACGATGATGTCCGGCGCATTGAGTTCGAGCAGACGACGCAGACGGTTGTTGCGGTTGATGACGCGACGATAGAGATCGTTGAGATCGGAGGTCGCGAAGCGACCGCCATCGAGCGGCACGAGCGGACGCAGATCCGGCGGCAACACCGGCAGGATGGTCATCACCATCCACTCCGGACGGTTGCCCGACTCGATGAACGACTCGATGAGCTTCAGACGCTTCGAGAGGCGCTTGAGCTTCGTCTCCGAAGCCGTGTTCGCCATGTCTTCGCGCGCCTTCAGAACCTCGGCCTGCAGGTCGAGCGAACGCAGTAGTTCGTGAACGGCCTCGGCACCCATGCGGGCGTCGAATTCGTCACCGTGCTCCTCGATCGCCTCGAGATACATTTCGTCGGTCAGCAACTGACCGCGCTGCATCGGCGTCATACCCGGATCGATCACTACGAAGGCTTCGAAGTAGAGCACGCGTTCGATTTCACGCAGCGTCATGTCGAGCATCAAACCGATGCGCGACGGCAGCGACTTCAGGAACCAGATGTGCGCGACAGGTGACGCGAGGTCGATGTGACCCATGCGATCACGACGAACCTTCGACTGCGTCACTTCGACGCCGCACTTCTCGCAGACGACGCCGCGATGCTTCAGACGCTTGTACTTACCGCAAAGACACTCGTAGTCCTTGACGGGGCCAAAGATTTTGGCGCAGAAGAGACCGTCGCGTTCCGGCTTGAAAGTCCGGTAGTTGATGGTCTCAGGCTTCTTGACCTCGCCGAAGGACCAAGACTTGATCATCTCGGGCGATGCCAGCCCGATCTTGATCGAGTCGAAGTGCTCGACTGGTGCGTTCTGCTTGAAGATTTTCAAAAGATCTTTCATGACTGCACCTTGCCTCAATCCTGTTCGAGTTCGACATTGATCGCGAGGGAGCGGATCTCCTTCACGAGCACGTTGAACGATTCGGGCATGCCGGCATCCATCTGGTGATTGCCGTCGACGATGTTCTTGTACATCTTCGTGCGGCCGTTCACGTCATCCGACTTGACCGTCAGCATTTCCTGCAGCGTGTACGCCGCGCCGTAAGCCTCGAGCGCCCACACTTCCATCTCACCGAAGCGCTGACCACC
>JACCDX010035033.1_pt1 | contig 20676 bp, 21 predicted proteins | sample 7449681 | NCBI WGS metagenome assembly JACCDX01 (sample SAMN15323450, study PRJNA562643) | freshwater metagenome | isolation source: river surface water | place: USA:Blue River Watershed | collected 2017-08-18
AAGAAGCAATCTTCATTTTTGTTAAAGATATGCAAACAGGACAAGATATTATGGTTCAATCATCAGTTACAATGGAATCTTTATACTCACAATACAAAGACAAAGATAATCTTCTTAATTTATTCTTCGAAAAAGAAGCAGTTTTTGGTTAAAAAATAAAATATAAAAATTGAAACTTGAGTTGATAAAACAATATATTACAACACAACATATACACCAAAATGCCGATGCCACTGAAACTGTATATGGATGAATACGAAAAAAAAGCACGCGAAGTGATTGAACAAATTCAACATATGCCTATGGATGGAGAAGTAAGGTTCTTCAACCAAAAAAAAAATAAACATCTCATTGAGTTTTATCTTTCAATTTTAAAATCAGATTTGGTTTCGTTTGATTTTTTCAACGAAATTTATCAACAGATGGTTACCATCGCTAATGATCGTAATACTAATCTTATGTGTATAAAAACAACATATATATATAGCGGTATTTCTTCTGTAAATGAATTCATTGACCTGTTCTGGGAGAATGCTTTTACACAACATAACAACCTTCCAGTATCACAAATAAATTATTTGAAATATCTCCTTAACGATCCTGAGTTTCTTGAAAAATATTATCCAGAAATGGAACACGCAAACCAGTCGAACAATAATTTGATTGATTGTATTTTACAACACTCAGAAGTTGCATTTGAGTTTTTCACAAGACATAATCGCTTTACACCAGGATATCCATATATGGAATACTATCAATTAAATCCTAAAATAACACCGGAAAAGATTTTGTTTTTGATGGTTAATAATAATTTCCAACTTCGTTGGTTGGGAGGTTTTAAGTCATTCCAAAATCTGAACCTGGAAATCATCACACATCCATTGTTCGATGAAGGATTCAGAAAAGATTTTCCCTATATAGCAATTCAAGAATACATCACGAAAGCCTTTATTCTGGAACACCTGGAAGATTGGGATTTTAACATTACAGGTTTGCTTTGTAATCCAGGTATTCCCTGGGATTTTCTGAAAAATCATTTCCCAGAAAAAATCAAAAATAATACAAAATGGCTTTATGATGTAAAGCGTATATTCAATACCCATTCAGTATATTACTCAATGGATGAAACAACCGTAAAGAAAATCAAATACCAATTAAAATCCAAATTCAAAGACATCTCCGAAAGTGATATTGAAGAATTTAAACTAAAGGAGTTCTTGACAGAAGTGTGTAATTATACACCTCCTCCTAAAAATGAAAAAACTCAAATATTTGGTTCTGATTCTCTTATAAAAATTTTAGGAACAGAAAAATTTACCAGCGAACAATTTATCCAATTAATTGATGAATCCAAATTAATTGATTATTCCGATTCCAATTTAATTGATGATGACGATGATTTTGAAGCTTACATAAGTAGTTGCCATAATAATTACGAATGGTTATTTGGTTCTCTCTTAATGAACGAAAATATCACACTTTTAACAATCGCCGACGTGATATCTCATTATCATAATTACAATATTAGTGCAATTGATTTTAACATTTCAACACTAACTGCGATTTCACAACGTCCGGATATGACATTTCAAAATATAGAAACAGTGCTTAAACATATTATGCGATGTCCTTCAGCATTGACAATAAATATAGGTCTTGTGAATTTCATTTTTAAAAACCTGCTAAACGAAGAAATCTACATTACACATTTCGCACGTCTTCACAATGCAGCCTTTCGTATTCAAAATCGCTATAAAAATAGTTTGGTGGATCCAACAACTGAAATTGGAAAACGGAAAATTAACCGCGATTACGACTTTTTCGCCAAAGGTAAAAGTAAATCATAATAGTTTTGTTAGTTTGTTTGTTATTTGTTTGTTATTTTTTATTATTTTTTACTAAAATATAATTCATATATTTTAGTAAAAAATAAAACAAAAAAATTGAAGCTGATATTGATATAATAGTATATTACAACACAACATATACACCGATAACGATGGATAAATTTGAACAAAAAGCACGTGAGGTGATTGAAAGAGTTCAACAACTAATTGTTGATGAACCTATCTTTAAAAAAAATCAATATATCATTGATCTGTATGTTTCAATTTTAAAATCAGACTTGGTTTCCTTGGATTTTTTCGAAGAAATCTATGGAGCGATGATTGACATCATATATGACCCTAATTCGGTCCTTGAGATTTTTAATGTTGAATTTACTGGTACAAACCCCACAAAACCCATAAAATTCATTAAGTTTTTCTGGGAAAATGCAGTTACAGAAGCTCATATGTTGTGTGGAACAAAGTGGTGTGGAACAAATATAAATTATTTTAAAAATCTCATTCATAATATTGAGTTTCTTGAGAAATATTACCACATGATGGGTCATTCAATAGTTTTCCGCAATAAATGGTTTGATTGTATTTTACAACACTCAGAAGTTGCATTTGAGTTTTTCATGAAACACTCGGAACTTATATCGGAATATTTCTGGGATATATACCCATATAATCCTAAAGCAACCACTGAAAATGTTTTGATTTTGATGGATAGTAATGCTTTGGTGTTTAATTTATATGATAGTTTTCATGAATTCCAAAATCTGAACCTGGAAATCATTACAAATCCGGCATTCTTTGCAGAATATCGACAATTTTGTTGTCTAGCAATTCAAGAATACATCACTCCAGAATTTATTTTGAAACACAAAGAAGATTGGAATTTTAACATTACTGGTTTGCTTTGTAACCCAGGTATTCCCTGGGATTTTCTGAAAAAATATTTCCCCGAAAAAATCAAAAATAATACAGAATGGCTTTCTGCTGAGGTTGATTGTATATTTAAAACCTATTCAATAGATTCAGTATATTACTCAATGGATGAAACAACAGTAAAGAAAATCAAATACCAATTAAAATCTAAATTCAAAGACATCTCAGAAAGTGATATTGAAGAGTTTAAACTGAAAGAGTTCTTAACAGAAGTGTGTAATTATACACCACCTCCAAAAAATACAAAAACTCAAACATTTAGTAATGATTTTGAAAAAATTTTTTGCACTGGAAATTTTACAAGCGAACAATTTATTCAGTTGATTGAAGATAATAAATCAGACAATCATATCACGGTAATGATTAATTTACTCTTTAAAAATAAAAATATCACAATGGCAACAATCACCAAAATTGTCAAACATTATCCGGATTACATTATTTCCGAAATCTATGATGACAGTTTAACAAAAACTACTATTTTACAACGTCCTGATATGACATTTGAAATGGTAGATTTGATGCTGGAACGTATTCTGAAAAATTTAGATACTTTGAAAGGTGATATGTATATTATATATGCTATTTTTGAAAAAGTTCTAAATGAAAAATTCTACAGAACAAATTTAGCACTTCTCCACAATGCTGCCTTTCGCATTCAAAATCGCTATAAAAATAGTTTGGTGGATCCAACAACTGAAATTGGAAAACGGAAAATTAACCGCGACTACGACTTTTTCGCCAAAGGTAAAAGTAAATCATAATAGTTTTGTTAGTTTGTTTGTTATTTTGTTTGTTATTTTTTATTCCCATCCTCCAGGTTGGGCTAATTCAGGGTCTGATTGACACCGACGTTTATATTCTTCAAATAAAGGCATAAATTCAGGTTTAAATTTTTTTTTAGCGTGGTCAACATCATTTTTATAAACCGTGATTTTAATATCAGTTAAATCACCAAACGCAATGTATATAAAAGCCATATCCTTATCTGATTTTTTACTTGAATTAGTTATTAAATCAAACGTATAATCTAAATCATACCCAAATATTTCACATAATAAATTTAAATGTTTAACAGAATAAAAAACAGTATTCGTGTTTTTATTGTTAGAAAATATTTGTAATTCAATTCTGTTATCTACTCCATTTTCTTTTAATTTTTGATTTAATATCTCTAATACTTGACTTTTATCTTCATCAGAATAATTTTTAAAATTTAAATTAAAAGTAGTTGTCTGACCTGTGTTACCAATACCCAAACCATTTATTCCACTTGAAAAGGTTGCGACAGATTTTTTAGCAGATAAAAGATATAAATATTTATAAAAATCAGACTTAAGTATTGAATCACATAATTCAATCGGATTTAATTTATTAGCCGACATAATTAAAAAACATTTATGTATTGGTATGAATAAATCATCTAAATTAATTTTATCTGATATAGAATAAAATAATGTGTGAATACTAAAAAATATAGCATTATATTTATCTAACATTCTTTGAATAGCTTCTGTTAATTGTTCATATGTTTTAATATCAGATACGTCTAATATTTCTTGTTCTAGTATTATATTATTATCATATTTTAATGATTGATCCCTATATGTTTTTAATACAATTGTCATCATTTTTTTGTCTCCATCAAAAACACTTGGATTATTAGGATTATGTAAAGTTCCATAGTTTCCACCTTTTTGATTTTTTTTGTATTTTCTAGAAGTTATTTTTTTATGCTTTCTAGAAGTCTTTTTAGTTTTTATTTGGAATTTTTTTGATTTTTTTGATTTTTTTAGAAACATTTTATTATATTATTTAGAAAATAATAATTATATTATTATATCTAAAACTGAACATAATCATATGTTTGAATATTTTTGTTAACTCCATCCACCAGGTTGGGCTAATTCAGGGTCTGATTGACACTGACGTTTATATTCTTCAAATAAAGGCATAAATTCAGCTTTAAATTGTTCTTTAGCATAGTCAACATCACTTTTATCATAGACAACATCATTTTTATCAACCGTGATTTTAATGTCAGTCAAATCACCAAAAGCAATATATATAAAAGCTAATTCTCTATCGGTTCTTCCATTAAATAATATTGATAAACCTTCATCCAATGAATATCCAAATATACTACATAATAATCTTAAATGTTGATTAGAATAAAATATCACTCTATTTGCATCGTTGGATATACATATTCCTAATTCAATTCTATCATCTGTAAAATTATTTCTTGTATTTTTATTTGTTTTGGAATATTTTATGAAATTTATTTTTTCTTGTTCTGAAAAATTTTTCCAATTTATACAAAATTGGTTAATACTTGATTGTCCCACTATTTCAAACATGCTTCTTCCAAGACCTGTATTATTAGCGACTGGTTTTTTAGCAGATAACATATATACATACTTAGCAATCTGACGAGTGTTAAATATAATATCACTAAGTTTATATGGATCTGTTTTAATAACCGATTTTATAATAATACACTGATTTTGTAATAATTTAGTTTTAAAATCACGATTATTATAAATCGTTTGCATCTGTTGATTTGTTATTTCAAACAAATAATAGCCATACTTATCCAATATTTCTTGAATTTTATCACATAATTCTTGATATGTATTAATATCTGATATATCTAATCTTTCTTGTGATAATATTCTAGCATCTGAAATACTACCTTTTATATCAGCATTAATTACTAATGTTATCAGTCCTTTATCGCGATCAGTTGGAAAATTAGGTTCACTAATAGTTCCATATTGTCCACCTTTTTGAATTTTTTGAATTTTTTTTATATATTTTATTTTTCTAGAATTTACCTTTTTTGATTTTCTAGAGTATTTTTTTAATTTTTTTGATTTTTTTGATTTTTTTAGAAACATTTTATTATATTATAATATTTTTTTTTCATTATAAGATTTCATTATAGGATTTCTTTTGTATTTAATATGACATTTGAATATTTTTCTACAAAATGAAGAAATAAATTGATTTGATATGAATTAAATACAACATTCTTACGAACATCATTATTGTAAACAATTGTAAAATGATACAGGAATTTCTCTTGTTTAGCGTGTTCTTCGGTTTCATAATGCTTTTTGACGTAATTAACATCTCTAGTCTTCTTATAATTTATAATCTCTTTGATATTATGATAATCAACTGTTCCTGGTTTACTCATTATAAAAGTCCATTGGAATCTATATTCTTTATCTTTATTCAAAATAATTGTTTTCTCTTCACCATTTGAATATGTGATAATATGCTTATATTTATCATTTATAATTTCATCTTTAATATCGACAATGTCATTATATTTAATTTTAGATAATTCAGAACCCATAATATGATTTATATTATTTTATATCTATTAATTTTATATATTACTTTTATATTCAATAAATAAAAAATAATTTCCGTTAAACAACATCCTAGAAATCCGATTTCTAGCATATTGATTAAAGGAAATGAAAAAACAAAAAACAAAAAAAAACAAAAAACAAAAAATAAAATATCTAATTTGTTTTGAAGATAAACTTTATTATTATGTCAATAATTTCCGGAGGTAATCGTGAACAAGTTTGAGTTATTTCATTACATTTAATAAAATTTCTAATTTTATAAGTAGTAGTTGTATATTTTTCAAAAGTTAATTTGATTCTTATAATACTATTTTTATTCATATTAAACCACATCTCATTTTCAACTATCTTATCATAGACTATTGACTTTTTAATATTAACATATTTATATTTATTAAGAATTTTATAAATACAACTATAATCATTAAAACGTTCATCATCTAATATTATCCAACTTGATACAAAACTTTCAACATATGATAGTTTTAAATTGTCCTTGAAAAAATGTGCAAGAGAACACATCGGACATACACATTTATAGAAATGATTATCTTCAACCCAATCATTCAGAAAATTATTAAGGTCATCTTTTTTTTCCAATAACAATATAGCTAGAATTAGTTGATTATGAGTATTGTTAAAATCAAACTCATATAATTCATTCCCCAATATATTTTTTATACCCAAAGCAAATTGATTTGTTTTAATAAATTTTTTAAATTTTTTTTGTTGTATAAATGAAGTTATCTGATTGTAATTTATAAATTTAGATATACATATTATAGGATTATATTGATGACTTAATATAATACAATCTGATCTCGGTTTATCTTTATTTTTTCTTTTTGATTGTTGTCTTATTTTTGTTCTTAACATTTATAAAATAATCAAAGTTAGTTTGCCTTTTAATATAAAAAAAATATAAATCAATTTTTATATAATAAATTGTATAACATAAATTTAATAACATAAATTTAATAACATAAATTTTATATCAATAAAATATAACTAGAAAACTAAAAAAATAATATGTCATTAACACTAACACTTGAAAATTGCACCAAAGAGACACCGGAATTCACTTTATGCGGACAAACACTCCAAGGAAAAGTTGTTGAATTATACGACGCTGATACTTGTAAAATAGTCTTACCAGTAATGGGTACTTTTTTTAAATTCATTTGCCGTTTAAGTGGTATTGATACACCCGAAATGAAACCACGTAAAGATAAACCAAATCGTGATAATGAAATATTATGGGCCAAACGTGCCCGTTCGGAACTATTAAAACTAATTTCCCCTTCATCTGATTCTATTTCTGTTTTTGATAACCTAGAAATCAAAAAAGAAGAAATCATTACTCATCTACAAAATAATAAAAATCTGATAACTGTTAAATGTATGGAATTTGATAAATATGGCAGATTATTAGTTGAATTATTTTCATCCAATGATGTTTCCGCCAAATCATTCAATCAAATCCTAGTTGATAAAAATATGGCAGTCGGTTATGATGGTGGTAAAAAAATAAACCCTTGGTCAGTGTAGTCGCTTAATTAATGTTTCGGTTGATGTAGATATAAATTTCGCATTGATTTTAAGAAGTTTTCTATTTTTAAGAAATCCTTATTCATATTTTTCAAATATGTATTCGCTTTAACAATCAATCTCTTATTTTTTAGTATTCTAGGAACATCATCTAAGTCTTTATAATACAATGGATAATTAGGACCAAGATATTCCTCAACAGCCGGTAATTTATTAACAACAATCGGTGTATTACGAATAATACATTCAATGATTGTATTAACCGCACTAGCATCTTTGAGTTTTAAAAATACCACATATCTAGTTAGTATTTCATCGTAATCTTCATTCTCCAAAAAATTAATAATTTTAACAGGGTATTCCAGGTTATTTTCAACTGTTTCTAAATTAACAGAGTCATCTCCGAAACTAATTGCCTTATATTTATCTTCCATCTTTTTACCAATTAAAGCAAATTTAGGTGTGTAAGCCAAATCAAAAATTGCCTTAATATCTCTCATCCAAGATCCAACTTGAATAACTTCGCCTTTCCAGGAATCCAGTTTCCATTTACCATATTTCCATAATTTAGTTTCATCAGTAATAAAATAAGTTGGATGATAAATTGTATGGATCACAGGTAATTGGACACCATTAATTGCCGCCATTTTCAATAAATTATTTTTCAGATAATTTGATAAAACTATCAAACATTTACACACCCTCAGACTTTCAATAAATTCAGGACAATGTAATAATCTAACACAATTATGACCGCTTTCATCTTGATATAAAGTATGATGAATAAAACCAATCCAAGCGGTCTTGTATGGTATAACACCTGCTTCAATCATATTCTCTCTTTCCCAGTGAAAAGTACGATCAACATACAAATCGCATTTGATTAGATTATCATCATATGAACATAACTCGTTGGAAAAATTATCAATCACATATTTCCATCCGTGTCGATGAACTCCGGTTCTATCATATTGGTCAATATAATCAATATTAAATAATTGAGGCTTATTGTGGTTGTTATTTTCATTCATTCCAGTACGTTGACCTTTTTCTAGACTTTTAGCTCTTTCTCGTTCTTTTTCTTTCTCAATTTCCTTTTCTTTGATTGAAAGTAATTCGTGTTTTTTCTTAGTTGGTGTCGTAGGAGTTAAAGCACCTCCAAAATTTAATACAAGCGACGAAGAGAATTTATTAAATAAAAAAGAATGATTAATCAGACTTTGCTCAAATAACCATTTAACATCCGCTATATTAAAGGTATGATTACGCAGTTTTTCTTCAATACCCCATTTATAATCCAATTGACTTGTTCCGAATATTTTCATTAAAATATAATCAGCCTGCGATAAAAAAGTTCCCTTCACAAATTTTTGATTATAACGATGATTAAATTCATTCAAAAAATTAATACAAAAATTCGTCGCCTGTTTTTCACTAATATATAATTGTAATTTATTTCTAGCAAAATCACCAATTCTAGGAACATCATCAAAGGAATTCAAATGTTCACCTAAATATTCATAAAAATCAACAACACTAGGATATATTGATTTATAAACCTTCTTCAACTCATTGATATGCATCCCCACCTCCGAAAGCTGTTTATAGATAGCATCAAAATCAGCAACAGCCGAGTATATGGTTTTTTCTAAGCCCAAATCCATAAGTAAGTGCGCTACCTTACGCGTGTTCCCGAGGGAGACAAAAGGAATATTATAAATCATAGATAGTATATGCGAGTGAAAACGTTCACAAATGGCGTATTTGAGGGTTATGATATTGTTATCAAAATTTTGTGGAGCGATGATTTTAACTGATTGTTTGATTTTTTTCTCTAACATTCCGAAGACAATATTATTTATAATAGTATCACTTTCTGATTGTAGACTGCTATGACACATACTAAATAATTTGACAATAAACCCTTTCTCAACAAACCCTTTGATGATGGCAACATATGAATTCAATAATTCAGATTCTTCTTGAAAGAGTCGTCTGGTTTTAAGTGAATTATATTTAGGTTGTGACAAAAACAATCCAACAACCTTTTGTGGGTAATTTTTCGGTTTTTCTTGATAACCCTTGATACGATACATAAACGCAATATCCTGGATGTATTTACATTTAACATTGGGGAATTTAGCATTTATTTTATTCAAATCATCTTTATGTCTTACAACAATATACTGGAACATAGGAATATAGTGTTTTAATGTATCTGGATCCGCTCCTAATCCAACACCAAGTGCATATAGTTTGATATGTTGACAATGATTTTTAATTAATCCTAGAGTGTTAAGAAAATATTCATTGAGTGTTTCACCGCCAAATAAAACTATGGCACTGATATTTTCGTAAATTTTAATGTTGGTATCATAGTTTTTTTTGAGAATATCAATAGGTAAAATGGAATATTCCACACGTTTTACCGAATTAGAAACAAATAACTTATTGGCGATTTTTTCAAAGATATCGTCTCCTGTATTGTCTTTTTTATAATAACCTGTTATCAATATTTTAGTGGTCATTTATTTTTTAATTATAAATAAGGTAAAAAATGGATAAAAATAAAAACACGGAAAAACTAAAAATATTTTTAGTTTTTTTAGATTTGTTGATTAAAACAAAATTGATTATTTGTTTATATAATAATATGATTACATTATTACAACCAAATGTTCGACTTTATTGAGCAGTCCGAAATTATGGAAGTTATCTCGCAACATCGCAATGATGATGCGAACGACATCGTCATGAATGTCTTGTACTATCTCTTTGACGAATACAAATACGCGATCGCCGATGAAATTGCGGATATGACCGGCCACCATAAAGCGCTTCATAAAGTTTGCGACATTTTCGTTTGTCTAATGGCTGAAACCATCACCGACCTAATCGCGCTTGTCAAATCTTCGGTCTCACCCAAGGTTTTGTCTGCACGATAGATAAAAACTATAAGCGACACGCTTTTTACATTCAACTTTTTATTTTTTTCATATTTAAATTCAGTATTTTGGTGTTTTTAGATTTTTTGAATAAAAATAAAATTGATTATTGATTTATATGATATATGATAAACATTATTACAACAAAATGTACGACTTTACCTTTATAACAGAGGAAAAAATCATTTTCGTTGTCAAGCAACATCGCAATGATGACATGTCAGACATTGTTGACAATGTTTTGAGTGATCTCTTTGAAGAATACAACACAAAGATCTACTATGAAATTAGCGAATATCTTTATGACCTTTATCACGTTCATCAATATTACGAAGAGTTCGTTGAGCAAATGAAGGAAACCATTGCAGGTTTCTGCGAGGTTGTCAAAGCTGCTAACTTACCGGATGATGTCCCAAACGGTTTTTACAATCTGATTGGTCACCAAAATATAATCGTATCACTTGAGCAAATGCTTACTATTGCGGTTGATGACCCCAGATTCATTGACGAATGCCTTGAAAGATTGTTTTATGAAAACGAACCCGCGTGCATTGCTTTTTATAAAGAACATCATTGTTTTGAAGGTGTAATGAACGATTATTATTACGACAAAATGCGCGCAAAGTTTGATAATGAATTAAGAATTGTTTGCCAAGATTTTTTCAACGGATACGACACGCATCTGATTGGTTAAACAACATCCGGTTTTCTTGTGTCAAATTAAGCATTTTTTGTTTTTTTTTTCAAGATAAAATTGATTTTTTTTATAAATATTATGATTAATAACAAAAAACCAATCTATGGAGATTATTAATTCATATGATAACATTAATTACAATGAAAAAATAAAAAATCTGATGGACAACATTGGCATTGATTGCAATGATTGTAATTGTTGCTTAGATGTGTGTGAGAATAATCAATCACAACTATGTGTTCCGATTAAGAACGACCTTCCATCATCAACTAATTTTATCATCCCAATCCAGACGCTAACTGGTAAAAACAAACCAAATACTTACCGTGAAGTTGCACAAACGGATATTGTTTTAGAAAACCAATGTGTTTATGGTTATTTTTGTCCTCACAAATCTAACCCTTTGTTGTGTCCATTTAATCATCACGAATTACCCAACAAAACCATTAAAAAGGGTGAGTTTATCCCCGATTTGTTATGTCGTTACGAAAGACCTTGGAAATTGAATCACGGTAGACAAATGTGTTGTATGAATCCACAGTGTTGGTATAACCACGGTGCTGGACGTGCTGAACGCATTATGAATAATTATTATCATAAATATTAACCATTTAACCTTGTTATAAAATTTTTTTTGTTTTTTGTTTTTTTTGTATATTTTTGGGTATTATTATCATAAAAAAATTGAAGATTAGAATATTAAATATGAATTAATAACAAAACATCAACAAAATGGAAAGTTACACTCCTGCGGAGGTCCCCGAAGAACTGATGGTCAGCTTCATGACTGACATGATCTTTGCTTTTCCGAAACCTGCGTATGATGACCCCTATTACGAGAAAACCATCTGGATGCTTGCGAATGACATTGCCCGCGATGAGCGTTACCGATACAACGTTCAACAAATCGCGATTGACAAAGAAATCAACGCCGAAGCGGTTGCCTTTGCGACCCAGTTCAAAATGTGTGCGAACGCTGAAGAACCCGCCCCCAAAATCCGACAGTTTTTCAAAAGCGAACACGAAAACCGTGACCTTCACTTTGACGAAAAGGAATACGCCGCCAAAATGTTTGAGGTCTTTCGGCTGCGTATGGACGAACTTTACCAGCACGGCTACTACTTTGAGGAGATCATTGGTGCCGACGGTGAAATGACATCAGTTGTCAAGCCTCTCTCCACCCCTGTCCGTCGTTAATAATCAAAATGATGATTGATTTTTTTTAGATATTTTAGGCAAGCTCTATATTGTAAAATTGAATTTTTTAACAGGTACATATTAATAATACTTTTTGACGATATTCACAATGTCGTCGCGCGTCTTCTGCACGTTTGGCCCCGCCTGCCACTTTTGCAAGAAAGGCACCTGCCGCAACCGGCCCGCTGCCGCTGCCGCTGCCGCTGCCGCTCCCGTGATTGCTCGTTGCCAAAAAGGCCGTACGTGCTACTTTCGCACGATCGGAACCTGCCACTTTTCGCACGCGCAAGACGATGCGGAAGAAGAAGAAGAGGCTAAGCAAGCACAATACGACAACACGGAGGCTCTCCAGCACCCAACCTTTGCGCTATTAGCCCACTACAACGATGAAATTCCCGAAGAGGACCCCGCCAAGCAATGCTCGCGTGAGGTTTTGCAAAACCGCGAATTGATGCTGTACTGGGCAAACCAGGTCCTTGAGCGCGATGACTGGCATGTCGGCTGCACGCAACTTGCTCACATCACGTGGAGCGAGGACGAACTCCACTTCTTCAGGACCGTCGCCATGAACCTGCTTGCCCAGGCAGACGCCGACGCGGAACAGGAAGAAGACGAGGAAGCACACCCGGGCCCGGAATTCGCGTTTGGCTATGAGCTTGGCCTTGCTGTTCCCTTATAGCTTGACCCACCATTTTTAGAAGGCTGCAAATATGCCTCGGTGTTTCGTTATCAAAAAACAAAAAGGAGGCCCCTGCCTCCAAAAATTTTTTTTTATTATAAAAAAATAATATTGATTTAATCCTTATTCTTCTTTCTTAGTGAATTTACGAAATGGTTTCGGTTTAATACCTTTTTTCTGTTGTTCCTTTTTTTTATTTACTAGAACGACACAATCTTCAAATGTCAATGACTCAGCTGTTTTATTTTTAGGAATCGCCACAAACAATTTCGTCTTCTTACCACTGTATAAAATACAAGGGCCATATCTAGCATTAATAATTGTCAGTTTCGCATCCTCTTCAAAAGTCCGTAAAGTTTTAGATTCTTTTGATTGAAATCCAGCATCAAAAACACCCTTCGCAATAGCCCACGTCATCGCGGGTGGTTCCTCCGAATCATCAGTTAAACTAACTGTTCCAGCTTCAGATTTAAGATAATAATTGTTCTTACCTTTACAAACCTGAATAGTTTCCTTAGGGTCTTTAGTAGGTGATTCCAAAATAATCGGATATTTCAGTAATTCAAGACTTCTTTCTAATGTCATTCCAAGTGCTTCTTCTTCTGTGATACCACAATACTTTTTCTCACCATTTATTTCAGTCAAAATAGAAGGACCATTCTTATTATAAATAATACAAACATCACTTCCATTATTCGGTTCCATACCCAAATACTTTTTAACTTTACCCTTTTCACCAGCGGCTTGTTTACTACGAACCAAATCCAGTTGAGGCGCAAATGAATCATAATTCTCCTTACAAACATCAAACCATTTATACTTTTTCTCGGCGATTTGGTCCAACTTGGACTCCATCAAACTAGTGAAATTATAATCCATAATTTTTTCAAAATTCTCACTCAAAAACTTAGCAACAACTTTACCAGTTTCCAAGCAAACCATCTTATTTTTATATCCACCTAGTTTGACTTTCACCGTCTTCTCCGTAAATTTACCATTATTATACTGCAAAATGAATGAGTCAACTGTTTCAGCATCTTTACTCATTATTTTCACATAATTTTTCTTCGGTTCCAGTAATTTCAAAATTAGGGAACTATATGTGCTAGGACGACCCAGTGACCGCTTTTCTAGCTCTTTAATTAAACTGGCTTCAGTGTATCTAGCAACTGGTTTAGAATATTTCTCAGTCGCATCCAAAGTCTTATATTTAAGGATATCACCAATTTTCAGTGAATTTAAAATCTCATAAATCTCTGTTTGGTCCACAACTACTTCAGCATCACCGACAACAGCAGCATCACCTTCACCACCCACCACTGCGTCTTCCGCTTCTTCGGTGTCATTACTTTTGCTGGAACCTTCTTTTTCATAAAGAGCTAAATAGCCTTTATAGAGGATTTTTTCAGCTTTGGTGATGAATAAACGTTCAGAATTATCCATTCCGATTTTAATAGTTTTAATTTCTATTTCCGCCGCCGCCATCTGTGATGCGACAGCACGTTTCCAAATCGCATTATAAATCTTATTTTCAGTCGCGGACAATCCGTGTGAACTATTTAATTGTTTCAATTCAAAATGAGTTGGACGAATGGCTTCGTGAGCCGCTTGACTATCATCTTTATTAGCATAAACATTATCACTGTAATGTTCCTCACCGAAATTTTCATCAACCACCGTCTTAATTTCCTTCTTGGAATCAGCTGATAAAACAACTGAATCAGTACGATGATACGAAATATGACCGGCCTCAAACAATTTCTGAAGTGCGAAATTAGTTTTATCAGGCGACAAATTCATATATGTAGAACAATATTGTAAAATAGAACTGGTAATGAATGGTGGCGGTGGATTACGTTTGCTAGTATTCGTCACAACATCAACAATCTTAAAGACCGCTTTGTTACCCAATTCCAAAAATACCATAACCACATCTTTATTATCAAATGTCTTGTCAGCATCACCCCCAATCAAAACCTTTTTATTATCCGGTTTAAAAAAGACACCCTTAACTTGATAATATCCACTACTTTCAAATTTACCAATCTCCAATTCGCGTTCATAAACCAATCGCAAAGCAACCGATTGAATACGACCTGCCGATAAACCAAAAGTCTGATATTGCGCATCCAACAAAGGTGACAACAAATATCCGATGATTTTATCTATCACCGACCGTGATTTTTGGCTATAATACATATCCATATCTACTTTTCGTGGATGTAGAAGAGCTTCTTTAATTGCCTTTTCAGTTATCTCATTAAACGTAATACGATTATAATCCTCATCCTTTAATCGGAGAACTTCCATACAATGCCAGGCGATACTTTCACCTTCGCGGTCAGCATCGGCGGCTAACCATACCATATTAGCATCTGAGACACAATCTCTTAAATCGGCAACAACATTAACCTTGGAATCACTAATCATATAGTTAGGTTCAAATGTTTCTAGGGAGATACCTACATTTTTCTTGTCAATTTCGCGAATATGACCCATTGAAGCCGTAACATCAAAATCACAATTCTCAAAATTAGGTAATTGTTTTACTTTTGCGAGAATCTCCTTAATTTTTTTGATTTTATTGGGTGATTCTACAATGATAACTTGTTTACCACTGTAAATACGATCCGATGCTGGAACATTAACAACCTCTTTAACAGCTTTTACATTTTTAGCTGATTTCTTTGGTTTAGATTTAGATTTAGCATCTTCTTCAACCATATCTTCCTCCTTCTTCTTTTTTCTAGGTTTAGGAGTATCAACGACCTTAGCAGAATCTGTTTCTTCAATAATCTTCTTTTTGGGCGGCATCTTTATATTATTTTAGTATATTTCCTTTAAGTTTTTAATATTGATATTCAATTTTTAGATAAGTAATTAAATTGAAAAATTGAATCCAAAAATTATAAAACAAAAAATCATAATAAACCAAAAGTAAAAGTTACCAAAGATGGATTACTATTCTAATCCGATGTCTTTTGGTCTTAACAACTTTGATGTTAACAGCTTTACGCAACCTCAACAAGCGCAAACGCAACCTCTACCCCAATCCCAACCACAAACTCAGTTTTATCCGTCTCCGTCGTTTATGTACCCATCTCAGAGTTCTATTCCGGTTCCGCATCCGACTCAGTTACAGTCTCAACCGATGCCCCCTCCGATTAAGATAACTCAGCAACTGCCCGAAATTCAGCGTTTAAATGCTGAAATCCAGCAATTGAAGAAATCCAAAAAGGAACAAGATGCTCTTCACGAACGGGTTATTTCTAATAATCAAGAAATCATTAAAATGTTTCAAGCTTTGTTTGCTGAGAAACAAGAAATTCAGTCAAAGTTTGAAGAAGAACGGACACGTTTGAATGCCTGTATCATTGATTTACAATCCGAAATTGGTATTCTTGAAAACAAATTAAGTGGAATGCAAGGTAAGGAAATTGATGAACTTGAGAAACAGAACCATACACTCAAAAAGGAAAAGGAGTATCTTAAGTCTGAAAATGAACGACTTGCCAAGTCAAATGCCTTTTGGATTATCAAAATCCATTGGTTCTTGTTGAACAACTCTAGTATGAAAACGAAGTATGGTAGTGAAATCAGACATATGCAAGAAATAATTAAGGACGACTATGTCAAGACTGGGATGGTTGTCGCACGCACCAAAGAAATCATCAAGGAATACTTTGATATGAAACAGAAGTAATTACAAACTTCAATGGCATTTTCAATGGCATTTCCAATGGCATTTCCAATGGCATTTCCAATGGCATTTCCAATGTATTACCAAGTTTCTATTTTTTTTCATAAAACATAAAATAAAAAATTGAATGGTTATATTACATAAACATAGAATAAAAAATTAACAATGAGTTTTTATACTGGAATTCCCAGTATGATGAATGAAAATTCTCAAATTCAAATTATGAATATGAGTATTTTACAACAACAACGTGAAATTGAACAAATAAAAAAGGAAAACGCGTATCTTAAAAGCGAAAATGAGAAATTCACTCATATGATGTCTTATAATGATGATATATTTAAACTATGTCGTTCGTTAGAGAATGAAAAGAAAGAACTTCTGACTCAATTGGAAGCTAAAAATCAAGAAATTAATGGAATGAAAGAAATGAAAGAAAAACACGCTCAATATCTAGATTGTATTATTGATTTACAACAACATATCGGTGTTTTAGAAGCTGAAATTCAAAAAATCAACCAAGATAATGATTTACTTGGAGAATTAAAAATGAAAATCAAAGAACAAGATGATATGATTTCCGTTTTAAAAGAAAAAAATGAAACAAATGCGAAAACCATTTTCAAAATGGCTGATGATAATAAGAAACAAAATGCTATAATTATTGAATTACGAGAAACAATTGATAACAAAATAAAAGGAAACAAGGATATCGTTGGTAAAATAAATGAAATCCGTAAGATAGATGCTTTTTACAGCAAATGTCTGATAATTATTTTGCAACAAACGGTATTACAGCTAAAGTATGGTGGTGAATTTATCTATATGATAAATATGATTAATAGTAATAATAATAAAGTTGAAGGGGTTTTTAATATGCTCAAACCTATTCTACTTGAATACTTTTACAATTATTTACCAGGAATCAACCTCAACCTGAAATAATTTTCCATCATTTTTTATTTTTTATTTTTTATTTTTTTTCTTATTTTTCTAAAAATGGTTAAAGTTATAACTAGAAAGCAACAAAAATTAAAATCTAAAACTAAACAATCAAAATTAAAATTAAAATACAAATTAAGAAATAAATTAAAAAATAGAAAACGATCTAAAAAGTTTTTGGGTGGTGGTGAGGTATCAATTGAATTATTCAATCGTCTTCCAGAAACAGTTAAACAAAATATAAACAATCTCTTATCACAATCACAAACACAAACTGAAATGTCGGTCAATCAAATACAAGCTAGATATCAACCACAACAACAATTCCAATTATATGATTTTATTTTTGATGCTAACACCAAGAGTTTAATTAAAGTATGGGATCATCAAACTAATAATCCAACTTCAATAACAGCTGGTCTTCCAGGGATTCATATTTATGTTATTAAATTAAATGAACAACAATATCAAATTATTGGAAAAACAACTCGCAAATAGATTAAATCAATCTAAAATAAATAAATCAATTGATTTAATCAATCTAAAATAAATAAATCAATTGATTTAATCAATCTAAAATAAATAAATCAATTGATTTAATCAATCTAAAATAAATAAATCTAATTGAATAATTCAATTGATTTAATCAATCTAAAATAAATAAATCTAATTGAAAAATAATAAAATGGAATTATACGAAAAGCTTAAAAATTATAATCGTCATTTATATTTTGTCAATAACAAACACAAAGAAGTTAGGTTGTGTCTAGAATTAAAAAACAAAAAAAAACTAAAAATAAAATATATTGATTTTGATACTTTTCATAATATAAAAATAAAAGCTGACATAATAAATCCTTCAAACTTTTCTAAAAATTTATTAGAAAATTTAGGTTTTTCAATCGGAAATCTCAGCGACCTAGATAATTTTCTAATCATAAAATGTAATACCACTGAACCCAAATCTAATTGTGGATGTGGATATGGATGTTTATTTCAAAAAAAATATCAAGAAATAATAGTCATTACAACTAATCCAAATATGTTAAATACATATTTATTATACAAATACACCATCTACAAAATAGGTATTTTCACCGATGGATATTATGACCCCATAGTTTTTCATATGGAAAATACATAAACTAAACTAATTGCTACATAAACCATATCCTAGAACACCAACAAATGCCACACCAAAGACTAAAGACATAATATAATTGTATTTCATATAATTATAAATCTTAGCCCAAGCTTCACGATCGGCTTGATTATCAAGAAGTGTTACAAAGAGCGGCATCTTTGGTGAAACATAATAATAGACTAAAGCACTAATATACGTGAGGGAAATTAAGAAACAAGCAGATGGAATGCTTCCGAATTTAATTGATGAACGAAGAATGTAAAGAGCAATAAGAGAGATAACTAGACCACCAAAAAATCCGGTCATAAATAAATTTCTTCTTTCACGAATACGTTTTATGTATTCATCTTTTAATTGAGGTGATAAATTTTTCATCATTGTGTTATTAATATATTGTTTATCAACAGCAAATGAAGTATAGAGCATAGAGCCTAAAAATACTCCAGCAACAGCACACGATTTCATACAAACCATTTGTTTAGTTTTTAGTTTTTATTTAGTTTTTAGTTTTTATTTATTTTTATATTATATAATTATTTTTTCTTTTCATTTTTGAATTTACTTGTTATAAATTACGTATTATAATATAATGAATTGAAATACGAATAAAAGTCACCACCGACACTTTTAGTATATTTATTAATCACATTCCCCAGTGTATCAATCTTACATACTTTTTTGAATTCCGGTTCAAATTTAGTTCTATACAAATTAATATGTTTCTTAGTAAAATCGGCGAACATTGTATAATTAGTCAAATGTTTCAAGTTCATCGCGATGTATCTCAAGGTATTTGACAATTCTTTTGATGTTTCAATACCATATGTTAAAATATTATCTTGATTTTCCTGATTATAAACACGAACTATATAACAAAAAACTACACGCACAGTTTTGATTGGATTATTACAATCTTCAAGAGTACAGCGAAGATTATGACATATATTATCATTCAAAATATCTATTTCCTCTACTCCGAGCGAATGTCTTTTCAACCAAGTATAAATCCGTTGTATTCTTTCTAATCCAGTATCATCAAAGGTTAGTAAAGTCGCATAAACTAAACTAGTAAAACTATTTATGAAAATACCATTACTAGATAAGTCCTCCATTGTTTTTATACCATTAATCAGTGTATTAACATACTTAGGGTCAGCTATTTTAATCATTTTATACTCTTGTAATTTATCAACCGCTCTTTCTTCCATATAACGATCAATAAAACTATGTAGTAAATTAATTTTCTTATTATTTTGTCTGATTTCATCTTGATTTTTAATTTGGGTTTGGGTTTGGGTTTGTGTTTGTGTTTGTGTCGAATCTTCAATATTGTCATCGCTATCATTATTATTATCATAATTGACTAATAATTGAAGACATTTTTCTTTGAGAACTATATTATCATTGTTGATAAGTTCAGAGTATTTATAAAACTTGATATGTAATCTAACATCTAATTTTTTATTGGCGTATTTTTTAATATTCATTCCAGCATTATCACTATTGGTAAAACTAGCTGATAAATCAACCTCAATAGAACTCATAAAGTCAATTTCGTATTTCAGATCATATTCAATCAGGTTACCAACTAATCTAGAACGGATTAAATTTCGCAACTCCAAGTCATTATTAAAATCAATCTCATCCATAATATATCCATTCAG
>JACCDX010957535.1_pt1 | contig 20664 bp, 20 predicted proteins | sample 7449681 | NCBI WGS metagenome assembly JACCDX01 (sample SAMN15323450, study PRJNA562643) | freshwater metagenome | isolation source: river surface water | place: USA:Blue River Watershed | collected 2017-08-18
ATATAAAAGAAATTTTATATATTTATATATTATAAAAATGAATAAAAATATTTTTCATATATGTAATCACTGTGTTGATTATAAAACAATTTATAAATCTGATATGAAAAAACATTTAACTAAAAAAAATAAATGTAAATCATATTCTGAAAAATATACTTTTGAAGAAGCATTTGATATTTCTATGTGTAGAACTTATACTTTTTTATTTAATACTGATAATTTATCAATAAAAGATTATGCTTTTATAATTTATAATTATACAAATATAAATAATTATATTAATGAAGATTTTACAAATAATGATTTAATTATAAAAAATAATGAATTAATATGTGATAATTTAATTAAATATACAAATAAATCAGAAAATGAAAATAATATAGATAATAAACCAAAATTTATTTGTCCAAATTGTAATAAAGAGTATACAAGTAAACAAAATTTATTAAAACATTATGATAATAAAAGTTTATGTATACAAAATCAAAAATATAATGCTATATTACAACAAGCTATTGAAAAACAAAAATCAGAAGAAATTAAAGAATTAAATAACCAAAATAATATTACAAACCATAATGTAACAAATAATAATATGATTAATAATGGACATATTATAAATAATATTCAAAATAATAATAATAACAACAGCAATACAAGTAATTTTAATATACAAGTTAATGATTTTATGAATGATAAATATGATATAACTCATATAGGTGATGATTATTATGAAAAGAAAGACTTTTTTATATTTGATAAATTTTTAGAACAAATTATGTTAAATAAAAATAATCATAATATTTATTTTGTAGATAATAATAATAACGCAATTATATATACTGAAAATGAATTAAATAAAATGTCATCTGAAAAAGTTGGTTATGTTGTTTTAGAAAAAATTGAACAAGCATTTTCTGAATTATATTATAAACAAGATGAAGATGCAAGAAAATATTATGATTTTATAAATTCTTATTACCGGATTCTTAAAGGTCAATATCGTAGTGATACTATTTATAAAATCTATGATGTAGATGAAAAACAATTTAAATATACAAGTAATTCACGTTTAAATAGGTCACGTGATAAAAATTTAGGTAAAATTATAACAACCATTAATAAACATCATAGTGAAACTAAAAATAATTTATCTAAATGTAATGATAATAATCTTGAAATATTAACAATTGAACCAAATATTGAAAACTTTATATCTCGTCGTTGTAGATATAAAGATTTAAAATCCTAAAAACGTAAATTATTTTATTATAAAAAATGAAATAAATAAAAATTATAAAATAAAAAGTACAAATAAATAATATATAATATTATTTATTTTCAAAAGAAGATGATGCATTCAGAAAAGTTACAAATTCTTCGTGAAAAAGGTTATACCTATTTAGGACACGTTACTACAAAAGCGAATTTTGAAGCGTTACACAAAGCTTATTTAGAAAATCCAAATCAAAAAATCGGTACTGCTTATGAACGGTATTTAGAAAAAATTCAAGTAAATGGTGTATATTCATATACGACCCTTGATTTTGAAGACGTTTTTTCTATTCCCAATCCTTGTGATTATCCTGCACTATTTTTTCATTTATGTACTCAATCACTTAATGAATTAATTGAAAAATATAGTACTTCTGGAAATGTATTATTACTTTTTCCGTTAGAATTATTGCTTCAACGCAATTGGCATTTTAAGATTTGTGATAAAAATGGTTTGATTGATTATGATACCTATTTCCCACATAATATTGAATTAATTCCAACACATGAAGAAATAAGTGCTTATTACAAATCAATTGGAACCTATTATGTTGGAAATGAAGTAGTATTTCATGATGGGACTTATTTTTCAAATGTTATTAAAGCAATTGGTAAAGATATAAATATTACAATTAATGATTCTAATAATTATATTTTAGATAATGAACGATTACCAAATTATGTATTTTATAGTGACAGACGATATGATGGAACAAAATATAAGTATTTTAATCCAAATCATAGAGAAAAAGATAGTACAACAAATGAATTTTATATAGAATTTATTCGTGAACATTTACCAACACAATATAAATATTTATGTGAAAATGTGAATAGTAAAGAAGAGTTGGAAACGCGAATTTTTGAAACAAAAGTAAATAATATGGATTTATTTACTTATTTATATATACACCGAAAGTAAAATAAATATATTATTATAATATTATAATTTATGTTTATGTTGTTTAATTTTATAAGTCAATATTAGTAACCTTTTTTATTAAAAAAATATTTTTAATAAAAGGATTAAGGTTTTTGTTGATATATACAGCCTACGCAAGTATAATCTACACGAATCCAAACGTGCGCCAATAATTGGACTTCCTTTTTTAACTAAAAAATGGTAAAAACAATTTGAAAAGCATTAATAAAATCATAATAATCATAATAATCATAAATTTTTATTTAATATAATTTAAGAATTTAAGAATTTAAGAATTTTTGATATTCTTCATCTGTTATCTCATCTGATTCATATTCATCTTCACTTTCATAATAATTATTAGGATAATTATTATCATAATCATTATCATAATTATCATCATAATTATCATCATAATTATCATTATTATCATCATAATCATCATCATTATCATCAATATAATTATTATTATTTGATTCATTACGCGCACCATATCCGGTACGTGTACCGTATCCATCAAGATAACTATTAATACAATATAAATAATGATCATATTCATCATATGTCATATATTTAAAACTAACTTCATATTCTTCAAATCTGAAATTAGTACAATATTCATTAAAACTAATCTCTATTCCATATACATGATAATTTTTTTCTAAAGATTCATTAATATGTTCAACATAGTTAAAATATTGAGGTAATTCATAATTAAAACGTTTACAATAATATTTTATACTTTGTATAAAACTTTCTATTGAATTTATTTCCATTATATAAGAACTACCAAACATTATTGATAAGTATGTATACATATTATTTATTTTATATACAATATCAGTATTTTCATTAATAGGAATTAATGATGATAAATAACCATCATAACTAGCAACAATATTTAATATACCATCGCTCTTTATTGATTGTTCAATAGCTCTGAAAAGAGAAATATTAAATAAATCATCATCATAAACATCATCTTTATCATCATAATCATCATAATCATCATAATCATCATAATCATCATAATCATCATTTTCATCATCTTCATCATCTTCATCATATTTATTATCATTATGTACATGATCTACATTTTTACGTAAATGACGAATCATTACGTCAAGTATATTAAATGAAAATAATCTTTTATCATTTTTTTTATCGTAAATATGATATTGAATAATATCATTTTTACCATAATAATTTAATAATATTTCTGAAATAGTATATATAAATAAATCTATATTTTTTTTTTTATGTTCAAGATTATTATTACATATATCATCTAATATATAAAGATAAGTATTAATATCTTCACCATATCGATTAAACATTTCAATATTAATATTTGGTTTAACATAATCATCTATTTTTTGAATAGAATACATGTTACATGAACAATTAGGACTATTACAGTCGCAATTAGAATTTTCCATTTTAAAGAAAATGTTTTACAATTAAAATTAGTAGTTATTAAATAAAATTAGTAGTTACCAATTAAGATTAGTAGTTATTAAATAAGATTAGTATAAATTAATGCTTTAAGGGTATATTAATTGAAATTAGACACACTAACAATATACCAATAGGTTTAGTGTGAATTGTATAGGTTGAAAAGGTAACGTCTCCGTAGGTTTTTCAATACCTAATACTTTATTTAAAACCTGATATAAATTAAATCTTGTAATCTATCATTTTTTTATAAAATATTTATTTTATAAAAAAAAATAATAACGTAAATAATTTTATTATATTTATTACAATTTATATGTATTTTGTTTAATTTTATAAGTCAATATTAGTAACCTTTTTTATTAAAAACTGTTATTTTTAATAAAAGGATTAAGGTTTTTGTCGATATATACAGCCTACGCAAGTATAATCTACACGAATCCAAACGTGCGCCAATAATAGACTTCCTTTTTTAACTAAAAAAAATGGTAAAAAGTAAAACAATAATAGTTTTTTTATATTAATAAATTAACTTGTATATGTAACCATTCAATATAAGTAGTGTTGTCAGGGTATATTTTTTTATCTATATCATTAAAATATTCATCAAGTAATACCATATGTCCACGACCTATTCTACATGTTAAATGATTCATTTCATCATAATCATTTTCATCATAATCATTATTTTCAGGATAATTATTAAAATCATCATTATTTTCAGGATAATTATTAAAATCATCATTATTTTCATCATAATCATCATCATTTTCATCATAATCATCATTATTTTCATCATAGTCATCATTATTTTCATCATAATCATCATAATCATTTTCATCATAATCATCATAATCATTTTCATCATAATATTCAAACCAATCATTTGTTTTGATACGTAACCATTCAAGTAAAGTACATCCGTTACGATATTTTTCATATTTTATATCATTACGTAAATCTTTATCCATTTGTTCACGAACAGTATACATATCTAATCCTAATGCATTCATTCTGGCATCAATTTCTTGATCAGTTTTACGTTCATTTTCATCTAAATCATGATATTTTATATAATCATGATATTTATTTGATCTAGTTTCAGAATATCGTGAAAACATTTTTAACAATATAAAGTTATTAGTAATATAAAAATATAATAATAATCTGATTATTGTTTGAAGGGGTATATTAATTGAAATTAGACACACTAACAATATACCAATAGGTTTAGTGTGAATTGTATAGGTTGAAAAGGTAACGTCTCCGTAGGTTTTTCAATACCTAATACTTTATTTAAAACATGATATAAATTAAATCTCGTAATCTATCATTTTTTTATAAAATATTTATTTTGTAAAAAAAAATATAATAATGTAAACTAAATTTAATATTTAATTTCCTTTCATAAGTTCAATTGCATACTTTTCACTGAGTTTAACAAAAACCGTAAAATATTTCCAAATAATTTCTTTATTTACTTCACTCATTTTATGTACCCATACATTTTTAATAATATCACGAAGTTTACTACTATAATCATCTTTAGATACATCTTCTTGACCTCCACCGTTAAGAAAGAAATCTTCATTTTTATTAAGAATTTGGTCACGAAGTGGAAGTACATATTTAATAAAACTTTCAATTACAAATGTACTATTTGCTCCTTTAACAAGTTTATATTTTTCAGCAAAAAGCATAATTTCTTTTTCTTCAGGATAAAGAGTTGAAATCTCTTCAACAAAACTATCTATTTGTTGAATAAATACGCTACGAATTTGTGTTAATGATGCCATTTTTATATATTATATATTTTATTATAATATTTATTATAATGTATTTTTCCTTTATATCCAAAAATTATAAAAAAATATTATTATAAAAATATTTAATAAAAAATTATAAAAAATAATAAATAATTTTTTATTACATTCTGCGAAGTGGCTGAGGCATTCCCATATCGCGTTGATTTTTAAAAGCTTCCATTTGGGAATCGAATTGTGATTTTCGTGCATTTGCTCGCGAATCATTTCCTTCATAATTTTGGTCTCTAAACATATTTGGGTCAAATGATTGACCTATATTTGCACGTGGATTAAATTCATTTGGATTATAATTGCTATTATTTCTACTTTGTTGTTCTGAATCAGCAAAAGGATTTCCTTGACTTCGTCCATTTCCCCCTTGAGGGATTCGTAGTGAATCATCGTCTGTACTATAAGCAACTGGTTTTACATCACCACGCCCTTTAATACCATCATCTTCAACAGTATGTATTTTAAAATTATATAAACTTTCTAATGAAGCAAACCCATTTTTATCATTTACTACTTCATTTTCATTATCATTTAAAAAAGCAAATGTTCCTGATAAATTGTTCATCATAAATGAATCCCATATTTCTGGCTCCATTGTTTTCTGTTGTTGCTGTTGTTGTTGTACATTTCTATTTAAATTAGGATTTCTTCCTTGTTGTTGTTGTTGTTGCTGTTGTACAGGTATTTGCCGTTGTTGTGAATTAGTGCGATTTTTAACCCAATTAATTAATTGTTTTCCGGTATAAATTTGTGGTTCACCTGTTGGCGAAGGTATAATTGCAGAAGGAACTGATTTAATTGCTTTAGGAATTCTATAACGTTTATCATCAATACAAATAATTAAAAAATTATTCATTAATCGTTGATTTGTTTCTAATAATGAAAATAATTGTTTACAAAATTGGCATTTTTTACTATAAAATAATATGTGTTCACTCATTTTTATAATACTATATAAATTATAATAAATATTTCTATATCTTTTATATAATAATTCTTTATTTTTTTGACGCATTTAAATTATTAATTTTTAATTAAAAAAATAATATATAATGTATGCCAAGAATTCATAATAATATTCGGAAGTATATATTTTTTTTTATTATGTAATAAAGCTTTTGTATCAAACAAAAATTCTATTTCATTTTGATATTTTATTAAAAAATCATTATTATTCATTTTTTCTTGTATATAAATATTTAATAAATTAATAAAATTAATAATTTTTTCACCTTTTACTTGATAACAATCATTTTGTTTAATTATATTATCCATTTTGTCATAAAGAGTATATTCATAATATGAATCTTTATATATTTTTTTATTTTTTTCTATAAAATAATTCATAATCATAACTATTTGATTTACGTTAAATAAATTATTTTGTAATAAATCTAAATCTAAATCTGTTTCTGAATTAAAATCATTTACGTTACATAATTCATTTTTGAAATAATCATATATATTATTTTCTAAAGAATATAATAATGTATAATCCATTTTCTATAAATATATATTTATATATAAATTTTATTTATATATAAATCTTTATTCTATTATGCTAAAAATATTTTATTTCATTTTTTATAATCTTTACGTTACATTTTTTTTTGCTTTATTATTAGGTTTATTAGAACCATTTACATCATTTATACCGTTTACATCATTTATACCGTTTACATCATTTACATCATTAAAATGATTATTTATATTAGATAGATGTAATTCGCGAGGTATAAAAAAATTATTATTATTATTATAGGATGTAGGTAGATTTCTTAAAATGTTATTTTTGGGTCTTGATAATAAAGGATTTGAATAATTAATTTCATTTCCAGTATATTGATAAACACCTAAATATTTTCTATTTTTATAAATAGAATCAAAAATATTATTTATTAATATAAATAATATATAAACTTCATTATAATCTGATACATTCATTCCACTGCTTGTAAATATTTTTGTACCAAATGAAGTATTTCTAAATAATTTAGCCAATTCTTTGACACTATAATTTTTATATTTTGAAAATAAGTTTAATATATATATATTTTTTTCATTTAAATTTTGGTCAATAATATTATTTATAGCTGTTTTGCATTTTCTTTTTAATAATCTATTTTTATTAACAATTGTACTAGATGATTTTTTACATATAAAATATAATCCTAATATATCTATAATATTTGCATTTCTAAATGCATCCATATTATCACCTTTAATAATGTTATTTTTTGAATTTAATTTTACCATAATTTTTTTAAATTCTCTTTGATACCACGATTCACCATATATAAAATAATTTAATGTTCTTAAAGTAACTTTTACTTCATGACGATTATCATATAATAATTTTCTATATTTCTCAATATCAAAAGCTTTAAAAATAATACTTTTAAATAATAATTCATGCATATATCTTTTTTCTTGATAATCATATAATAATATATCTTGTATAGTGCTATCTTTTGTCATATTTTTTTTTCTATAAAAATCATTAATTAATTGATAAAATTTAGGTTCAAAAGTATAAGATACATTTTTTGACTTATCTTTTTTTGACTTATCTATAAATAAATCACTACACATTTCAAAAAAATTTAATTTTGCAAATGCATATAATTTTTGACAATAACCGTCTGATTTATTTATTATTGCACATTTTAATAAAGAAATATATATATCATTATATAAAGTATCATTTATTTTTATTTCTTTTATAAAAGAAGCATCATATAATTCTATTATTAAATCTCTTTTTAAAGATATTGATAGAAAATTTGTTATAAATCTAAATATATGATCTAAATATTTTTTACCACTACTTTTAGGACATGTTTTGTAATAACCAATTGATTCTATTTCAATTTTAAATTTAAATAATGGATTAACAATACACAATTTTAATTGAATACAATCATTAATTCCTAAATCAATTATTATATATAATTTTTTATCAACGTCATCATACTTAGGAGAAACTTTCACTAGATTATCAAACAAATTATTTGATTGAATATAATTTATAATATTATTAATAGTAAATGATGATGACGCTAAAAGTCTCATATAAAAATCCTTTGAAAAAACATTTTTATCATTATTATTTTTTTTTAAAAAATAATCTTGTAAATAATCATTTTTTAAATATGTTAAAAATTCAATATATTGATAAATTGTAATATTATTTTCATCATTAAATTTATAAGTTGAATCTATATATGTGTTAGAAAACTCAAATAAATATTTTTTTAATTTAATATTTTTAATAATATTTGTATTTTTATCATAAATTGGGCATATTTGTGAAGTTAAATAATTTTCAGTTAAATAATAATCCATTTTATATGTCTAATATATATTTATAATAAAAATTTTTATAAAAAGTATTTTTTTAAAATATAAAAAAAAAAATGATTTATAAAATAAAAAGAAAATAAAGAATATAAAAGATATAAACATATATTAGATATAATAATATTTATAAAAAATAAAAATGGAAGCACTTTTTTTTGAAAAAACAATTCAAAATAAAAAAAATGATATTCATATTTCACTTATAAATGGATTACGTCGTTCAATTATGTGTGATATTGAAGTATATTGCATTAATATGGATGATACAATTTTTTATGAAAATAGTTGTAATTTAGACAATGAATTTCTAAATAAACGTTTATCATTAATTCCTATTATTTCGGATTATAAAGATGTTGTTTATGAAAATGTAAGAATTGAATGTAAAATAAAAAATAATAGTGAAAATATGAAAAGTGTATATTTTTCTGATTTAATTTTTAAGGATGATAAAGATAAAGTTATTTCAAAAGAGTTTTCATACTTTCCAAAACTTCTTTTTGCTAAATTAAAGCCTAATCAATCAATTTCTTTTGAAACTCGTCTTAAAAAGAATAATTCTCAATATGGTGGTGCTAATTATAATCCTACATGTACATGTGTTCATACATTTAAGATTGATGAAAATGCTATACAAAATAAGATTAAAGAAGCTGGAATGGATGAAGCTCAATCTCGTACATTTATACTTGATGATGCTGAATTTCATTATGTAAAAACTGAAACTGGTTTACCTGAAACATATTTTTTTACAATTGAAAGTGTAGGACATTTAAATGCACAATCTATTTATCAAGCAGGAATTGATGCATTAAAAAATCGTTTAAATGCTGCAAAAAGTGAATTAAATAATAAAAATAGTGAAATAGTAACAATTCAAAAAAATAAGAAAAGTGATGAAGTCTTTGATGTAATTTTTATGAAAGAAAATGATACACTTGGAAATATACTTTCAGAATATTTATCAATTGATAGTGATGTTAAATATGTAGGTTATCGTTTAGTACATCCTCTTAAGTATGAAATGCATATGAAAATAGTATTAAATGAGCATAATGATAAAGAACATATTATTAAGAAATATATTGAAACAATTAATAAAATTCTTAAGATTGTTGAAACTCTTTAACAAATATCTTTCAATAAATCTTTTTTATAAATAAACAAAACTTTTTTTACAAATAAATAAATTATTATATAATAGAAGTTATATAATAATAAAATGATAAATAATTTAAATATATATTATACACGACATTGTAATACAGTGCATAATTTATTAAAAGAATTAAAATTTTTAAATAAATCATATTTTAAGCATATTGATATTGAAAATCCGGCATTATCAAATTTTGGTATAAATCATGCTTTACATATATATAATAATGCAAATTTTAATAATGTGTTTTCACCAGAAATTGTTTGTGCATCATATTATGTGCGAAGTTGGATGAGTGCATTTATTTTATATAATGATTATTTTAAAAATAATAACATATTATATGTATTACCTTATATACATGAATATCATGATAAATTAAAACCAACAGTTAATGAAAAAAGAGATGAAATAAAAAATTTTAATTTGAAAGTGAGTATAGAAAAATTTAAAAAATTTATAATATATTTAAAAAATTTTATGAAACTTTATTATCCAAAATTATATAAAAAATTTACTTTTAAAATACCACAAATCATTTTTGTTAATAAATTTGGTAATATTGTTAAAGAAAAAGATATATATAATTTAAATTATTATATTAAAAATATTTATGTATATAATCCAAATATAAATATATTTGAAAAAAAGATATTAAAAAAATTTTTAGAAAAAATAAATATTAAAAATGTAAAAAATGTAAAAAATGTATGTATAATTACACATGGTAAATTTATTAAAAAAGATTTATTATTATTAAAAAATGTTAAAGCAATATATAAATATGCTTTAACAAAAAAAATAAATACTTTTAGAAAATTTATAAATAATAATCTTGAAATAAATAATTGTGATACTTATTTAAAAAGTAATAAAAAAGTAGTTCAAGTATTTCCAAGTAACAATAAATTAAATAATTTTGATTATTATCAAGTACCATATTATAAAATTAAATTTGGAAATAAAAAAATAGTGGAACAATTATTAAAAAATAATAAATTTAATGTAAATATAAAAGATGCTTCATATATTTTTGGTTTTTATTATAATAAAAATGTAAAAAATAAAATATTATATTTTAAAAAATTAATTTATTTATATATTAAATTTTTAAAATATAATAAAAATAGTAAAGAACAATTTAAGAATATTAAGAATAATTAAGACCATCTTTATCATTATTTAATAAAATTGAATTATTTAATATATTTTTTATTTTATCACTATTATAAAATTCATTATACATACTTTTAGATTCTACATAAATGGGGTCTGGATTTTTAGAAAAGTGGTTATAAATAATGAATGCTAAAATAAATGATATTAAAATTAATATAGGCCATTGTGAAAAGAATTTAACAAAAGCAAGAAGAACGGATAAAATAAAGAATGTAAAAATAAAAAGTAAAATAAATTCTGTTTTACTATATTTTTCAACAAATTTATTTATATCAAAATTTGGCATTTTATATTTTTATATTTCTATCATTATATACTATTTTTTTTGATTATAGTATTTTTTTTATATTTAAATTATTATTATAAAATAGTATTTTATAATAATAATTAAAATTATAATATGGATTTACAAAATTTATTTAAAAATTATACTAAAAGTGCAATATCTTCACAAATATTAAAATCTCCATATGAAGAAATTTATAATCAAATTTTTAATATAAATAATTCATATGAAACTATTTTAATTTTAAATCAAAATGTTTATATTCCTTTAGCACATTATTTTGAAACTATATTTAAAAAAGAATATTATATTACATACATTGATAATAATGAATTAAGTATAAATCAATTAAATAATGAAATAATTCAATTTAAAAATGAAGAAAAAAAATCATTAGATTTATATATTCATACATTATTATCTACTATATATACATTTAAGAATATGAGAACGAAAGATATAAAATACGATATTATTTTAATACATCATTATAATTCATATATAAATAAAAAAACTGAATTTTTTAATGTATTAAATTCAATTGTTCATAAAAATAGTGAAATTATATTATTTGCTTCTATTTGCGATGAATCAAAAAATATTGATTATAAAAATAAAATAAGAAATCAAATATCACAATATACTAATATGGATATTGGAACACTTTATTCTTTAGAAGAAATTATTTTATCAATTCCTCAAAAAGATTTTAAAATAAAACATATTATTCCTTATCGCGAATCTTATTATTTAGGTTATGGCAAAAATATGATTTACAAGTTTATTCTTGCTAAAGAATAACAAGTTTATTCTTACTAAAGAATAACAAGTTTATTCTTGCTAAAGAATAATAAAAATAATTAAAATTAATTTATTATAATTTTATAAAGAAACAACATTACCATAATATAACCACATGAATAAACCAAACATTGTTTTAGAGAAAACATCTAAAATATTATATACTAAATTTTTAGTGCGGTCATCTAATAAATAAGCAATTCCGTAAAAGCTCCATATAATGGCAAATATGAAAAATATTAATTTTTGATGATAACGTTCTTGTTTATGTACAAAATAACACCATACTGTTAACATCATACCAATATATCCAATAAAACCCATATAAAAACCTTCCATTTTATCAATTGCTCCGGTTTCGCCTAAATAACCTTCATAAAGCATTAAAAAGTTAAAACCTATTGCTAATAAATAGTATTTAAAATTAAGTGGAGTTTTATCATAAAATGTAAAGAAACAAATAAGTGCTAAAATAAGTAAAGGGGTTGTGATAAACCAATCAATATAACGATATTGAACAATTTCTTTATGAGTTTCTTTACTTAATTCTTCTTTTTGTTCTATCATTTCAACAAATTTTAAATAAACATAACCAGCAATGATGGAAACAACAGTTTCTAAATTTAATATATGACGAGCACGAACACTATCATTTTTAAGTGCTTCAATTAAGGTAATAAATGAAGAACCAAATAATATAAGTGATGATATTACGAAAGATTTTTTTAATGAAGCATCGCTTATTAAATATTTTTCTTTATTTTCTTTATTTTTTATTTCTTTTTCCATTATTATTATAACTTCTATAATAATAATTATATTTTTAATTAAATTTATAATTTTTTAACTTTAAAATATTTTCTATTTATTTTTTAGGAGCAGGAGCATTGCGTTTCATATTTAATATTCCCATAATAGAAACAAGAGCAACAATATATAACATAAGATGAATAGGATATTTGCGAACAAAAGCAATAAATAAGAATATTAATAAACCAACTAAAATAGGTAATAATGCTAAATAAGGAACGCAATCAGCATTTTTAGCTTCATAAACGTGACGTAAAAGAGCGGCATAACCACAAGTTGTTAAAAATATAGCAGTTAAAATTAAATAATAATAAGGTGATGACATTTTTTTATTTATTCTATTTATATTAAATATTTTTATTTAATATAAATTTTATAAAAAAATATTTAATAAAAAATATTATTTAACATAAAAGAGTTTGTGCAATAATTCCACAAGCCAAATATGGATCCATATTTGCTGCAGGACGGCGGTCTTCAAAATAACCACATTTATTTTCAAAAGTAGTATTTGGAATTCGTATTGATGTATTTCGTGTACCAATTCCATAAGTAAATGTATTAATATTTCCCGTTTCGTGTTCTCCAGTTAAACGATAATTATTATCTTCACCATATACTGTTAAATGCTCATTATGTTTTTCTTTTAATAATTCCATATATTTATATATAAATTCTAATCCATGCTCATTACGACTTTCTTCAGTTGAAATATTAATATGAGCACCACTTCCATTCCAACGTTCTTCAAATTCTGGAGCTCGCAACGGTTTCGGATGAAAAGTTACATCATAATTGTTCATTTCAGCAATACGTTTTAATATATATCGTGATACCCATAAATCATGAGCACCTTTAATTCCAACACAAGGACCAACTTGATATTCCCATTGATTAGGTGCTACTTCGGCATTAATACCGGAAATAGGAATATTCATTTCTAAACAAACTGCCATGTGGTTTAGTGCTATTTTTCTTTGTATATAATACATATTATTTGAACCAACTCCACAATAATATGGCCCTTGAATATATTTATTATTATTTGTAGTATCATAAGGAATAAAATCAACTGGATATTTAGTACTTGGTTCAACAAAAAAGTATTCTTGTTCAATACCAAACCATATTTTACTATTTTGAACATTTTCATTATCAAAAATTTTTTTAGCATATTGATAATTAGACCCATTTACAGAATTTCCATTTTTATCAACTGATTCACATAAAAATAAATAGAAAAGATAATTATTAATTTCTTTTTCATTACTTTTAAGTAACGGATTATTATATATTGCAACTGGTTTTAAAATAACTTCTGAATCTTCAGTAGTAGCTTGATTACAAGACGACCCATCATAATTCCAAACAAACATTTTATTATTTGTAAAAATATTATTATATTCATCAATTTTCATTACACGAATTTTGGAACGCAATTCACCAAAACCATCCAACCAAACATATTCAATAATTGCTGTCATTATAAGAATAAGAAATCTACGGTTTCTTATGAACTTCCCTTTATATCAATTGGGAACCTAGGTTCCCAATGACCCTCCTCTTTTTATTATGAATTTGTTAAAAAAATATTAATTTGTTAAAAAAAAAATTTAATTTGTAAAAAAAAAATTAATTTGTTAAAAAAAATATTTAATTTGTTAAAAAAAAAAAATTTAATTTGTTTAAAAAAAAATTTAATTTGTTTAAAAAAATATTTAATTTGTTAAAAAAATAGTTTAATATAAAAAGAGGAGGGCCATTGGGAACCTTAGGTTCCCAATTTGTGGATTTTGTATAACCACTCTTTAAGTTCTGGTATATCTTTACCATCAATTTCTTCTAAAATATCATCAATATATAATTTATATATATCACTACGATTATTTTCATTTAATGTACCTATTTTAGATATAGCATTTTGTAATCGGTTTTTACTCATTTGTGCTTTTGCTTTATTTTGCCAATCTTTAAGAGTGTTTTGTTCTGGTTCTGATTTATTTTTTATTTTTTTTTGTTGTTTACTTTCTGTAAATTCAGGTATTTTTAATTTAATAATTATTTTTGTAGGTAAATATTTATTAATTATTTTTGTAGGTAAATAATTATATATATCTTCTTCATTTTGAAACATACTTTTATCAATAGCTTTCATATTTCGAAGTATAACTCCTTCAGCTTTATTTATTTCTAATTTTGGTAAACCTAATATTTCAGGAATAGTTGAATTATAATGTATATTATGTTGTAATGCATCTTCAAATTTTTCATAAATTGATAATGGTTTAGCATATAATAATTGTACAGATTCAAATATATTACAAGATTCTTCATAATCTAAAAAATAACCATTTACTTCATTATTTTTTTTGACATAAATATCAAAAGCATAAAAATGTAAATCTGGTGAATAATATACTTCTTTTTGAATAGCTTTATATTTTGATTTCATATTTGGATATATTCCACCGCATAATTCTCCAAATATAATAATTTCTTCTAAACCGCATGTACTATATTTTTCATTTAACATTTTTATAATAATTTCAATTTTAGGTATTGTTTGTGGTAATATTTCTTTATAATCAAAAAATAAATCATTTTCTTCAATAAAAGATGTTCTTTTAATATATTTTATGGAATTTGATTCTTGAAACCAATGAAATCCAAAATTAGCACCATGAACTTTTTCACAAACACACCAGTTATCTATTTTTTTACATAATTCAATTAAAACAGGACTAAGATTATTTAGGTTATTTATTTTATGATAAGGTATAAAATTCATTATAAATACAAGAAACCTACTAGTTCTCTCTTATTAGGAATGAACTTACCTTTTATATTCAAATAAATTGTTTCCCGAACTTTTTTATAAATTTATTTTGTATAAAATAAATTTATATATTCTATAATATTTTTTTATAACATATTTTTTATAACATTGTTCGGGAAACAAATGTATTAAATAAATATTAAAAACGTTATTCTTTATCTTTATTTTTACCAATAATGTAGCCAAAAAACATTCCTAATACAAAATTAAAAAACTCATCACAAGGTTCACATTCAGGACCTTTACCATAATTATATGTGCTAAACCGTTTACAACCAACAGTATATGGAATATGTCTAAAGCGATCAATCTGCTTACCAAAGATGATACAAGATTGACGTTGTTTTATTAAATTTTTTGGAATAATTTTATAAATTTTATTCATTTTTAATATATATTTTTATATCCTTATATCTTTTATATATCTTTTATATTAAATTATAACAAAAATGATTTTTATAATTTTATAAAATAATTAATTTGTTAAAAAATATGATTTAATATAAAAAGGAAGTTCATAAGAAACCATGGGTTTCTTATATTACTTGACAATTCTATAAGAAATACTTAAACCAACTTCTGGGTCATTTCTTAAAATCTTTACCATTTGGTCTGATTTCATTGCATAATATTTAGCAACTGGATCAGTAATACTCATTTTAGGAAATTTATTTTTAGTTGCTTGATATTTTTCTAATACTTCATTTTCTTCTTCTGGAGTAAGAAGAACATGTTTAGGTACAAAAATATGTTTAGTAATATTAAATGTCATTTTTTGTTGTTCAAAAAACTCAACATTTTTATAAAGTGGTTTACTCTTTTCTTTTAATATACTTGTACTCTCTTTATCCTTAAGCAATATAATAATACCAATATTATCATCATTATATTGATTTACAATTTTTTGAACAACACTTTTCATATCATTTTTACCAAATGCTTTATCAACGTGGAAATAAACATAATATTTTTTTTTGTTTACTATAGTTTTATCTTCATTTTCAATATATAAATCAATATTTTTTTGGTCATATTGAATAGAAAATTGTTCAAAAGTAATTGCTAACATATGACTTGGAATAACATAACCTCTATCACTAATCATTTCAAGTACGGTTTGACGAACTTTGTATAAATTCTTCTTTTCTTGAAAGTTCATTTTTGATAAAATATATTTATACTATATTATATAATTATATCTTTTCTTTTTATATTACTTATTTATTAATTTTAAAAATAGTAAAAATCATTTTTTTGTATTTTTTTAATAAAATATTATTCGTTTACTTAAATTAAAATAATTTATATATTAATTTAGAACAAATTTTATTAATTTAAAAAATAATGAATCAAAATATAATAGTATATGGTGATTTTACATTAGATTTAAAAAAATATCCACGAAAAGGAACATCTAAAGAAAATACTGATATTATTATAATAACATTTTTAATGCACGAAGAATATTTAACAAAATGTGCTAAATCATTAGACGATGCAATTAAATATTTTAATGGATGTAAAGAATATTTTTATAATTATCATACTCCAGATAATATTATAAAAAGATATAGTGCTAAAGAAATTATTCAATTACATACTATGTTAACAAATCATCCTTTAAGAACAATGAATGATTATTATAATTTTATGAAAAATTTTCAATATGCTGACCAATGTTATATATCATATTTAAGATGTAAAGATTTTTATATGAATCTTTTTAAATCAATAAAAAATGCAAAAGATGCTCATTTTGAACGACGAGATTATTTTTATAAAGTAATTCCACCAATGGAAATATATGGATTTATGAAAAATAATATAGCTGGTCAAGTATATAGTGCATATGAGTTAATGGAATTATTTACTTTTACACATTATTTAAAAAATCATAAAATTATTAAAGAGTTACCAATACCATCATTTGTACCTAAAATAAATGAAGAAGAAAATAATAAATATATGAAGCGATTATATGAAATACCTAAAGAAAATAATATTTTAGAAAATGTAAAAGAAAATAAAATTGTTAAAAATAGATTTAAAAAAATAGTAAAAAAAGAAATAGAAGAAGAAGATGAAAAAGAAATAAATATTATAGAAAATAATTTAAAAGAATTAACTTTTGAAAATTTTAATAAAAATCATTATCAAATGCAAAATAATTTTGAAAGTAAAAATCGTATTACAAATACTTCATTATGGGATTCAAATCAATCATCTATTTTAAATTAATTTTTTATTAAAAATAATTCATTTTATAATATATTTAAAAAAAATATATTATAAAAATATAGATATTAAAAAAAATTATAAATGTCAACTACTGATTTATTAAACGGTCCTATTGAAGATATTCCTACTTGGAATGTCAAAAATAATCCAACTGTTGAAAATTTAAATTCCGCTGGTCAAATTACAAACATTACTCCTTTATTTTATGCTATTTTACAAAATCAACAATTTTTAGATGTTATTCTTCGTCTTAAAAATATGGCTCGTAATTATTACAATAGCAGTCGTAAAAACTTTTGCTCCACTGTTAACCTTACACCAGTAAATGGATTTAATCAAGAACGTATTACTATTTATCTTCCTACTGCCGGTGGTTTATTAACAACTGACCCTTTATATGTTGATTATGATTATATTCATCGCACTCTTTTAATGCGTATTCTTCCAAATGGTGTTTTACCTACTAAATGGTCTGATAATATTAACCGTACTACTGGTGTTGTTGAATCTGCTTCAGTTCCTGTTGATATGCTTACTGATAATGAAAAAGTTGTATATATGTATTTAAAAAATGCTGATTTTTTCACTCGTGTATTACAACTTTTTAAAAACTCTTTCCAATATTATAATGACCAAAAATTCCAATGCTACAAACTTGTTTTCCCAAGTGACTTTTATGAAGGTACTGAACAAGAAAGAACATTTGTTATTACTACTGAATATATGAGAACTATTTATCGCAATTTCTTATATAATCCTCGTTATATTCCTTATCAACCATTACCATCACCAATTTGTGTAACTGCTCCGGCTCCTTGTGCTGCTTGGGACCCACAAACTCAACCCATATAAATGGGGAACCGCTTAACACGTTACGGTTCCCCATATCCCCTCCCGCTATAAGGATTTGATTTAAATATAAACTTTTTAACAAATATTAATTTGTTAAAAAAATTAATTTATAAAAAAAATATTAAAATGATATATCTCCCCGAACAATGTTTATAAAGAATATTTATTCAATAATTGAAACATTTCATTTATAAATATGCTCGGGGAAATAATTTCTTTATATTAAATTTAAAAAAATAATTATTTATTAAAAGGGAAAGGTACGGAAAACCGATATTTTATCTTATGAATCCCATAAATGGGATTCATTGATAAATAACCCTTTGGTAGGTTTTCTGTTCTTATTCAACATCTGTATCACATTCTTCATCACATTCATCATCAACATCTTCATTTTCACTATCTGTATCACGATTTGCATTTATACAATCTGGGCAATAACCACAATATTCTTCTTCATCTTCACCATAAATTTCATCATATGATTCTAAATAAGATCTTAAATAATATTTTGACATTTTCATATTATTAACAATATTATTAATATTTGGTTTACCATAATGCTGAACTAAAAATTCATAAAACCGTTTTAGAAAATTTGAACTTGTTTCTTCATAATCTACAATTTCCATATAATAAAGAACGTGTGAATCTGTATACATGTCTTTATCTATTAGCGTATAAAAATTTGTAAAAGTTTCATTTATCATTAAAAGATTAGGACTTGGCACTTCTTCATTCCAAACTCGTCCTACAACAACTTTTTGATTATTTTCATCTTTTTTCCATTCTATTGGAATAAATTTACTTTCAATATTTGTTTCTTTTTCAATATGTTCTGAAATTTTATATTTAATTACTTTATATTTTTTTTGAATACATTTATTATATAAATCTTCACCTACATTTTTATCAACAACTATAGATATTGTACCTCGGTGACCATATTTTTTAGGACTATCTTTTTTTGAAGCATTATATGATTGAAATACGATTCCAAAATGTGATTGACTTATATTTTTAAGGATTTTAATATCTTTTTTTGTAAAATTATTATAATCAGCATATTGATAATATGTTTCAATAGATTTATTTAGATAAATATGTGAATGAATACACATATGATCTAAAAATTTAAGAGTATATTTAGAAGAAGCCATTTTTTTATTAAATATAATAATTATTATTTTTAGTTTATTTTTTTCTTTTTTATTTCATTTTTATATTTTTGTTAAAAAAATATTTTTATAAATATATTTTAATATTAAAAATAAGGTTATAAATAAAAGATAATATATCATTTATTTTATATATAAAAGAAAAAAATGGGAATTTACACAAGTGACATTGTTTATGGAATCAAAATTGAACAGAAAAATAACACTGAAAATTATGATTTAAGCAATGAGTTTATTATACTTTATGAAAAGTATAATAATGATAAAAAAGAGTTTTCAAAATCAGCTAATGCTGATTTTATTAGTTGTCCTGAAAGGGAACTTACAAAAGAAGAAAAATTAGAAGCACTTTCTTTTTATGAAGCTCTTGAAAATAAAAATAAAATACGATTTTTTATATATACAGAATGTGCAACATCTTATGATTTAGATGATGTACCTTTTATGACGTGGACACGTGTTGATAAAGATGAGTTTTATGATTTACTTCAAA
>JACCDX011498353.1_pt1 | contig 20663 bp, 22 predicted proteins | sample 7449681 | NCBI WGS metagenome assembly JACCDX01 (sample SAMN15323450, study PRJNA562643) | freshwater metagenome | isolation source: river surface water | place: USA:Blue River Watershed | collected 2017-08-18
ACTCCTTCAGGGTCAAAGTTTTTGGCTTGGGTGTAGGGATTAAAAATTCGAATAGGCTTTGGGTCGGCGCCAACTGATGCACCCCATTGCCATCCTCCGTTGTTGCTCGCTTCGTCGATATCAATCAACATGGCACGAAAATATTCTTGCCCCAGTCGCCAGTCCACGCCCAGATTTTTGGTGAGCACGCTCGATACAATCATGCGTGCGCGGTTGTGCATCCAGCCGGTTTGCGCCAGTTCCATCATCGCGGCATCGACGATGTCGTATCCTGTCTCTCCCTGCATCCATTTGGCAAAGCGCTCCTTTTGGGTATCGGTTGGCGCCCAGGAGAGGGTACGATGGCGCGCCTGAAATTCTTGGTTGAGGAGCATGGGGTGATGCACCATGAGGTAGGCATAAAACTCTCTCCAGATGAGTTCGGAGAGAAAGGTGTGCACACCTTCGAGTGCGCCCGTGCTTCCCTCGGGGATGTTTCCATAGTGCGCGAGAGTGTCATGCACGAGCGTGCGTGCGGACACGAGCCCCCATGCAAGCGCACTCGAGAGGCGAGTTGTGCCACTCTGGGCAAGTGCGTTGCGGGTGTCGTGGTAGCGAGGAAGTGTGTGGGTTCGCGCGTGGTGCCACTCTTTCTGTGCTTCTGACTCCGAAATGGGCCACGCCGACAAATCGCGCGAGGGGAGACTCAGTTTTGACAGATTGACTCGTGCTCCGTGAATCCATATATGCGATGTGGGTGCCCAAAGTGCCGAAATAGCCTCCCTGGTAGCGGGGATGATTTGCGTACGCGTACTCCATGTGGGATGGGAAGCCAGATGCGCATTGAGCGCAAAGTGTGGCACACTCTTTATCAGAGCAGTGCTCACTTTCGGGTCGGGTGGGGTGTTGAGAAAGGTATCCCAGACCGCACGGCGAAATGGGGTAAATACGCTATAGTACCCACCGGTACTGGTTCGCGTTTCGCGAGGAATAGTCAGTCGATCGCGCACTTGGTGCACCGTGATTTGACCTTGGGAAATTTTTTTGAGTTGGATACCAAAGTCCGGATATACATCCTCGTGCACGTACAACTCAATCGGGGTGCCGGGGAGCGTCTCTTTGAGGGAGATAAACCAGGTCGCCGCCTTGCCGGTCACAATAGTGAGACCAGGGAGTGCTGTGCTTATGGCGGGGAGCGCGTGTGCGAGCATGTGCTGAGACGGAGCGCCAAACGCCACTTTTTGCCCACCTTCTCGCATATAATCTTCGATGATGGTCAGTGCCAAAAATTGCCCACGCACAGCTTTTGTACGCTCGAGCGCGAGCCGAAGTGCGCGGTTGTCTGTGAGGCGCATGTCGCGACGCATCCAATAGATGATGAGTGGTGTCTCCCCGGTGGTCATGACCAATACTATATCATGCGCAGATGGTGCACGTGTGGTTTTGCTTCTGCAACAAAAAACCGGTGATGCCGGTTTCGGGGTCCCTACTTTGGGGTGGGGTATTGGATGATGCACGCCAGGTCGTGCCGGTGAGTGTGGATGACGCGGTGCGTGACCGTCACCACTTTGGCACCCGGATGATTCCGCAGAAAGGCGTTGATGCGGGCGCGGAATTCAAGGAGACCCGTATCAAGCCCCTCCAGAGTGTGTTGCATGTGCCAACCCCCTTGAATGATTTCAATCTGTTCCATGACGACCCTTTTTGATTGCTATCAAAAAGATATCATGAGTTTGAGTTTTGTCAATATTACGGCATGCTATACTGGATATATTATTTCAATTCATCATCTATGGCTACCGTCAGCACCTATCTCAATTTTCCCCGAGAAACCGAATCCGCTTTTGAGTTTTATCGCTCCGTCTTTGGAGGCACGTTCACCACGCTCCAGCGCTTCAAGGATATTCCGCAACCCGAAGGTACCCCAGCGATGTTGCCAGAAGACGGAGAACTCATTATGCACATCGAGCTCCCTATCTTGGGTGGACATCGCCTGCTTGGCACCGACGCGCCATCTTCTATGGGGTTTACGGTAGAGATGGGAAACAACATGTTCATCAACCTCGAGCCCGATACGCGTGCCGAGGCTGATCGCTTGTGCGCCGGGCTCAGTGAAGGAGGGAAAGTAGAGATGGCAATGCAAGAAATGTTTTGGGGAGGATACTTTGGGTCACTCACGGATAAGTTCGGTGTGCAGTGGATGATTAATTGTGCTTCGAAGTCCTAGCATGAAGTATTTGGGTATTGATTATGGGACAAAGCGGGTGGGGCTTGCGACCGCTCCACGCGGGAGCACCATGGCCTTTCCTTTGGCAGTTGTGCCTGCAGGTCCAGATTTGGTTTCGCGCTTGGCACAGTTGTGCAAAGATGAGGAAGTTGATGCGATTGTGTTAGGGCTCTCTCTTGATTTATTTGGGAAGGAAAATCCGATCATGAAAGATATTCGCCCTTTTGGAGATGCGCTCGCACTCGCGACCGGACTCCCGCTCCACTATATGAATGAAGTACTTTCGTCCAAAGAGGCCATGCACGTGCAAGGGGACAATGCGCAAAACGATGCTTCCGCCGCTGCTATTGTGCTACAAAGTTATTTAGCACAAATCGGACGAAGCGGGAGTGATGAAGCAGAAGAAGATGAAATAGAGTAATTCAATACATTATGGCAACCATAGAAGAATTCGCAGCAATTGAAATGAAAATCGGGACCATACTCTCGGCGAGTGTGGTCGAAGGTGCAGACAAGCTCTTACGCCTCTCTGTTGATTTTGGGGAAGAAGCACCGAGGCAAATCCTCTCAGGCATTCGTGAATACTATGCCCCTGAAGATCTCGTGGGGAAGCAGTGTCCATTTGTGACCAACCTCCCCGTACGCACACTTCGGGGGTTTGAAAGTCAGGGCATGATTCTTGCTGCAGGGATGGCAGACGGGATTGCGCTCTTGCATCCCGACAAAAACATGCCTCCCGGGAGTGGGTTGCGATAACTTGTCCTTTGCGTTACATCAAGTTTTTCCCGTATAATACAGTGTAATGCAGTTATTTAGCGCACCGAACTTTCTTTCTATGCCCGCGGTCGGGCTAGATATCTCCGCAGATGCGGTGCGTTTCATTGAGCTGGAGCGCCACGATCATGCGCACCGGGTGGTGCGATATGCGACGCGCAATTTCCCGCTTGGGATTATTGCAGATGGCCACGTTCGAGAAAAGAAAAAGCTCCAAGACGTGATTGCATCTTTGGTGCACGAGTACGGTTTATCCTTTGCCAATATTGCACTTCCGGAAGAGCAGGCATATCTCGCCAACATTCGCATCCCTCGCGTTGCTCCGGCTGAATTGCGTGACGCTATTGAATTACGCCTCGAAGAACACGTTCCTATTTCTGGAGCAGAAGCCATATTTGATTACGTTGTCGTTGGTGAACGCACTGGCGCGCGCAAGGAGACAATGGATGTGGTGGTATCGGTCCTGCCTCGCACTGCAGTAGAGGAGTATTTAGATATCTTTGCAGGAACAGGCATTACTCCCAAGGCTTTTGAGTTTGAATCACAGGCTATGGCGCGAGCCATTATTCCCGAAGGTGACAATGGAACATTTCTGGTGGTCGATATCGGGAAAATGATTACCGATATCTTTGTCGCAGCATCTGGTGTGGTGCAATTTTCTGCCTCTCTCGATATCGGGGGACACTATATGACCCAAGCCATCGAGCGCACCCTCAAGGTGCCCTACGAAGATGCCGAAAAGCTTAAGGTTGAACACGGACTCGTGGGTGGAGAAAAGGGTGGTCCAGTGTCGGGAGCTCTTGCACCCGTGATGTTTGATTTGCGCACGCGACTCATGCGCCACTACTCCTATTGGCAGACGCATCACGGAGAAAAGGTAGGAGGCAACATCGAACGCGTGTATGTGACCGGTGGTGGTGCAAATCTGAAGGGTATTACCGAGTATCTTTCGATGGGTCTCGACGTAAAGGTGGTGGTCGCAAATCCTTGGACCAATGTATGCTCTTTTGAAGAGTACATTCCGCCGTTGTCTCTCGCGCAGGCACATGGATATACGGCTGCCATCGGACTTGCATTACGGAATTCGACTCAAGCATAAATATGATTAACCTTCTTTCGAGTAGTGCTAAAAAGCGGTTGTGGAATGAGTATTGTGTGCGATTGGGTATCGTCGCCTTGCTTGCGGTGTTTGCGCTGGAGCTATTTACGCTTCTGTTATTCTTTCCTGCATACCTCACGCTTCGTGGAACGACCAACGAAGTGGCGCTGAGTTTGGAGCAAGAGCGCGCACTGGTCCCCGCATCAGACAAAGCTATTCATGAAGAAGTAAAGGCGCTCAAGAATGATCTCACTCTTTTGACTCCTGGCACCAAGCCTCAAGATCAAATTCCTTCCGCGCTATTATCTGACATCCTCAAGGTCAAGCCACAAGGAATTACCATCAATAATCTGGCTTATGTTCGCGCAGGGGATGCAGTGAGCTTGCAACTCTCAGGAGTTGCTGCAACCCGTGACGATATTTTGTCGTTTAAAAATAGCCTCTCCCAAAACCCGCTCTATACCCTTGCGCGCACCAATGATTACCTGATCAAGAAAACCAATATTACGTTTTCGATTACCCTTACGATGAAATAATATGAAGTCCCTCCGCACTATTCTCATCCTCATGTTTCTCATCGACCTCCTTGGACTAGGTGGGTTGTGGTATGGCTATACCGTGATGCAGAGTGAAAAATCAAAGGAAATCGAATTGCGCAAGGAGCTTTTGGTCCAAGAACAGGAAGGCAAGCTGACTTCCGCACAGAAGCGCATGCTGACGAGTACCAAACTCGACCGCGAATTGTTGTCGCAATTTATTTTTGAGCCAAGTGATGAAGATCAAATAGATTTTATTTCTCGGATCGAACGACTTGGTACTTCGACAACCAAAGCGACGGTGGAAACAGTAAGTCTTGAAATCGGGAAAACCAATATCCTCAGTGGTGAGTTCTCTATCAAGGGTACATGGCCACAGGTATACCACACCTTGCGATTACTCGAGGAGTTTCCTGCGCGAGTAGTGATTACGCGATTTGATGCACGGGAAGCAGGATCGGGGATGTGGACGAGCTCCGTGAAACTCGATTTACTCTCTATGAAGGGTGCTACTATTGCTCCACCGCCTGCGCCCCCAGCCAAGCCACGCTAAATATGGAACACTTCAAACTCAAACTCTCTTTGTTTTCCACTCATGCACTGAAAAGTGTGTTGTCCCGCCCGGACATGATTTGGCGCACGATTTTGGCCTTGATGTTGCTTGGGGCAATCGCTATTAGTGTGGCACGCTTTGTTTCCTCTGTATGGATTTCTCATTCCGCACCTGCAGTGCTCCCCCCGACATCCAAGCGGGTCAGTGTCACTCCGCAAGATATTGCCACTACGCTTGAGGTATATAAAGAGAAGCAGGATAGATTTCATGCACTTCAGGAAGGGGCACCAGAAATCCCCGGGCTGTCTCGCGGAAGTGGGATTGTGGTGGAAGAGGGGAGTATGACCGAGGAAATCCCCCCAGAGGAAGAGGTGATAGAGATTGATGTTCGCGATGGGCCGATGCCATAACTTGCATCTTGGCACAAATTCACGTATGGTATCTCCATCGCGCGATTAGCTCAGTTGGTAGAGCAGCGCTTTTACACAGCGAAGGTCGGGGGTTCGAATCCCTCATCGCGCACCAAAGAAGAAACGCCACCGTGGCGTTTTTTCTTTGCGCGAGAGGGTGTGACCTGTGTCACACCCGTGAGGGATGAGAAAACCTTGGTGATGTTTTGGCATGGCAAAACCACCAAGGTGTACCGTCCCAGTAAGGGATAGTAGAAATATTGGGTGTTCATAATCACCCTAGGTCTGTGCCCCCGCGTGGAATCGAACCACGATCTAGAGCTTAGAAGGCTCTCGTTCTATCCATTGAACTACGGGGACGTGTCCCTAGCATACACAAGAAGGTCTCTAAACAGAAGTCGCCACAGGTGTGGCGACAGGATGTGATCGCGGTGGCGCCTTCGTCGACAAGGCAAGGCCTTCCACAGCCCGGATACCCAGCGAACTGCTTCGTGGGACGACCGGCGTCTCTTGCGAGATCGCTCCACCACCGCGGTGGCACTTGAGTATGACCAAAGTGGCACCGCAGAACTGAAGATGCATATATCATACACCAAAACACGTTGCTTGTCAATGTGTGTGTTTCGGGGTACCATAGGGATATGAATCCTGAAGTGCTATATGAAGACGCCGATATACTTGTCGTGTCGAAGCCTGCCCTGTTGGTCGTGCATGCAGATGGTCGCACCGATGAACCTACGCTCACGGACTGGGTCTTGGAGCGCCATCCAGAGCTATCGGATGTTGGGGGATTGCACACGCTCGACTCTGGACGGTATGCACCGCGTGCTGGCATTGTGCATCGCCTAGATAGAGAGACATCAGGTGTTCTGGTCATTGCCAAACACGATACCGCATTCTATGCACTCCAAAGACAGTTTCTTGCTCACACTGTCGACAAGCAGTATTTGGCTTACACTCAGGGTGTTCCACCCACGAGAGAGGGGAGCATCGACCTTCCTATCGGAAGAAGCCGACGGGATTATCGCCAATGGACCACCGGACAAGATGCGCGTGGCACACTCCGCCCTGCACATACTGCATATCGTGTGATAGACGAGAGGGGAGCATATGGAATGCTGGAGCTCCATCCCAAGACGGGGCGCACGCATCAATTGCGTGTGCATTTGCGTGCGCTTGGGTGCCCCATCTTGTGTGATCGTCGATACGAAACTCCGACAGGACTCGGGTTTGAGCGCCTTGCCCTTCATGCACAGTCAATTCGATTGGTACTCCCTTCGCTTGAGGTGGCCACCTTCACCGCACCACTACCTCTGGATTTCCTGTCTGCGCACAAGGAATTTTTGAGAGGCTAGAGATATTTCTTGCGCCCCTCTATCCAATCAGAAAGGTAAACTTCAAAAGCACGCGGAGTCTCAAAATATCGAGGAAAAGCAAGGGTATTTAAGATAGACGCCTGCAATCGTGGCGGGTGGGGCTGGCGGTAATCCGCGAGGCTCGAGTATGGATATGTGCGAAGAAATTCCTTTGCGCGAGTTGCATCATGAAGTTGACCCTTCTTCCATCCATCATCTATCATGCCGATGGGATTGAGATGAATATAGGCAAAGAGATAGGACAAATGCTCATCTCGAGTGACGTGGGTCGCACGAAATGGGCCTTCAAATAGTGCTCCAGACCGAGCATATTTTTTATTAAAATACATTGCATATGCCGTAGAGAGTTTTTGCATAAATGCCACCACCCCACCCTCTGAGTGTTCTCGGACGAGGAGGTGAAAGTGATTGGGCATGAGGCAGTATGCGCCTATGTCGACGAGTGTGGCTTCTCGATGTGCATGAAACACCTGAGCACTTCGCGTGCGCGCGTAATCACTGCGGTGCAGTGGAACCCCACTGTTGGACAGAAAGAGCAGGGTGACAAATCGCTCATGATCTTCGTCGTCCAAGAAAATGACACGCTTGTCCGTACCCCTGTTGTATACATGGTAGTACTCATCTGGCGCAAAGGTAACGCGACGCTCCATCACTCCAGTCTAGCGCAGCATCCCAAACTGTCAAGGCGAGGCCTTGACATAAAACAGTGATTTTATGTTGCAAAATATAGAGTGGGGTTGCATCTGGGCGAGCCACGTGCTAGATTACCCTCACTTTAATCATCACTGCGAGATGCTTCCATCTTGCCTTGTCTTATCACTGTATGAACTCGACTCTCATCGCAAAACTCACGCTCTCTCCTGTAGATCAGGAATCACGTCGCAAGCTCGATTTTCGCACTGGCGATACTGTGCGCGTCTGGGTGAAGGTGCTCGAAGATGCCGCCAAGCAAAAGTATCGCTTGCAGGCTTTTGAGGGACTCATTCTTGCTCGCAAGCACGGCAAAGAACCAGGCGCAACATTCACTGTGCGCAAGGTGGCAAGTGGAGTGGGAGTAGAGCGTATTTTTCCGCTCTATACGCCCATGATCGACAAGATCGAAATCGTCAAGAAGTCGACCGTGCGCCGCTCCAAGCTGTACTACGTCCGCGACAAGGCCGTCCGCGATGTCCGCCGCAAGATGAAGCAGACTCGCATGGGAGGTGGTTCTACCAAGGACTTCGAGACCCCTCAAGTCGTCGAAGCCCCAGCACCTCAGACTGGCGAATAATCCCACATACGACCCCGCTTGGGGTCGTATGATTTTTGGCTTGAATTATTTTGTGACCTGCGCTATAGTGTCACCACTTGCCCAGGTGGCGTAATTGGTAGCCGCGTACGCTTGAGGTGCGTATCCAGTAATGGGTGGAGGTTCAAGTCCTCTCCTGGGCACAAAGAAAACCGCGAAAGCGGTTTTTTGAGTGCCAAGAGTAGGCAAACTGCTTTGCCTACGTGAGAGGACTTGAAGCCCTTCTCCCATATGGTCGAAGGATTCTTATCCTGAGAACATGGGAAAGGGGTACTGACCCAGTAGGGGTCAAGATTCCTCTCCTCTCCACAAAGAAAACCGCGAAAGCGGTTTTGGGTATCTGTCTCAGCTCCTGTGTGTGGGGTGGGTGATCGTGATGCGGAGGGTGAGTTTGTCTGCTTCGTCACCCGCCGAAGTACTGTACTCGACACGTGTACCCGAAAAGGTAATTTCGAAGTGATCGAGAAATTCACGGAGTATCTGTGCGCGCTCCCTGAATTTGTGCTTCTCTGCGTCATCTGCGGGGTAGTACTGGAAGTCGTAGTACCGATCATCGCCGAGTAGTACTTTGTGATCCGGGCATCGGCCCAATGTGTGACACATGGCACCGTAAAATAATCCCAATTGAAAAGGAATCTGCTGCCTTTGGGTCATGAGTTTTTCCTGAGGAATCTCATATCAGAGAATCACAACATAATAATTTTGTCAAATGTATACGAGTGCGAAGGTTACTGAGTGGTATCAGTTCAGTGGAGTGTGGTGTTTGACCATTGGTGTGTGATACGTATGCTGAGACCAGATGATAGGAGTACTCATATGCCAAAGCGTAAAGGTGATTCCACTTCTCCGGGGGTGCCCAATTCACCCCATCGCCATTTGACCAAAGAGGATGGTGAACGCGCGGTGCGTGCCATGAGCACTGAGGAGAAACGCGCTCTCCTCGATCGACTGATGAATCCGGAGCAAATTCGCCAATCTCGTCAATTGCGCGCGGTATTGCGCGCGAAGCTCGGTGGCAGGAGTCAGACACTTGCCTCTGCGCTCGATCATTTTTTGTTTCACACAAGTCAGCTGGTTGATCACTATGAGCAGGAAGAGTCCATCAATCCGCACATTGAGCATGCCAAACGCTCGGGGGTGTTTGCAAAAGAGCGCAGAGAATTGGAAATAGCTTGGCAGGAATCATGGCAGAAACTTCTGCAATCTGTGAAATAGTAGCATACAGCGCACCAAGTGGTGCGCTGTTCTTATTATTCGTGATGGTATTTTGTCCCAGCGAGAATGGCATGCGCGCGATAGACCTGTTCCAGAATCATGATACGTGCTAGTTGGTGAGGGAAGACCATCGAAGAAAGTGCGCACACGTAGTCTGCTCGCCCGCGTAATACGTCACTGACTCCATGCGCTCCGCCTACAACCACGACAAGGCGTTTGGTGCTGGATTGCTGGATGCGGTCAATCAGGGTGGCAAAAAGGGGAGACGTGTAGTGTGTGCCTCGTTCGTCACACAAGAGCACGGTGTCTTCCGGTTTGATATGGCGCAGGAAAATGCTATCGTCCGTGCTCCCTGTTTCGGGTACGAGTACCACATCTGCCTTGGTGTGTCGCAGAATGCGTGTCAAAAAATGCTCCGATAGGGGGAGTGTATCAGCATCATATTTCCCGCCACCAAAGACAAATAGGATCTTCATGTGAGTCTGATGAACGCACTGTGTGGGCGTGGAGAGACTCGAACTCTCAACCCTTACGGGATACGCTTCTGAGACGTACGCGTATACCAATTCCGCCACACGCCCACACAATGCACTATCGCAACATGGCGCCCATGCCGTGTGGCTAGTCTATCAGAGGGTACACGAAAAATGAAGCCCTTCTGCTTCCCGTTTGAATGCCGGCTCATCGCCATAGTATTGACATAATGTCAATCTTTACGACTCCTTGGTGGGTGTTAGTCTGAAAAAAGCTATGTCGTTCTTTGACATTCTCGTGGCAAGGGATGTGGGTGCGCAACCACACCTTGCTTTGTTCACCGGTGAAAATGAAGGAGTCTCACATGAGCACAGAATCTGTTTTTAGCGCGATGACCAATCGCTACAGCCGCCTCGCGGCCCAAGAGCTCTCGCTCGAGGAGTACCTCGAGGAGTGCAAGCGCAATCCGTTGGCGTACGCCACGGCCTCAGAGCGCATGCTCAAGGCCATCGGCGAACCCACCATGATTGATACCCGTAGTGATCCGCGTCTATCGCGGCTCTTCGCCAACAAGATCATCAAGATCTATCCCGCATTTGCCGAATTCTACGGCATGGAGGATGCCATCGAGCAGGTGGTGTCGTATTTCCGCCATGCTGCCCAAGGACTAGAGGAACGGAAGCAAATTCTGTATCTCTTGGGCCCGGTGGGTGGAGGCAAGAGCTCTATCGCCGAACGACTCAAGCAGTTGATGCAGGATGTCCCGTTTTACGCGATTGCCGGCTCTCCAGTCAATGAGTCACCTCTTGGCCTCTTTAGTGCCATGGAGGATGGCCCTCAATTGGAAGCAGAATATGGCATTCCATCGCGGTACCTCAATCGCGTCATGAGCCCATGGGCCGTGAAGCGTCTCGAGGAATTTAAAGGGGACATTCGCAAGTTTCGTGTGGTCAAGCGATACCCAAGCATCCTCAAGCAGGTGGGGGTCGCCAAGACCGAGCCGGGTGACGAGAACAACCAAGACATCAGTTCGCTGGTGGGCAAGGTCGACATTCGCAAGCTCGAGCAGTACGCACAGGATGACCCAGATGCCTACAGCTATTCCGGCGGTCTGTGCTTGGCCAATCAGGGCCTACTCGAGTTCGTGGAAATGTTCAAGGCACCGATCAAGGTGCTTCACCCGCTCCTCACCGCTACCCAAGAAGGCAACTTCAAGGGTACTGAAGGATTCGGGGCGATACCGTTCGACGGGATTGTCCTCGCCCACAGCAACGAAAGCGAGTGGAAGGCTTTCCGTAACAACAAAAACAACGAAGCCTTTCTCGACCGCATCTACATCGTCAAGGTGCCATATTGCCTGCGCATTTCGGAAGAGGTCAAAATCTACGAAAAGCTCTTGCGCAATTCATCCCTTGCAGAGGCGGCGTGTGCCCCGGGTACGCTCAAGATGCTGGGGCAATTCGCTGTGCTGACGCGACTCAAGGATGCAGAGGGTGTGCAACCGTTCTCCAAGATGCTCGCCTACGATGGGGACAATCTGAAAGATACGGACCCCAAGGCCAAACCATACAGCGAACTGCGAGACGCGGCAGGTGTCGACGAGGGCATGAGTGGCGTGAGTACGCGCTTTGCCTACAAGATTCTGTCGAAGGTCTTCAACTTCGATGCCGCCGAGGTGGCCGCAAATCCGGTGCACCTCATGTACGTGCTCGAACAGCAAATCGAGCGCGAGCAATTCCCGGCAGAAGTCGAAGCACGTTTCGTCAGCTATATCAAAGAGCTCCTTGCTCCGCGATACGCTGAGTTTCTGGGCAAAGAGATTCAGACTGCCTACCTCGAGAGTTACTCGGAGTACGGGCAGAACATCTTTGACCGATATGTGACGTACGCGGACTACTGGATTCAAGATCAGGAGTATCGCGATACCGATACTGGCGAAGTGTTGGCCAAGCCTCAACTCAATGCGGAGCTCGAAAAGGTGGAAAAGCCAGCCGGCATCTCCAACCCCAAGGACTTCCGCAACGAAGTGGTCAACTATGTCCTGCGTGCTCGTGCCAACAATCAGGGCAAGAACCCTGTCTGGACGAGCTACGAGAAACTTCGTGCGGTCATCGAGAAGAAGATGTTCTCGAACACCGAAGAGTTGCTCCCCGTCATCAGCTTCAACGCCAAGGCCTCTGCAGATGAGGCCAAGAAGCACGATGATTTCGTGGCGCGCATGGCAGCAAAGGGCTATACGCACAAGCAGGTGCGACTCCTCTGTGAGTGGTATCTGCGCGTGCGCAAGTCTTCCTGATGCATGTGCGTGAGTTTTCCTTGAGGGTGCGCATGGTGCGCACCCTCTTTTCATGAGGACACATCATGAGTCGCAATATGAACGCCATCATCGTGGATCGTCGCAACCAAGGCGGAAAGTCCCACGGCAACCGTGAGCGTTTTCTGCGCCGATACAAAGGCCAAATCAAAGAAGCCGTGCGTCGATCTATCGACGGGCGTGACATCAAGGATATTGGGCAAAGCGAAGAAATTCGTATCCCCAAGAAAGACATCAACGAGCCCGTATTCCAGCATGGACAAGGCGGTGCGCGAGATGTGGTACATCCTGGCAACAAGCAGTATAATGCCGGCGATCGTATCAAGCGTCCCGACGGCGGGGGTGGAAAGGGCGGAGGAAATCAAGCGAGTAATACCGGCGAAGGTCAAGATGACTTCACCTTTACGCTGACCAAAGCAGAGTTCATGGAGCTGTTCTTCGAAGACTTGGCGCTCCCGAACTTGGCTCGCACCACATTGGCGGATACGCCAGAGTTTAAGCGTCATCGTGCAGGATATACCACCGACGGAACTCCCACGAACTTGGCGCTTGTGCCATCGTGGAAGCAGAAACTCGGGCGTAGGCTCGGGACTGGTATTCCTCGACAGATTCGCGATATCGAAGAGCAACTCGGACTTGTCGAAGCCCTATGGGCCGGTCGAAAGTCTGAACTCCCCGAAGGATCAGATGAGTATCTCTGGCTCTTTGCCGAGTTTGAGCGTGTGACCGGGCAATACCGTGATCAGTTGGCACAGCTTCGTGCTCGATTGGCCAAGATCCCCGGTCTCGATCCGCTGGATTTGCGCTATCGCACCAGCCAAAAGATTCCTCAGCCCTATGCAAAAGCGGTGATGTTCTGTCTCATGGACATCTCTGGCTCTATGGATGAGGATCGCAAAAATCTGGCGAAGCGCTTCTTCATTCTCCTCTACCTGTTTCTGACTCGGCACTATGAGAAGATCGACATCGTCTTCATTCGCCATCACACTCAGGCGCAGGAGGTGACAGAAGAAGAATTCTTTCATTCCACCGAGACGGGTGGTACGGTGGTGTCGTCCGCACTGAACGAAATGATGAGTATCGTTCGGGCACGATATCCCTCAAGCGAGTGGAACATCTATGGTGCGCAAGCATCTGATGGCGACAATTGGCACAATGACAGCGACCTGTGTCGCCAAATCCTTTTGGAGGAGATCCTTCCTGTGTGTCGGTACTTCGCGTACATCCAGGTGGTCACACAGGAGCAAAATTTGTGGGAAGAGTATCTTGCAGTGAAACATGCGTGCAAACACTTCGCCATGAAGAAGGTGTCTAAGCCAGGGGAAATCTATCCCGTATTCCGTGAACTCTTTGAGAAGGAGAAGTCATGAACATCCCGCACAGACTCCGTACCCCGGGCCCTCCGGGCCCTCGGCCAAGTGAGCCGCTCCCGTCGCCCTCGGATTGGACGATGGAGCTCATCACGCGGTATCACGATGTCATCAGGCAGACTGCTCAGCGGTTTGGACTCGACACCTACCCCAACCAACTGGAAATCATCACATCCGAACAGATGATGGATGCGTATGCGTCGGTGGGGATGCCGGTGAACTATCGGCACTGGAGCTACGGCAAAGAGTTCATCACCACAGAGCGCAAATATCAGCGTGGCGCGATGGGCTTGGCGTACGAAATCGTCATCAATTCCAATCCATGCATCAGTTACCTGATGGAGGAAAATTCGATGGCGATGCAGGCACTCGTGATTGCCCATGCTGCATACGGCCACAATTCCTTCTTCAAGGGGAACTACCTCTTTCGGATGTGGACCGATGCAGATGGCATCATCGACTACCTCGTGTATGCCAGAGACTATGTCGCCAAGTGCGAAGAGCGTCATGGCACCGATGCGGTCGAGGCCGTGATCGACAGTTGTCATGCCTTGCAGAACTACGGAGTGGATCGGTATCGACACCCGCAGAAGCGCTCGATGGCCGAAGAAAAGGCATTGCGCAAGGATCGCGAGGCATATGCCCAACAGCAGGTGAATGTCCTGTGGTCGACACTCCCCAAGAAGCCCGAAGCCGAGCATGCGACGACCAAGAAGCGCTTTCCCGAGGAGCCACAGGAAAACCTCCTGTACTTTATCGAGAAGCACGCGCCCAACTTGGAGTCCTGGCAACGAGAAATCGTCCGCATTGTCCGCAAGGTTGCCCAGTACTTCTATCCTCAGCGTCAGACGCAAGTGATGAATGAAGGATGGGCGACGTTCTGGCATCATCGACTCCTCAATACGATGTACGACGATGGATATCTGTCGGACGGATTGATGATTGAGTGGCTCAAGTCTCACACCAACGTTGTACTGCAACCCATGGTTGGTGATCGCGGGTATTCGGGTATCAATCCGTACGCGTTGGGGTTTGCTTTGTACACCGACCTCAAGCGCATCTGCGAAGGTGGCGTGTGGCGAGGCAGAGAAGGGAACGGCGGCATATTTGTGCCCAGCGATTCGCAATTGCGCGCAGAGGACAAGGAGTGGTTCCCCGATCTGGTCGACACCCCGTGGCTCCCTGCGCTCGATCATGCGATGCGCAACTTCAAGGACGAGAGCTTTATTGGGCAATACCTGAGCCCCAAGCTCATGCGAGACTTCCGCTTGTTTGCCATCACCGATGACGATGCCGAACGCGAGCTGGTGGTCGCTGCGATTCACAACGAAACGGGCTATCGCACGCTCCGTGAAAAGCTGTCTCGACAGTACGACCTCAGTACACGCGAACCCAACATTCAAGTCTGGGATGTCGATGTGCGTGGCACACGCGCGCTGACCCTTCGGCACACACGCGAACGTGGTCGCCCGCTCCACTCTGACAGTACGCATGAAGTGCTGAAACATGTGGCCCGCCTGTGGGGCTACCCAGTGCGACTGGATTCGTGCGATGCTACGGGAAAGCCCCTCGAAAAGCTCGAGGCGCTTCCCCCACCTCTTCCCTGAATCCACGAGAAGAAAAACACCCGCCCCCTTCTGGGGGCGGTTTTATTTGTGATGCGGGTGCGAGTGATGCGTCACGTGGTCGCATACCCGCTCTTCTGGATCTTGGTATCGTAATACTCCCACCCCGCGCCATATCATCCATGGGGCCACAAGGACGCTCGCCAGCACGGTATCGATGTGTGGCGTCCGAAAATACATCATGGCCACCCCTCCCAAGAGCACTGCGAGCGAAATACCTAAATCACCCAAAAGATGCAAGATGTTGGCACGGTGCAAGTGGTCGTCTTCTTCTGATGGACCATCAGCGATAATGCGGTGGGCAAAGTAGTTTCCTGTGACGGCAATGACCGCACCAACTATCATCCACCATCCCGAGAGGAGGGGAGTGCCAAAATGAAATCGTGACACCCCTTCTAGGACAATCCCGATGCCACTCCCGATAAGCAAGACTCCGCCTATGCGAGCAAGCACACGTTTGCGTCCGTGCTGTTTCGTGGCACCCAGCGCTTCAAAGTACAAAATAATCGTTGTGCCAATCAGAAGCAGATTGTCTGCGAGCGCATGGATAGTGTCTCCAATCAACCCCAAGCTCTGCGTGGCAAAGAGGACAATACCAGCCTGTATTCCCATCACGAGGAGATTGAGCGTGAGGGCAGTACGATAGCGCGCATACTGCTCCATTGTTTCTGTGTGAACCATGAGGGACACCTCACCATATTCTGGGGTCAGCCTAGAGGGAATCCCGTGTTTCGTCAAACCCACTTATCTAGTATGATAGGCGCATGTTGTATACAGGAAAAGGAGACTCAGGAACAACCAAGACGCTCACGACTGAGGGGCGCATCGACAAGTCCGCACCTATTACCGAGGCGCTCGGCACCGTCGATGAGGTCAACGCACTGCTCGGAAAACTGAAGCAAAGCGGAAGTGGCGTCCGTGCCGTAGAGGGCGTGACGTATGAGGCGATGCTGTCTGATATCCAGCAGGATTTATTTATTGCTCAGGCAGAGCTTGCCGGGGCCCCCATGGCACTCACTGAGACCCATGTCGCCAAGCTCTCGGCGTGGGTGAATGCGATTGAGCAAGAACTGCCCCCGATCACTTCATTTTTTGTCTCGGGCGGAACTATCCTCGCTGCCGAGTGCGATATTGCCCGCACCGTTGCTCGACGTGCGGAGCGACGGGTGATAGCCGCATTCCCCGATCCCGCCTTGCGCACTCCTCATGCTGGACTCCTCGCCTATCTCAATCGTTTATCTTCTGTCCTCTACGCACTCGCACGACTCGCCAACCACCGGGCGGGAATCACCGAAGAGCGACCGCATTATTAAAAACACCACCCTTCTGGGTGGTGTGTTTACATACGGTGCGGAACGCAGGGCTGCATACAGGTGGGGTCGCTACTACAGTACGCCACCAATGCCTTGCGCATACCTGATGCAGTGCGGTAGTTGCCGAAGCAGTGGTGTCGTCCGGCCACGTCCGCGTTGTGGAGCGCACATGACACATAGACATCCTGAGCATGAGGAAAGAGTTGGGTCACATGTGCGCGCATATGGGGCTCGGCATGCTTCCCTGGTCCCACAAAGAAGGGGGTCAGGATACGAATACTCCCCAGCAAGGTCATCGCGCACAACCAGCCAATAATGGCCCATCGGAAGAATGGCTTGAGAGCCTTATCTATCCGCGCGTACTCCTCGTCAGTCATGGCGTCCTCACTTGTTCCAGACGACAATGCTGGCATTATCGGTTGGTGCCAGCGTATCGAGTATTTGCACAAGGCGCAGGTGGGCCACATGCGAATTCGCAATGAGCTGGAGAAGGTCAAACCCTGTGGGCTTGGTTGAATCATATGGCCCTTCGATGCCATCGCTCGCCAAAATGACGCGACGCGGGTGCGGGATGATCAAGAATTCTGCTTCATCCGAAATCACGGGGCGCAAGTCTGTATCACCCAGGGCCCGAGTCATCTCCAGATTTCCAATCCCAGACACGCTGATGTATGAGCCAGTGCGATATCCGCCTCGCGATTCTGCGCGTTCCACCTCATCGCTATTCGTGGCCACATCGTGTCGGGGGACAAAAATGGGACGATCGTCTTGGGTGACCACCATGCCATACGAGTCGCCGATGTTGGCCACGATGGCCACATCATGAATGCGAGAGATATACGCCATGAGCAGGGTCGAGCCGGTGCGCTCATCGCGCGTGGCGTGCGCGAGTGTCTGGCACAATTCAGTCATCCGGGTTTCCGGATCAGTGCACGAGATGAGCGTACGCGATTCTGCCTCGAGTACTTCGCAGATGATGTCTGCGGTACGAGATCCGCGGTGTCCATCCATAAGGGCGATGAGTACGGCCTCCGACCCCAGTCGTGCGGAAAAGATGCGATCTTCCTGCTCCAATCGCAACCCCTGGTGGGTTGCAGAGTGAATGGTGCCATACGGCGTTTTTTGCGATTCCATGTCTATCCTTGAGTGAACGGTCCGCACACTATTCTCCACAAAAGTGTGATAATGGCAAGTGGAGCCGCCTTGCATCACTCACTAAGGTGTGATGAGATAGGTGTATATTGAACTAATGTATTTTATATGAAGCGTACTATTCTTGCATTGAGTGCAGTGCTCGGAATCATCGGTGGTGTGCATGTGGCTTTTGCTGATCATGCATGGGGCACCTACCATATTGCACGGTCCTCGAATCCATTTGTGGTGACATTGGGAGACAATCTTTCGGTTGCGTGGGATTCGTATTTAGCCGTTGCATCACAAGATTGGTCACAATCATCGGTGCTCGATACTGTCATTACCCCAGGGCAGTCACCACTAAAGAATTGCAAACCAGTCCTTGGTCGGGTGGAATTGTGTAACTCAAAGTACGGACAAAATGGATGGCTCGGTATTGCATCTATTTGGACCAGCGGTGATCACATCACGCAGTCGACGGTCAAAATGAATGACACCTACTTTGCTCAGCGCACCTACAATACGCCAGCATGGAAGCAATTAGTATTGTGTCAGGAGATTGGACATGCGTTCGGGCTCGATCACCAGGACGAGGCATTTGCCAATGCCAACCTGGGTACCTGTATGGACTACACCAACTCTCCCGCCGACAACCAGCATCCCAATCTTCATGATTACGACATGCTCGAACAGCTCTATGCTCACTTCGACTCTTCTTCGACTGCAATCACGAGTGCACCGGCTGAGGCACCCGGACTTCTCGATATGAACAATATGTCCGAGTGGGGCAAGGAAATCCATCGTTCTGCGGATGGTCGCGCCTCGCTGTTTGAGCGTGAGCTTGGCGGAGGGCACCACGTGTACACTCATGTCTTTTGGGCCATCCCTGTCCGCTAGGGCAGGGGACGGTCGACACTTGATGAAAAGCTCAAAGTAAGGTAAGATGAAAACATGCACCTCTGATGGTGCATTTTTTCTCCCCACCACACGGAGAAAAAGCAGAACCACTGTGACAATAGACATGGTGCCTATGGTGTAGCGGTTAGCACAGAGGCTTGTGGAGCCTTTAGCTAGGGTTCGATTCCCTATAGGCACCCAAATACGCCCACCCCAATGCGGAAGCATTGGGGTGGTTGCGTTTTGGAGTGCCTATCGGGAATCGAAAGACGGAGGCGCGAAGCCATCAAATGTAATCATTTGATGTTGCCGAGTCGGGGTCGAGAGCACTTTGGCTTTTGTCACGCGATAGCGCGGCAAAAGGCTTAGTGACTCGTGACCGATTCCCTATAGGCACCCAGCGCGAGATATACTGAGAAAACCCCGAAAGGGGTTTCCTTATATTAGACTACACAAAAGCAAAAAACTGTACTTATTCCCGTTTCCTCAACATCCTCCACTGCGCCACCCCTAGTGGGATAAGTAGAAACAAGGAATAATCGTGAATTATCACGTAATTTTGGTATAATTCACGATTATAGTTGATATATTCGTGAATGTGGCTATAATTGGAGTATAAACCATATTAAGAATATGCCTCGAAAACCACACACAATTAGTCAAATTCAGTTGCTTCGTGAACGATACTACCAAGCGTTTCCCGGAAAAGAATCGCTCGTTAAAATCATTGGTGAGGCCGAAGTTTCTGAGCAGGTCTATAACTCAAATGCGATTGAGAATAGCACCCTTTCACTCGAGGAGACGGAAAAGATACTTCTGCAAATTGATCTCGACCGCTATGTATCCCCGCGAGAAATTTATGAGGCAAAAAACCTCGCTCGTGTCACTGAATACATTGAAACGAAAGCCAAGGAGGAAGAATTGTCCGCACCCGTAATTTTACTGCTCCATAAAATGCTGATCGGTAATATTCAAGAAGAGATTGCCGGTCGATTTCGTCATGGAGACGAGTGGGTGCGTGTGGGTGCCCACATCGGCGCAGACCCAAAGGATGTCGACCGACTCGTTGGAGAGGTGCTGACAAAGTATTTCTCTGACCGAGAAAGCAATATCATAGAACGAATTTCACGTCTCCACCTTTCCTTTGAGTCCATCCATCCGTTCTGCGATGGAAATGGTCGCATTGGGCGTGTGCTCAATAATTACGCATTACTCCGCGAGGGATACGTACCTATTAATATTGCATTTGCAGATCGAGCACGCTATTACGACGCATTTAAGGAATATGATAGGCACGGAGAAATAAAAATTATGGAAGAGATTGTTGGACGAGCGCTCACAAATAGTTACCACAAACGACTTGCGTATCTTGAATCAAAAAAGATTCTCACGCTGAGTGAGTATGCAAAAAAACACAAGCAGTCATACTCAAATCTTTTGAATAAGGCCGAAAGGCAGACAATAGAAGCCTTTATGGAGAAAGGGAAGTGGAAGATTGGAGAATAATTCTTACTTACTTCGCCAAACAGGTTCGAAATCTATCCACTACGACACCCAATACGGAGATTTACTAAAATACCCTTTTTCTTGAGGGTGTTTTGTTTCACTCAATAAGATATAATTTCAGGAATGGAACTCACGATAGCAACGTGGAATATTGCAGGGGCACACACTGTTCGCTCGAATGCGAGTTTGGATTATAATCCCGAAGATATTGGCTATTTTGTTGAGCAGCTTCGCAGTATTTCCGCTGATGTGATTTGTCTACAGGAAACACACATTAACACCCAGCGTTCAGTGGCACAAGAAATTGCAAAAAGTCTGGGGGAATATTCTTGTATTGAACAAGACAACTCTCCGTCACACGTTGACCCTGAATATCGTTTGGGGAATGCTATCCTCACGAAATGCAAAATATTAAACGAGGAACAGTTCGTGCTTCCTTACCCAGACTTTCCGCTAGCACGCTTAGACGGCAAACAAACTGTGCGTCACGACAAGGGTGTTCAGCTTGTTGGGCTTGATTTCGGCACTGTTGTTAATTTGCAGATGTTGCCACTCCGTTTTCTTGGAACTCCT
>JACCDX010252234.1_pt1 | contig 20657 bp, 14 predicted proteins | sample 7449681 | NCBI WGS metagenome assembly JACCDX01 (sample SAMN15323450, study PRJNA562643) | freshwater metagenome | isolation source: river surface water | place: USA:Blue River Watershed | collected 2017-08-18
GCGATGTCCGTCGCGCTTCGCGAGGCGCGCGGCTGCTGCACCGGAGCGGAGGCAGCCTCCGTCACCGGCGGCGGCGAAGAAACCCGGCGCTCACGCGCTGCCGGCACGGCGGGCTCCGGGAGAGCGGCGCCGCGCGTCGCGCGCGGCAGGGCCTCGGACACCTCGACCGCATCCTCGTCGTCCGCGATGTCCTGCGTGTCGTACGTGCCGACCGGAGTGGCGGCCTGCTCGCGGAGGGCCTGGACGCCGGCGACGCCCGCGCGCCAGGCTCCGGCTCCGGCCCGCGCCGCCACGGGACCAGCGGCCTTGACACCGTCGACGGTCCGGGCGGCGAGCGGCTGCCAGTCGATTCGGAAGAGCAGCGTCGCCACGACAAGCATCCCCGCCACGACGAGGATGCCCGCGCCGGCCTGTCCAAGCACGCCGGACAAGGCGTTCGCGGAGAGCTCGCCCGCCCAGCCACCTGCGGGGAACGGCCTCCCCGCGGACGGGAGGACCAGCGACAGCGCCGTGGCGACGAGGCCGCCTCCCGCGGCGCCGAGCACACGCGGCGCCCAGCCCGAGGAGGGACGGCCCGCGAGCCGTAGCGCGCACACTACCGGCACGACCAGCACACCCCACGCGGCGTAGCCGAAGCCCTGGTAGAGCGCGTCCGCGACATACGCACCCGCGGGCCCGGCCAGGTTTCGTGCCGGCTGCGAGGCCACCACGCTGAGGGAGGGGTCCGAGGCGTTCCAGCTGGCGAGCGCAAGCGCCGCATACATGCCCCCGGCAATGCCGACGATCCAGAGCGCCTGAGCCCCGTGCGTCACGCCGCCGGAGCGGGGTGCGGGAGCGCTCTTCCGCTCCGTCGTCGCTGCCGTCTTTCGCGCTCCGCTCGAGGGACGCGTGCGCGGCGTCACCGGTGCGATCGCGCGGGAAGAGGTCTCCTCGGCCGAAGGGTCGTCCGTGGGGTCGGGAGTCGCGCGCACACGTGCCAAGCTCGGTTCCTCTCGAAGAGACTACCGCCTTCCTCTTGACGCGTCACGACCCCGCTCGCTCAAAACGGGTTCTGTGGCACCACGATGCGGTCGTTCGGACGGAGCTCGACGTCCGGCGCGTCGCCCCGCTGGATCCGCTTGACGTTCACGTCGATCTTCTCGTTCCCGCGCAGGATGTACACGCCCTTGGTCTTCGCGGTCGTGGTGGCGCTGCCGGCCTGCGCAATGGCCTGCAGGATGGTCATTCCGTCCCGATAGGCCAGAGCGCCGGGCTTCGCGACCTGACCGTCCACGTACACCGACGCAGGCGGAGGCACGTACAGGCGGTCACCAGGCTGGAGCGTGACGTCCGCGCCCGGATCACCCTTGTAGATGCGCTCCAGGTCCACATCGACCACGGTGCGGGTCCCCGCCGCAGCGTCACGGTGGATCTCCGCGCGCGTCGCGGACAGGTCCAACAGCCCGCCCGCCCGAACCACGAGCGCACGCACGGTGACGACACCGTCGGCGAGCGGGTACATCCCCGGCTTGCTCACGCCCCCGGAGACCTCCACCTCGCGGCTGGCCGCACGGGCGACGCGCAAGACGACCTGAGGTCGTCGCAGCACGGTCGCGCCAAGGTGCGCCGTCAGCGCGCGACTGGCCTCTTCCACCGTAAAGCCGGCAATCGGGACACGACCCGCGAACGGCACCTCGACGGCGCCGTCCGGTCCGACGCGGAAGGTCCCGCTCATCGTGGCCTCGCCCACAACCTCGAGCTCCACCTCGTCACCCGGACCGAGCGGGTAACTCAAGCCCATCGACGCGCCGTCCTCCGCGGACGCACGACCTGTCCACAGGAGCATCGCGATCAGGAGCGAGCGCATCCCAGCCTCAATCTTTGTACGTGTACGAGACGCCGAAGGTGCCGTAGAAGTCATCGTACTGGACGCCGTAGAAGCCGCCGCCTTCACACTCGGCGTCGGCACACGCGCGTTCATTCCAGCCAGCGCCGAGCGCCACGCCGAGAGGCGAATCCTTGGAAGGCTGCCACGACACGCCGGACCTCACACGGAACACGGCGTCCGTACGCGCGATCTCGCCGTGGTAGCCGTCGAGCCGGAACGTGCCCTCGAGGTCCACCGCGATGGCCTGCCCGAAGTTGCCGGTGTACTGGCCCGAGAAGTTGTTGAAGGCGTTGTAGTTCGTGAAGAAGGCGTCCTGAAAGTCCTTCTTGTAGGACAAGCCCACCGTGTGCCGGGGACGCTGATCTCCGAGCGAACCCAGCGCGTACTTGACCATCAGGTTGGTGGTGATGCCCTCGCCAAAGGTGTCGAGATCACGCGCGTAGTTCTCTTCACCCACCAACGCGAGTTCCTCCGCCGCGGCGCCGAGCGCGGTCGCGACGCTGGTCTCGTCGTAGGTCATCTGGCCAAAACCGACCTCGACCACCGTGGCGAGCCGGTCCGTCACCTGACCGCGGAGACCGCCCCCCACGTGCCACTTCGATGCGTCAGGCTTCCCGATGAACGAACCGTACGGCGTGCCTGTAGCCGCGACATCTGCACCTACGGCCGAGACCAGGTTGTTCTCCCAGTCGAGCCAGTTCATGCTCGCGCGCGCCACGAGCGACGTCCGCGGCAGGAACCGCCAGCGGACATCCAGCAGGGGCCCATAGCTCGTGCGATTGTTGATGTTGGCGTTCGAGGACGCCGCGAGGATGTCGGGCACATCGTAGCGGTCGAGCCCATAGTTGCCCAGCAGGGCCGCTTCGAGCGCCGACCCTTCGCTGCTGGGACGCAACACCAGCCCGCCACGAAGGTCGTTGGAGGTCAGCCGGATATTGGCGTTCGTGCCCTCTTCCGCCGTGGCGAGCTCGGCTGGCGTGCTGATCACCTCGAAGTGGTCGTTGGCGCGGAATCCCACCGGCGACTCACGACGCAGATCGAAGTTGCCATCGACGTCCATGTCGCGCCAACGGTCGAGGTTCGTCGTCGTGAAGGCGTTGTCGGGCCTGACGTCCAGGTACTTCCGCACGCTCCAAGCGCCCCGAACGTTGAAGGCGTTCGCGCCCTCGTCCTTCGCGAGGCCGAGCTGCGGCCTCACCATCAAGCTCAGCCCGGGCTCGATCTCGTTGATGATGCCGTCGGACAGGAACGCGTTGCTGTGGTACTCGATGCCCGTCTGAACGCGCGCTTCCTTGGCCGTGCCCGCATGCGCCATCCCGCTTCCCATGATCAGCATGGTGGCGACGAACCGTCCGGCGGGCTTTGCCCCCCTGCGGTGGCGCGTACGCCACTCGGTCAGTCGCTGATCACGGAAGAGCATGAACCGGGCAGTCCTCGAAAGAGAGCGATGGGGACAGGAGGCGTGTTCGCGGCGACAGAACGACGAGAGAACCCTCCGTGGGTGCAACAGAACCCGGGCAGCCACCTTGCATCACCCGTTCCGTGGTGGTCGGCAAGTGACGGTTCCGTGAGGCACCCTAGTTCGGCGAGGCCAGGGGCGGCTCGACCGTGTAGGCATCCTCGTCGGACACCTCGACGAGCGATTCGGACGCGCCCGTGACCTCGACGTTCTGGCCACCCTCCGCGAGCCCTTCTCCCGTACCACAGGACTTGGCCTGAGCGAGCAGCTCACGCGCCCGGGTGAGCGCCACGAGCACGCGACGCACCTGCTGCTCGGCGTGCACCCCGTCGTTCGAAGCGATGAAGCCGTTCATCTCGAGCTGGGACGTCTTCGACAACGTGAGGAGCGCGCGCAGCTTCGTGAGCTTCTCCGCGACGCACTTGATGTCGTCCGCGACCCCGGACTTGGCCGCCTGATCCGCCATCTTCTCCACTTCCCGCGTAGCCGCGCCAATCTCCTCGACGGCGCTCTGGGCGATCTCCTGCTTACGGGCAGGAGATTCGGCCGACGCTTGCTCGAGCGACACCTCGATCCGCTGCGCGGACGGCGCGGCGAACGCCAACTGACTGAGCAGGAGCAGCAGGGTCATGCGGAACCTCGTTCGGAGGGAGGGAGTGCCGTCGACCGGTCAGCGGCCCATGCCGTCGACCGACTACTTGCTGCGGACGACGGTCCACGTGTAGGGGGGCATGTCGCACGTGGCATCGCCGTACCCGAACCCGTTCACCGCGCCGAGAACACAGGCCTTTAGGGCGTCGTCGCCGGTCGAGTTCTTGACGATGCTCGCCGCCGAGACCGCACCGTCCTGCACCGACCACTTGGCCGTGATCTCGCCGTCAAGCTGGGGGTTGCGGTTGATGGCCTGCTGCATGCACATCTTGACCTTGCCGAGCTGCGCCTTGGTCTTCGCGACGCACGCCGCGTCACCCGAGAGAGGCGCGCTGACCGCAGGCGCCTTGATCTCGGGGGCCTTGACCGCCACAGCGGCGGGCCCAGCCACGTTCACGGCGGCCGCGCCTGCCGTGCCCAGCTTGGCCTCGCCGACCGAGCCGCCGAAAGCGGGACCGGAGCCGGTCCCCCCACCACCCGGAGGGACGAACACGCCCGCACCCGCGCTTCCCCCGGACTTGGTCGTCGCAGGGCCCTGCCCAAGGACGATCGCCTGACTGCCCACGCCGTCGGTGGACGGGCCGGCCGTGGTGTCGATGTCGCCGAACAGATCGTCGACCGCAGCGGCAGCTGCAGCCTTGGCCTCCTCCGAGCCCTTCGCCGGCGCCGTCTGTCCAGGCGTCGCCGCGGGCTGTACGGCCTGCGTCTCGGCCTGCTCCGCCGGCTGCGGCTGCTTCTCGTCTGCGGCCGCCTTCGCCGCCTCATCCGCCTGCGTCGCCTCCGCGGGCTCGTCCGTCTCGACGGGGAGCTCCATGAAGACCTCGTCGGCCTGCTTCGAGGCCTTCCCGATGTCCTCGATCGAGGGTTCCGTCGGCTGGACCTCCGCCGTGGCGAGCACCACCATGAACGCCACGCACACCGAGCCGAAGGCGCCGAGCAACGACATGAAGAGCGGATCGTCACGGTCGATGAAGCCAGGCCGCAGGGATTCCGCCATGGCGAGCACAGGCTCGGGCGGAGCGGGCACGAACTGGAACAGCACGGTCACGACGCCCAGCGCGAGCTTTCCACGCACGGAGTCGTTGAGCACATAGGACCAGACATTGCCCTTCTGCGTCGCACCGCCCTGACCGCGAATGTCGCTCAGGGACGCGATGGCACCTTTCCAGTGCATGCGGCCGTCGACCTCCGCAGGCGCCTGCAAGGCATAGGCCTTGTCCGCCTTGTGGTAGGCAAAGAGCTCGAAGCCCTCCGGCAAGCCCGTGCCGGTCACGTCGAAGGTCGACGTCGGCCCGCCGAGCGTGACCGAGGTTCCGGCGCGCACCAGGCGCTCCTGCACGATCTTTCCTTCGACGATGATGCCGATGCGAAGCACCTTCGGCAGCGCGCTGCCAACGGGAGCCGCACCTGCGGTGGGTACCGGGGAGGGAGTTGCGGCGGAGGACGTCGTGGGCATGCGGACCTCGGGGCGATGCCAGTGTAGACAGCGGCAGCGCGTAACGGTTCACGTCATCATAGCGTGCTTCCACGCCGGTGACAAAACCCCGGGTCAGGGCTCCGCGGTTTCCCCGGCCTTCACTGCCACGAAGCGAAAGTCGCCGAACCCGGCCGCGCTGGCGGCACCGAGCGAGCGCGAGGCCGCAGCCCAGGTGACGCCTCGATCGACCGCGACCACGAGAGGGGCACCTGACTCCGGGAAAGACCGCCGCAGCTCCTCGAGCGCGCGCGCGAGCCGCTCGGCGTCGAGGCTCCCGTCTGCGGCGACGGGTACGACCTGCTGGGCGCCGGCCGGTCCTACGCGCACATCGTCACGACCGACCACGAGCAGGGCTTCGCCGCGTCCAGGCTCCACCGCCGCTGTCTCGGGCAGGGTGAGTCCCGCGCTTGAGTCCTGATCCGGGTCGAGAAAGTTCAACAGGAACACCAGGATGATCGTGAACATGTCGAGCATCGAGGTGATGTTCAACGAAGGCGCGACCTCAACGCGGCGACGACGTGTCACGGGCTCTCCGGCGGAGGTGGCGACGCCAGGAGCGGCTGGGAGAACAGCTTGACGACGGCTGCTCGCTCCCCGCTCACCTCGCGCGTGGCGTCCATGACCCTCACGACCACGTCGAAAGGCACGTCCGCAGCCGGCGCGATGACGACGCGATCCTCGGTCGGATGGAGACGCTTGGCCTCGAGCATCGCCCGGTTGAGCGACACGTAGTCGTAGGAGTCCACCGCACACGCGCCTCGACAGGGCAGCACGGGGTCGAGGTCCCCGGCGCCGCCGACGACGAACCCTTCCTGCGTGATGCGAACCGACACCACCTTCGCCTGCTGTTGCTCGAAGCGGCCCCGCGACGCGGCCTCGGCGGTGGGGATCACCGGCCCCTTCGCGGGCAGGTGTGCAACGTCCGCGAAGCGAACCCCGAGCAGCAGCATCGGAATCAGGTGAACGATGAGGCTCATGACGGGCGTCATGTCGAGCTCCGCCGAAGCCTGCACGCGGCGCGCGCGCTTCATCCGCGGAACGGGAGCAGGTTGTCCGGCGCCGGCGGCGGGACGTTGTCGGGCCGGCGCGCCTCAAGCAGGTTGGCCAGCTTGAGCGCCGCATGATCGACGTCGTCGAGGATCTCGTTGGCACGACCTGCGATCAGGCCATGGGCGACCATGATGGGAATCGCGACGAGCAGGCCAAAGTACGTGGTGTACATGGCGACCGCGATGCCCTCAGCGAGCGCGGTCGAACGCTGTTCCGAGCTTGCCTCACTCACGGAGTGGAACGACAGGATCAAGCCCTGGATCGTGCCCAGCAGACCGAGGAGCGTGCTGACATTCGCCACCATCGGCAACAGACCGAGCCTGCGGTTCACCAGCGGGAACACCTCGGCCTGGGCCTCTTCGAGCCCCGACCGGATCTCGACGCCCGGGCGCGCGGCACGGATGAGCCCGGCCTTCGCCACCCGTGGGAGCACCGCTCCGGGATCGGCGTTGCACACGCGCACCGCCCCCTCGATGTCGCCGTCGAGCACGGCACGCTGCACGGCCGCCAGGAACGCGCCGGCGTCGATGCCCGCACGGCCGTAGATCACGATCGCGCGCTCGAGCGCAAGTCCCGCGCCCACCAGAGCGCACAGGAGGATGGGCCACATGAAGGCGCCACCCTGCTCCATCCACTTCATGAGTTCCATGGCGTCAGAACGGCTTGTGCTCGACCGCCTCGATGACCTGAGGGAGGAAGTTCTCCTCCGGCTTCACGTCCTCGGTCGGGTTGAGGTTGTCGATGCGGAACTCGACGATCTCGACTTCACGGCTGACGCGGACGTCATCACGCAGCTCGGTCGTCACGGCCGCCGGTGGCGGAGACGCCGGCTTGGGGTCTTGGGCGAACGCCACACTCGCGAGAAGAAGCAGCATCGTTGCCTCACAGATTCGGGTGTCCTCGACGTACCACTCTATGGCGTAGGTGTCGCGCCGCCCGGCGCAGGTGCCGGAGCCACGTCGGTCGACCAAACCGGCTCGGTCGTCCCGTTTGCCGGCGGCGAGACCGGCTGCGGAGCAACAGGAGCAGGCGGGGTTTCAACGTTCCAACCTGGATCCATCGCAGGACTCTGCACCAGGGGCGGGACCTCCGGAGCGGCCGGCTCGACGCGGGCCGGAAGAACCACGGGAGGCACCAGGGCCGGCGGAGGCTCCAAGGGAGGAGGAGGCTCCTGGGGAGGAGGCGGGGCCGCCTTCGTCGCCAACTTTCGCTTGGCCTTGCCGAGCTTCTTGCGCCAATCGCGGATCTCGTCCGCCGGAAGCGGCCTGCCCGCTGCCTGGAGCAGCTTCTCGTAGGTGTCCAGCTCACGCTCGGCCGCCTCGAGATCGTCCTTGGTGGCCGTTTCTCCCACGAGTCCGAACTCGAACACCATCGCCAGGTTGCGATGCGGATCCGGGTTGGTCGGCTGTGCCGCAACGACCGTCTCGAACGCCTTGCGCGCCACCTCGTTCGAGCGGCTCGCCGCGACATGCTCGAAGCGAGCGCGCTGCAGCCGCGCGCGGCCCAGCGCCGCCGCGCCGAGTCGGGACTGCACACCCAGATCGCGAGGACGCAGGCGCGCGTAGGTCTCCGCGAAGGCGTAGGCCCGCTCGTGGTCGTGGTTCGCGAGGGAGGACTCCAGGCACGTCGCCAGGGCGATTGCGTTCGACGGGTCGCGTTGGAGCGCCTGGACCATGTAGCGCTCAGCGTCTTTCGATTCCGTCGACGCACACCGTCCGACGTCACGAACCGCGCCGAGCATGACCTGAACGTAGCCCATCAACGCGTTCGCCTGGGCATTGTTTTCCCACCCCTGCGCCTGCGTGATGGCGAACTGCGCCAACATCGGCTTGTTCGCCGCGACGTAGGCCTCGCCGAGGGCGAGATAAAGCGCGATGTCAGGTCGTCCGACGGCGAGGATGGCTTGCTTGGCCTCAGTGATGGCTTCGGACGCACGCCCGCTGGCGGTGAGCGCCTGAACGAGCGCCACGCGCAGCGTCAGATCGGACGTCTTGGAGGCGATGCCCGTCTGGAGCAGGCTCACGGCACCACTCGCGTTGCCATCCCGAACGGCGAGCGCAGCGAGGTTCACGCGCGCCTGAGGCAGTCCGGGGTCACGATCGAGCGCGCGCTGCCAGTACTGACGCGCTGTGTCGGGGCGCCCCGACTTCATCTCGGCGACACCGAGATTGTACGCGAGGAGCGCGTCGTCCGGCCGGGCGTCCAACAGAGCCGCAAGCTCGCGCGCGACGCTCGCCGCAACGCTCGCGTCCCCTGAAGCGAGCCTCTCCACCGCGGAAGCGTACGGAACCGAGGCTACGGCGACAGGGGAAGTCCCGTCGGCCACCGGAGGAGGAGGCGCGCTCGCGACCGCGGCACCCTCCACGGCCACAGCAGGTGCCGGAGGCGCTGCAGGGGTGGCTTCTTGCGCGGGCGGGGCGCCGACGCCGACGTCCGCCCAGAGGGGCGCGGCCACGGCCGCAGGAGCCACCGCCGGTTCCGGTGCGGAAGGCGCCGACGAAGGCGATTCCACGGGAATGGGAGCCACGACCGGCGCGGCCTTCGGCCCGCACCCGGCGAGCAGGAACGTGCCCACGAGCAGGTGGTGTGCGTAGCGCGTCACTTGGAGCCCTCCCCGGCGGTTGTGGTCACGGCGGGAAGGCTCGACATGTCGGCCGCAGGACGCACCGCCGTCTCTCCGCACGCGACGCCCTCACAGAACGCCACACGCTCGGTGCTGTATTTCTTCGGGTCGATCTCCGTCGCGAGCAGCTCCATCGACTTGTCCGTCCAGGCGCTCCACTGACCCAGATCACGCGCGGAGGCGACCGCACGTTCCAACATGTCCGCAGCCTTCGCACGCGCCTCGGTAGCGCCGACCACGCGTTCGGGAGACCGGTTGAGACGCGGCAGGCTGGCGAACGCCTCGGGATCCTCGTCCACCAGCAGGCGGCTCCACAGGTCGAAACCATCCGTGCCGACTTCGAAATCGGCGCCGAGGAGCGCAACCGGGAAGGCCACGGCGAGATCCATCGGGCTGCCGTCGAGGTTGCTGATGTCCAGGAGCGCAGCGTCGCGCGCCCAGGCCAACCCGATGTGGTAGGCCGCCATCTGCTGCGCCTCGAAGTGCATGCTCGTCATAGGAGCGGCGAGCTGCACGACCGGGCCGACCTCGCCGCCGTCGAGGACGGCGACGACCTTGGAGAGCAGCGCCTTCTTGTCCGTCGGCCACGGGTTCGGAACGCCGTACTGCTTCCAACCCGCAGCGAGCGCCTCCATCGCGGCCTTCGCGCCCACCTCGTGCGCCTCGATGTCGAGGGGAACACCCTGCGCGAGCGCCGGCTCATACAGCGACTTCACCCGCTCGCGCGCGGCCTCGGCATCGCGCTTCTTCCCGGCCGTCTCCGCGCTGGTCGCCAACGCGTCCCACGCGAGGATCTGGTGACTGACGTCTGAAGCGTCGAAGTTCGCCCGCGTGTAGCGCTCGTAGAACTTGCGGAGTTCCCCCTCGCCGGCGACCCGCCAGTAGTCGCGGGCCTTCCAGAACGCGGCCTCCTGACCGACCAAGCCCGTCGCGGCGTCGTAGGTCGGGGGAGCATGCTGGACGGCGTAGGTCTCCCAGGCGCGCGCCGCTGCCGTCGGGTCATCGAGACCTGCCGAGAGGTTCGCGATGTAGTACGCGGCGTGAGGGATGTCCGCGGCCTCGCGGAGGTCGGCCGGACGCGCGATGTTCGCCAGGGTGGCCGCCCACGCGGGGTCGTTGGCGCGCTTGCGGCTCTGGTCAACGAAGGTGGTGTACCACTGGATGGCGTCTTCAACGTTCATCGCACGTGTGGACTGCGCCGCCAGACGCCAGTAGGCGACGAGCGTGCTCTGGCTGTTGGGGTAGGACGCGACATAGCGTCGCGTCAGCTTGAGGGATTCGTCGATCTCCCTCGCTTGATCCAACAAGCTGATGGCCTTCTGGAGGGCGACCTCGGCCTCGGCGGAAGATGCGTAGGTGTCTGCGTAGGCGATGTAGTCCTTGGCGAGCGCCTTCATCGCGTCGGCCCCAAGCGCTACGCCGTCCTTGCCGGTCTCGCGCGCCTGGAGCAAGAAGAAGCGTCCCTTGCGCTCGACGTCCGCCATGTCGTTCGCCTTGGCCGCCGCGACCGACCGGAACCGCGCGCTGAAGTCCGCTGCCGCCGCGACCTCGGCCGCACGGTCCTGCTCTTCCCGAAGGGTGGTGATGACGAGCGTTGCCGCGTTCTGAGCGATCTCGCTCGCTGGCGCCGCGTCGATGAGCGCCATGAACCGGGCGCGCGCCTCGGGGTAGCGCCCGTACGCGAACTCCAGCTGTCCGAGCTGGTAGGCGAGGCCCAGACGTGACTCGGGCGACACCTGCGTGCTGGGGTGCGTGAAAGGGAACGCCAGATACCCGTCCGTCGCCTTCATGTAGTCCGCGTGGGCGTCCGGAAGGGCGAAACGCTCGATCTGCGCACCACCCGGCGTCGTCACGATGCTCTCGCGCACGGCGTCACCGATCCGGCGAGGGAGCCTCGACTCGTCCGCGCTGATGAGGTAGCCAGGGCTCGCGCCGACACTCCCGCCGTGCTCGGCCACCAGCCGTTCACGACGCGCCGTCCAGGCGAGTTGCCGCGCCTGTTCCGCACAGAGCGGCGAGCGAGGATCCTGCTCGTTCACGACGCACGTGGTCGAGGCCGCAGCAGCGATACGGTCCAGCGCCGCGAGCGCCTCGTCCGAGCGGTTCGCCCAGTAGAGCGCACGCGCCACGGCGAACTCGAGGTTGTCGCTGCGCAGCGCGGGGAACTCCGCCATGAGGTCAGATGCCACGTCCACGAACTGGCTCGCCGCGGCGCGCATGGCGGCCTCGGTGGCGGGTGTCTTCGCCTGCACGTGCGCGTTGTACGCACCGGCCGCGGCGTAGAGCTCGGTCTCGACGATGCGCTTGCTCTCGCGGCCGATGAGCTCCATCGCCCGCCCGCGGGCAGCCGCGTTCGGGGCGTTCGCTGCGTACCAGGATGAACGCGGACCGTACTGCTTGGACAGCGCCTGGAGCTGCTCCTGCGCGCGCGACCCGGAAGCCGAGGGATCCTGAGGCACCACCACCTTCCCAGGCGCCCTCCCCACCTGCGGTACGAACGCCTCGCGCTCGCCGCTGAGCATCTGGTACAGGTTGTACTGGAACAGCGGATTGTCCGGGTGGTTGGGCCAGCGCTCCTGCAGCAGGCGGTAGGTGGCGCGGGCCTCATCGAAGGCGCTGTTCATCCAGAAACTCAACGCCAGGCTCGCCATGGCCCCTTGCACCCAGGGACGGTCCCCGAGGCTGGTGAGGTGTCCGAACGCCACCTCACCGAGCTCGACGGCGCCATTGTCGTTGGTGTCGCGGTACCACGACGCCCGGTAACTCTTACCCTGCATGCCGCCGTACACGCTGGGGAGCAGCGAGGCGACCTTGTCCGCGCCCTCCTTGCCCGTCTCGGCCACCTGCTCGAGGTACCGGAGCGACTCTTCGAAGCGTCCCGCGAGGTAGTACACGCGGCCCAGCTGCACCAATGAGCGCTGGTACTGGTAGGTCGTCGGGCCCTTGGCGACAATGGCGCCATAGTGCTTGATCGCCTCGTCGTAGTACCCGGCGACCTGAGCCGCCGTCGACGGGGTCACGCCGTCAGGCTCGACCTCGCGGCGCTGGAAGTGCTCACCCAGCCAGAAGTGGGCCTCCCAGGCGACCGGGGAGCTCGGGTACTTCTCGACGATCTCCGTGTAGAGCTGCAGCGCTTGCGCAACATCCAGCTGGACCATGTCGACAGGGGAGTTGACGGGATCGTCCGGGTCTGCCTTCAGGTCGAACGTGACCGCCGCATGCCAGGACAGCATGTTGGCCTTCGCAGCCATCGCGGCTTCGATGCCCGGGGCGCCGCCGTGGGCTGCGATGAGGTTTCCGTACAGCCGGAGCGGACGCTCGAAGTTTGCGAGCTCTCGCTTCCCGATCGTGATGCCGGCCTTGTAGGCGGCGTCGATCTCCTCGTAGTACAGACGCCCCAACCGCAAGGACTGCAGGACGACGTCCTTCGAGCGGACCGACGCGGGTGCGGGCGGCACCGTACACGAGGTGACGCCGTCCACGACTTCGGGCGCGTACGTGCAGAGGTAGCGCTCGAGCGCCGCCATCGCCTTTCGCGTCGCGATGGCTTTTTCCTGCTCCTTGCGCGCCTTCACGCGCGCAGCGTCGTCGTCCGCCTTGCGGTTGTCGACGCCGAGCTTCGCATCGCGCAGGCCACGCACCTCCGCGCGGAACGCCTCCACGCCTTCCTGAAAGCGCGCGGCATCCTCCATGAACGCGTCCACGTCCGCCGACGTGGCCGGCTTGGGGTCCGCCGCGCCGGCCGGCTGAAGGGCGAGCCAGGCAAGGAGGCAGGGAACGTGGATCATGGCGCACCTTCCGGGCCGTTCATCGCGTCGAACATCGCACGGGCGCGCGCCTGCTCGGCGTCAACGGCCGTGTTGTTGAGCATCTCGACGTCAGCGATCGCCGCGTCCTTCTGCTTCCAGTACACGTCCGTCAGCCCCTTCTCTGCGTCCATCACGACGCTGGCGTAGCGCCCATCGAGGGCATCCAGACCACGTCCGACGGCCCGGAGCACCACACCATCGGCGAGAGCGCTGTCGGACCCGTAGGTGCCACGAATGGCCGTGATCACCTCGAGCTCACGCGAAATCTGCTGGCGCACCGCGGCAAGATCACGTGCCTCCGCCGTGGCCGAGGCGCGATCCGCCGCGTCCGTCACGAGCTCCGCAGCGTCCACCCGTGCCCAGAGGGCGTCGATGTCCGCGAAGTAGCGCTGAGACTCGGCGTCGGAGGCGTAGCGGCGCCAGGCGCGCAGCCGCTCGCGAAACTCACCGTAGGCACCGAGCATGCTGGCGCGGTCACTCCCGGAGGCCGCCCCGGCCGGAACCGGCGCCAGCGCGACAATGCGCGCGCGCGTGAGATCGGACCCGAGGACCGGAACCTCCGCACCCAGATTGCCCAGCTCGGTCTCCTGAGCCGCCAGCCCTTCCCGAACCACCTTCGCGACATCGTCGGGGAGCGTCTTCGTGGCGCTGCGCTTGCGAAGGCCCTCGAGCTCCTGCTGCGCCGTCACGACCGTCTCGGTCAGCAAGCGCGCCTGCTCCTGCACGGCCTCGACCTGCGCGACATACGCCGACTGTACGTCGGATCCCGCCATCGCGGCGCTGTCCGCGTCGGCAAGCGCGCCAGCCAGACGCGCGCGGGCCTCCTGGAACGCCGCGATATCGCCCTTGAGCGCGCTCGGCATCTTGCTTCGCAGATGACGGACCTCCGCGTCGAGCAAGCGATCACGCGCGCCGAGAAGTCCGCCGCGCGTCGTGAGGAGCTCCGTCTTGACCTTCTCGAAGCCCTTGAGCACGGCAGCCCCGGAGCCGATGGCGGCGGAGACATCCGCGGCGACCTTCTCGTTCGCCGAGATCTGACCGTCCTGCCGAGCGACCTCGTCACGCACCGCACCCGCGCGGAGGACGATGGCGTCGCCACGGAGGGAATCGAGCATGTACCCAGGGATGTTCACGGTCGCGCTCCCCGAGACACCGTCCAGCAGGCTGCGCAGCTGCTCGGGCGTGCGCGGCGCACGCCGGAGGTCTTCAAGATCCCGGCGGTAGCGACCAGCGGCGTCCTCATAGGCCTGGGGCGCGCGCACGAAATCCTGGTTCTTCTCCAGGTAGATGTAGCCTCGCAGCAGCTGCAGACGCGCCGTGTAACGGTTCTCGCGCTCAGCGCCGTAGGAGAGGATGAACCCGTCGATGGACTGGAGCGCCTCCGCCCACTTGTCCTGACGGATCAGCGTCCAGATGAGCTCGTACATGCGCTCGGCGTTGTACGGCGAGGTGGGCGCGATCTGCTCGTAACGCTGCTGAGCGGCCGCGAAGTTGCCACGCTCGAGCTCGACGCGCGCGATGGCCAGGCGTGCCAGCTCCCGCACATCCTCCTGCTGCCGAGCAAGTTCCCGCGTTGCGTCCTGATCGGAGGGCTTTACCGGAGCGTCCACGACCCCGGCGAAATAGGACGCGGCAGCGACGAGGTTGCCCTCGCGTAGCATGATCACGCCCAGGAAGTACAGCGCGCGCGAGTGCCATTCGCTGTCCTTGCCGACCTGCTCGAACGCCTCCTTCGCCTGGGTCAGCTGGCCCTGAACGTAGTAGCTCTTGGCGAGGGTGTACATGACCTCGTCGGTCGCCTCGATGCGGCCACTCGCGACATAGTCGGTGTAGTACCGGCGGAACGCCGCGCCATCCACCTTCGCCGAGGTCTCGAGCGCACGACGCACGGCGTCCTTGAAGTTAGGATGATCGGGCCGCCGGACGATCCCGTCGAACAGCTGCAGCGCGAACCGGTCGTTGCCGAGCTCGGACACGCAGTCGGCAAACAGGTACTCCACGTCGCGCGTGCGAAAGCCGTCGCCGAGCGCGCCCGACGCGAGCAGCGCGTAGAAATGCACTGCTGCCGTCTCCAGATCCAGACGACGCTGAACGGGGTTCTCGTTCGCCTTGGCCAGCAGGTAATCGGCATAGATGCGGTCGTACTTGTCCACCGCGTCCTGTACGCCCATCAGGCCCGAGCGCTGCGCGACGTTGCGACGAAGCTTGTCCGCCGACTGCTCAAGCTCGCCCACGCGCTCCGTGACGGCGGACACCTGCTCCACCAGCTCGGTGTCGACGGCCCACGCAGGCGCCGCCCATGCGAGCAGGGCACCGACGCCGAGCCGGCGCGCCCACCCCCATGACCGTTCAGCGCGTACCGGCATCGTTCACACGCGCGCAGTTCGAGACCTTGAATTCGACCTTGGCACGCTTCTCGAAGGTCTTTACGGCGCTGCCCTCGGAGAGGTTGGCCGTGAGCGTGCAGGAGTTCCCCATCTCGGCCTGGAAGGTGTTGCGCACGCGGATCTCGTAGGTATCGCCCTGCGCGTAGGAAAAGATCTTGTAGCCCGTGGACCGGATGCGGTAGGTCGCCGTGACATCGTGCGTGCTCGGCGAGAGCGCCCCAGAGAACACCTCGAGGCCGGAGCCGGCGCGGAGCGCCTTGTCGACCGAAGCATCGTTGCCCGCGAACTTGATCTGACCGTCCAGAAGGAAGGTGACCCCCTCCAGGACGTGGCCCGCGCCGAGGGAGTTGCGAAGGGAGATGGTGAAGCGCGAGCCGGCGCCCGTGGACCCCGTGGACACGACCTCGTTCAGGTACATCAGCGCCGCCTTCGAGCGGAACACGCGCTCCTTCAGCTCGTCCACCTTCTCCTCGACCGAGAGGAGCTCGCGGTTGAACGCAGCGCCCTCCGCCGGAGCCCCCGCGGGAGCCGGCGTGGCCGACGTCGCGGGCTCCTGCGCGTACGCCGAACGCACGACGCCGAGGAGGAGACCAGCGACCAGGCCGGAGGTCACGAGTGCAGGGACGCGCTTCATCGAACCCTCCTGTCGTCAGGCGACAGAGATAGAAACCCGATTCCATCGTACCGCGTCCTCGAGCGCCACGCCACTCACGGAGCCTCAGGGTTCAAGCTCGCCGTTCGCGGCCACGGGCGCCTGCTGTCCCGCGAGCGCGGCCACGAATTTGTCGTGAGCCCGGCGCGCTCGGCCGGGGGCGCCGGGGATCCCGTTCGTGAAGAAGGTGAAGGCGTACAGACGCCCGTCGGCGCCTCGCACGTAGCCGGCGAGCGACGAGATCCCCGCAAGGGTACCCGTCTTGCCGCGCAGCCGCCCGTCCATGGCGTCCTCACGGAAGCGACTCCAGAGGGTGCCGTCGCGCCCCGCCACCGCGAGGCTGGACGTGAACTCAGGGGCGATGGCGGGGTCCGACGCGCCCTCGATGAGCACCGCGTTCACGTGGCTGGGGCGCAGCATCGCGCCTCGGGCAAGCCCCGAACCGTTGACCAGGGTGAACTCGCTCCGGGGGATGCCGAGCTCGACGAGGTGTGCCGCGATCACGTCCACGCCCTTCTCGGTCGTTCCGGGAAGCCCGCGGCGCTCCGCGCCCAGGATGCGCAGCAGCTGCTCCGCGTAAAAGTTGTTCGAGCTCTTGCTGGTCTGGGCGACCAGCGTGGTGAGGGGCTCCGAATCGACGCGAAGCACAAGCCGGGCGTCGGGCGGGGTGCTCCCCTGACGCGCGCGCCCGTCCACCTGGATGCCCTGCGCCCGGAGCATCGCTGTGAAGCAGGCGACGTACTGACCGACGGGGTCGGCCACCGGCCGGTAGAAGCTCTCGGCGGCCCCGTCCTGCGGAACGCTCCCGGTGAGGTGGAACGTCACGGCCTGGGTCTTCACGTCGACCTCGCGCTCCACCTTGATGAAGGCGCGCGAGGCCTTGGAGCCGGTCTTCACCTGGTTGTCGAGCTTGACGACGGGGCTCTCGACGTCGGTCGTCGCCGTGGCGGGCTGCCCTGCGGCGGCGCCGGGACGCACGACGATCTGGGCGAGGTTGTAGTTCACCGACAGCGCGCTCAGCATCGGGAAGTACGACGGCGGGTTCGCGAGGTCGTCCGTGTTCGCCCAGCCCGGGATCGGCGTGGCGCCGCCCTCGAAGTAGCCGGCATCGAACACGAGATCCTTCTTCACGTGGGTGACGCCCTTCAGCTTGAGGTCGAGCGCCATGCGCCACATGCGCTCGACGACCATCGTCGGGTCACCCTGACCCTTCACGTACAGGGAGCCCTCGAGCACACCGTCCGCGCCGACGGAGCCGTCCGCCATGATCCAGGTGGGAACACGGTACGCAGGCCCGAGCTCACGCAGGGCGACCTCGGTCGTCAGCACCTTCATGACGCTGGCGGGGACCAGACCCTTGTCCTCGCCATGGTGCCAGACCTCTTCGCCGCTCAGCACGTCCACCACCTGCACGCTGACCTCGGACGAGGTGAAGAGCGGGTCCCGTGCGGCCAGCTCCAGCGCCGAGGCCAGGGCCTCGCGACGGGCGCTCTCCAGACCGGCCGGCGCAACGGGGCCCGCGTGATCCGCGGCGACGGTGCGTGTGGCGGGTGCGGGTGCGGCGGGACCGTCGGCGCGGGCCGGGACAATGACGAGCGGGGCGAGCAGCAGCAGACGGAACAGCGACATCGAGGGCACCCGGGCACGAGGAGCCATCCGTGCGCGCGGCTCCTCCCGACAACATCTCCCGTCGAGCGAGGTGCGACAACCTCTTCTGCTGAAAATTCATCCCCTTGATGGGCAAGCGCTCGCTTGGTTTCCAGCCCTACGGTCGCCCGACGATGACCCAACCGGTTCCGCCGGCGGGTCGTTATCTTGGGCGTCCGGAGATCCCGAATGCACACGCTCCTCCTGCTCCTCGCGCCCCTCGCCCGCGCCGAGGACACCCCAGCTGCCGCGCCCGCTCGCCCCGAGACGGGCGTCCGAGGGATCGCCGGCGAGGACGGGCTCCACACGCTGTGGTCCAACCCGGCGCTGCTGAACTTCGACCGCGATGGCACGGCCGGCCTCTACACGAGCTGGGGCGGCGACGGGTCGGAGCAGCTGGCCGCAGCCGCGGCCGGCGGTGGCCTCGGCCTCGCTGCCGTTCGGAACGCGGACACGGACGACGACGCGACGTGGACGTTCCGCGGCGCAGCCTCCATGCGGGCAGACGACGCCGCCGCGCTGGGCGTGGCCGTGAACCGTACCGGCGACCTCACCACGTGGGACCTCGGCCTCGGCCTGCGGCCCCGCCCCTGGCTCGGCATCGGCGCCACCGTACGCGAGCTCGGCGGCGCCGACGAGGGCGTCGCTGGAACGCTCGGCGTGGGAGCCGCCTGGCGCCCTCTTGGTGACCGCGTGACGGCGGGCGTGGACTGGTTGGGCGAAGGCCTCCCGGGTGCGCGCGCCCACCGACTGGAGGCGAGCCTGCGCGTGCGCCCGGCCCGCGGAGCATGGCTGCGCGCGTGGGCTGCGCAAGGTCTCACCGACACGGGCGATCACCGCGTCGGCGCTTCGCTCGAGCTTCGCGCGGGCGACATGGCCTGGGGCGGCCACGGGGGCGTCGACGGGACGGCGCGCGGCGGTGCCTGGGTGACGACGGTGCGTGGCGACGACCAGCTGATGCGCGCCCACAACGAGGTGGCGCGCTTCGCGCTCGACGGCAACGACGCCTACCTTCCCGTCGGCGGCCTGTTCGGCGCCGCGGAAGAGGGCTGGATCGGATTCTTGAGGCGGGTCCGCGACGCGAGCAAGGACGGTGCGGTGCGTGGACTCGTGCTCGACATCGACGTCGCGCCGCCGTCGCTCGCCCATGTCGAGGAGCTCCGCGGCATCGTGCAGACCGCACGGGACGCCGGAAAGCCCGTGGTGGCCTACCTTCGCGAAGACACGGGCAACGCGGCCTACCTGCTTGCCGCGGGCTGCGACCGCGTGTTCCTGCACCCGGCCGGCGGGCTCGACCTCGTGGGCCTGCAGGCGGAGGTCCAGTACCTCCGCGGCGCGATGGACATGGTCGGCGTCGGCGCGCAGTACGCCAAGCGCGGCCAGTACAAGAGCGCCCCCGAAGCCTACACAGAGACGCGCTCGACGGATCCCGCGCGCGCCCAGATGGACGCGCTCCTGGACGACCTGTACGCCCAGCTCGTGGACGGCATCGCGCGCGGACGGGGCAAGACCCCCGACGAGGTGAAGGCGCTCGTCGACGGTGGACCGTACACGGCCGCCGAGGCCGTGGCCAAGGGCCTCGTCGACGGGGTCGCCTACCCCGACGAGCTCGAGGCCCGCATGGCGGAGGTGTTCCCCAAGGACCACGACGTCGTGGACGACTACGCCTCCGAGCGCGACGGCAGCGGTTGGGCGCCGTCCCAGGTCATCGCCATCGTGGTGGTGGACGGCGTCATCGCCTCGGGCACCTCGTCCCCGGGGGGCTTCCTGTCGGGGGCGTCGACCGGCGCGGACACCATCGTGGCGATGCTCGACGAGGCCCGCGAGGCCGACGCCGTCAAGGCCGTGGTCCTGCGCGTGGACAGCCCCGGCGGATCCGCCTTCGCGTCCGACGCCATCTGGCGCGCGGTGGCCCGCGTACGCGAGGCCGGCAAGCCCGTCGTCGTGAGCATGGGCGCGTACGCCGCCAGCGGCGGATACTACGTGAGCGCCGGCGCTGACGCGATCTACGCGCTCCCCGGCACGGTCACCGGCAGCATCGGCATCTACGGCGGCAAGTTCAACCTCGCGGGCGTCCTCGATCGCCTCGACGTCACGACCGAGACGTGGACCCGAGGGCGCAACGCCGGCATGTACTCCATGGCGCGCCCCTTCGACGAGGTAGAGTACGCGGCGCTCGACCGCGTCATCGCCGAGGGCTACCGCCAGTTCAAGGAGAAGGTCGAGAAGGGCCGCAACATGTCGCCCGACAAGGTCGAGGACGTGGCCCAAGGCCACGTGTGGAGCGGCGCCGCGGCCAAGGAGCGCGGCCTGGTCGACCAGCACGGAGGCATCTTCGACGCCGTGGAGGACGCGCGCGCCCGCGCGGGGCTCACGCAGGACTGGTCCCTCGTCATCTACGACCCGTGGCTCGGAGGCATCGACAATGTCGCCGCCCGCTACGTCCGAGCGATGTCGCCGCAGCTTCGTACACCTGAGGCCGTGCAGACCTGGCTCGACGCCAGCCGCGTCGGCGACGAGCGCACCTGGGCGATGCTCCCCTGGAGGCTCACCGTCCGATGACCACGCCGCGGGTGCTCGTGGCGGACGACGACCGCACCGTGCGGAGCGCGCTGGAGCTCAATCTCCGACGCGCCGGCTGGGACGTCTCGCTCGCGCGGAGCGCCGAGGAGGCCTGGGACACCCTCGTAGCCGCGCCGCCCGACGTCCTGCTCTCCGACGTGAGAATGGGCGGAGCCTCCGGCCACGAGCTGCTCGAGCGGGTTCGCCAGCACCACCCTGAGGTTCGCGTCGTCCTCATGACGGGGTTCGGCTCCGTCAACGACGCCGTCCAGGCAATGCGCGCCGGGGCCATGGACTACCTGATCAAGCCCGTCGCGAAGGACGAGCTGCTCGTCGTGCTCGAGCGCGCCATGCGGGATCGCGCCGTCCAGAGGGAGCTGGTCCAGCTGCGCCACGCCGTCGACACGCGCCTCGGCTTCGAGGGGATCGTCGGTGCGAGTCCGTCCATGCAGGCGCTGCTCGGTCAGGTCGCC
>JACCDX010079304.1_pt1 | contig 20655 bp, 26 predicted proteins | sample 7449681 | NCBI WGS metagenome assembly JACCDX01 (sample SAMN15323450, study PRJNA562643) | freshwater metagenome | isolation source: river surface water | place: USA:Blue River Watershed | collected 2017-08-18
AATAATTGGGGGCATAGCCTCACTAGGGTAGCAGGGAGTAATCTCTGTCAAAGCAAGGTTTCCTATAAACTTGCGCTTGTAGCAATACAAGTCCATCTATGCAAGCCCGAACTAGGGTTGACTCGCTTATGCGAAAGCAACCCCCGTCAGTAGAATGGCGGTAGGTAGTAAGTTAGGGTTATAGTCCGAAAGGATAGGAACAGAGCCGGTCGGTGAGTTCTAAGAGGCTGTGGTGGCCGAACTATAGCAAACCAAACTAATGAATACTGAACGTTAACGGGTAGTTACTAAGTCTGACTCGCAAGGGAAGGCAAAGTAGCAATACAAGCGACGAAGGGATGACCGGAATCGTGAAGTATGGTTGAGTAGCCCGCAAGGCAAAAGACATGAGGTGTGTTGTATTCTGTATCTAACAAGATATGGAGCAACTGGAGCAGCACATCTTGGTAGGTTCGCAAATAGCTCAGTGGTAGAGCAATTCCATTATGTAGGAATCGGCGAAGGTTCAAATCCTTCTTTGATAAACAAAAGCGAAAGACTGCTCCGGTAACATGTGAAAGGTGCTTAATACCTTACTCGCAAGAGAATAAGGTTCAGGGATGCCCGCAAGGCGGAACTGATTGATCGGAAAGAAAGCGTAAGAGTTTAGCGACTCTGAATAGCCCGCAAGGCTAACGAAAGATAGATGGTCGAATAGCATGTTGCGACGAGTCAAACGCCAGACTCTAAAAAAGGCAGCATTGAGAGTTACTAGGTGACTGTAAAAAGCCCTAGTGGATAACGGTAGAACGGTCCTCGCAAGGGATTCGGTAATGACCAAAGACTCTCGTTTAAGGCTGTAATCTCAGGCTTTGTAAGAAATAGACTAAATAATATTAGACTATTTTGATGAACACATTACAGTGTGGACCGAAAGACTGACTCTATGGGCGTTTCGGCATATCACGCAGTAGAGTTTATAGTGTGTTCTTCAAAATAGTTTTATCGTGGGGTAGAGGAGTCAGGTTGTCCTCGCTGGTCTCATAAGCCGGAAATCGTCGGTTCAAATCCGACCCCCGCAACCAATTAATAGTGCGGGATTAGCATAGTGGTAATGCTCCAGCCTTCCAAGCTGATTAGACGGGTTCGATTCCCGTATCCCGCTCCAAAGTTAGATAACTCGTGTACTCAAGTAAATGAGCGAAAACATAGACTAATGCATATGGGCGTTGCACGAGGTATACACTACGAACTGCTGTCAAAGACGATAACTGCCCGACCCAGGCTGTTGCAGGACTAGTGTGTCTAAAAGTTAATGCGGGAGTAGCTCAGGGGTAGAGCGTCACCTTGCCAAGGTGAATGTCGAGGGTTCGAATCCCTTCTTCCGCTCCAGAATTAGGTGAATGATGGATAGAAGTTGCGATGGCTGCACGAAATGCTGTGATGGTCATCTTACTGCAAAAATATACGGGTATGAAATGGGGCCAGGAAAGCCCTGCCATTTCAAAACAAAAAACGGATGTGGTATCTATGCCAGTCGCCCAGCTGATCCTTGTAAGGGATTTAAATGCGTGTGGAAGATGACTTCAATCGTACCTGCTGAATTTAAACCAGATCAAGTGGGTATGATAATGATAGAAAATGCTATTGACGGCATCCCTTACGTTTATATTGTCCCTGCCGGAAATGAGATATCACTTGAAATTTTGGATTGGGCAGTAAGTGCAGTAAATGCAGGAAATATAAACAACATTGTTTATAAAAAGGATGGTAAAGCACGAATTATATCTCGTGACCCTGCGTTCATAGACAAGTACTTTGAAAAGCAACCAACTACTGACTAGTAATTCAGCATAAATACATTATGCTGATTATTTCATATCAAGGTATATATGACGGGCAGAACTTTGAGTCTGCTAATACTCCCGGTCAGATAGCGAAAGCCTTCAATAACGGGTTTTCCGTCATGGCTGATGTATGGAGATTTGATAACAAACTCTATCTTGGTATAGAGAATGATTGGACAGAAGTTACTGACAGATATCTACAGGGTGTCAAATGGTGGCTAAACTGTCAGAATCAAGACGCATATGATTATCTAGTAGCACAGCCTAGAAATCTTTATCCAAACGTATTCATATTCAGTAATGTTGCTACCGAGTCTTCTCCTACTGAAACTACTAGCGGGAAAACTATCGTCCCCGGAAATGTTCCATTAGACAACAACAGCATCGTTTATCTTCCTGAAATTGTTGATCGTGGTTTGTTTAGCACAGTGAAATTGCACTGCTTTGGTATTTCTAGTGTCTACTGCACATTCATTCGTAGAATGCGTAATGAAGGCGAATGGTACTAATACTTACTTTTCGCTTGACTTCTTACCCAAAATCTAGTATAACAAATCTATAGAAAGGAATTACTCATGCCAGCAGTTTTTCTGACCAGCGACACGCACTTTGGTCATGCCAACATCTGCAAGTTCACAAACTATGATGGGTCGCCTGTTCGTCCATGGGACTCCGTTGAGGAGATGGATGAAGAAATGATCAAGCGTTGGAATGAGACTGTGGGTCCAAAGGATAAAGTCTATCACTTAGGTGATGTTGTTATCAATCGTAGAGCCTTAGCAACACTAGATCGTTTGAACGGTGATAAGGTTCTGATTAAGGGCAATCACGATATCTTTCCATTGAAGGATTATGTGAAATACTTCCGAGATATTCGTGGATATCACGTTATGAACGGCATGATCTTAAGTCACATTCCCGTCAGCAAGGGAAGCATTGCTCGTTTCGGTACTAACATTCACGGTCACACTCACGGAAATCGTGTAATGAAGACTGTGGGTATATGGCCTTTTAAGAAGCAAGTTATTGATCCTGACTACTTCTGCGTTTGCGTTGAACAAACAGACTTCCGGCCCATCTTGTTTGAAGACGCAATCCAGCGTATCAAGGATCAGGGAGGTCAAGTTGGATTTAGAAATGGTAACGGTCCAACTGTTGATTAAATAGTTGAATGAACGTTACTGTTAGATTTCCTAAATACTTACAGCCTGACATAGAGAAAGCCAAAGTTGCTACATCTTTATGTCAGGCTGCCTCTTTATATATTGCCCTTCCAGATAACATCATAGTTGAGTTGGTAGACCTGGGCCACAATGCGTATGGTGAGTCTACTCTGACATTCAATAAGGAAAGTAAGGTCCGTATCAACCTGCAACTATCTACAAAAGAAATGATATACCCCTTAGTACACGAGTTATTGCATTTGAATCAGATACACGAGGGTAGACTGTCAGTGACGAGATTTGGTGATTGCGTGTGGGAAGGGAAGACATACAAGCTGAATCAATCTAAAATGTCATACAAAGAATATACGCAGCTTCCCTGGGAACTTGACGTAACCAGCAGAGAACAGCAACTTTTGGCTAACATACTGCAATAAACGGTTGACACCATTCCCCTACTATAGTATAGTGAATCTTATGAACGATGATGATTATTGGAATATTTTATCAGGGTCAACTTCTGCAACGAGGGAGTTATATGACCTGTTAAAAAACTATCAGAAGTATAAAGATTACAATAGGAAAGATGATATGGCATATTCATATTCTAGGGGCTATTACAATGATACTCGTGGTGACGAAGTAGCCACTGCGGTCCTAGAAGCATACGCTAAGGGTACTGAGTTTGATACATTGCTTACTAAGAACAAGCAAGTACGCGCCTATTGGAATCAAATTCAAGCCGAAAAGATTCGTCTTGAGCAAGCCCGTGAGCGTGAACTAGAACGTCAGCGCAAGCTAAAAGAAAAGCGCGCCATTGAACAGGCTAAGCGTGAAGAAGTTATGACCAAGCTTACTCCTGAGGAACTAGAAGCTTTTGGTCTTGTTAAGAAGGGAAAAAAGCGGTGAACGAAGATACCGAATTGAACATTTCAGATGATGTTTACGAAGAAATCCTTCGTAACACTGACAAGAAGAACTTTGTCAACATTAATGAACGTATTCTGCGTAAGGCTATGGTTTCTTTGGTCAAGTCAGGTCACGCTACTTTCTTGTTCCTTCGTGACGATGAAAGCCGCAACTGGTGGTCCAAAACTGTAAAGATTGCTAATGCCACCGTTGAGAAGCGTAGAGAAGCTTGGAGAATTTACGAAGTCAAGCAGAACGCTTGGGATCGTCTTAGTGAAGAAGATCGTAAAATTTTAAAGATTCGCAAGCCCACAATGCCTAGAGGTCCAAAGCCAAACTAATTTAGAAAGATATTCAGATGGCATCCAAACTAGAAACATTATTGATACTCATCTTCATTTCTATAGTTTGGCTGGTTGGTTTGGTTATATTCAGTCTTTACTGGATATCAATTTTGTGTTATATTACATTTAGTGAATCAGTAACAAGGATAAGAAAATGGTTGAAAATATGAACGTTTATGAACCCGATCAGGACACTCTTGACAATGACATTGAAGTGTTTCGTGGTTGGCTTAAGGGTGTACTCACTGTGCAGCCCGCAACTATCACCTTCACCAAGAAGGATGGTACTGAACGTGTAATGAACTGCACACTTCGTGGTGATATGCTTCCCGTTGTTGAAATCAAGGAAGACAAAGCTCCTCGTAAGCAGAATGACAGTGTTCTTTCTGTGTATGATCTTGATGCACAGGGCTGGCGCAGTTTTACAGTTAACACGGTGAAGCGTGTGTCTTTCACGATGAGTGACGACTAAAAGAGTTATATAAGTATTTTATACCGGGCCCCAGGGGCTAAGTATATATGTCAGTTGTGAGAATTCTGACAGAGGGCTTGACAATCAAGCTGTTTTGATGTAGTGTGATATTATGAAAAGCGAAATTTTACATATCACACTAGGACGTAAAAAGACAAGAGCCTTAGAGTTTTATGCTCACGGTACTCCTTTTAAGCCTAAGGCAGTCAAACTTAAGACTGCATACAAGCGCAAGTCCAAACATCAAAAGAGAGAAAGTCAAGCTTACATTGACTGATTATTTCAGTTAATTGCCACATAGTGTTCACGTAGGACATGCATGACCCTATCATTGATAGGGTCATCCTATTTTAACACTATTGGAAGTGCTACTTTAGTAGATAGACAAGGTGTCCCGTTAGAAGGACTGGATAACATAGCCTGTTGTATCATAAAGCGGCCCAATTAAGGAAAAATAATGTTATATTCTCAACAAATCGCTACAGTTAATGTAGCAAAGACTTGGAAAGTTTTAATTGCCGCGCTTTCTGTAATTTTTATTTGGCAAATCGCAAACACACAATCTTTAGCTAATGCAACGGTTACATCGTCAGAAGTAACAAAGCCAGCTAATACGGAAGTTCCCAATCCGGAACCTACTCAAACTCCGCAAGAGCGATTTATGGAGCAATGGAGAAACGCTAAGTTTCTTACTGTTGTTGACACTCCTGAAAGAATCAATTATACCGACGAAGACCTGTTTTGCATGGCAAAGAATATTTACCACGAAGCCGGCAATCAGAGTCGCTTAGGTAAGTTCGCTGTTGCTCAGGTAACCATTAACAGAGTGAAACATCCATTATGGAGAGACACTGTTTGTGGTGTGGTGTTTGAACCTTATCAATTCTCCTGGGCTAATAACCGCAGTATTCGGTGGACTACTCCCCGTTCAAGTGAAATGTGGAGAGAAAGCAGAGAAGTGGCAAGAGAAGTCTTGTCTCATGGCTTTAGAGTTAAGGGTATGGAAGAAGCAGTGTATTATCACGCTAACTACGTAAACCCAAATTGGAGAAATGTAGACCGACTCGTTAGAATCGGCGCTCACATTTTTTACGAACGAGCTTAATAAAAAGAGGTAGGGCTTTAACCGGCTCTACCTTTTTTTGCGGCTGGCACGATTTTGGTTGACTCTTACCCAAAACTAGTGTAGTGTGAATTATAAGCTGAGAAAACGGAGATACATAGTGATTATCAAGAACAAGATTGACAACGAGCCGGTTCTTTCTAACGTCGGTGAAGTTGGTGAGTTTCGTATTCGCAACAGTGCGAAGGCTTTCGGTATTCTTTCTTCGGGCCTGTATGCTAACAAGATCCGCGCAATCATTCGTGAATACTCGTGCAACGCAGTTGACTCGCAGACCGAAGCTGGCAATCTTGACACTCCGTTTGATGTTCATCTTCCGAACACGCTTGAGCCCTGGTTCGCGGTTCGTGACTATGGTGTTGGTCTTGACGAACAGCAGGTTCGCAACATTTTCACTACTTACTTTGAATCCACTAAGACTGAAACTGACGATTTGATCGGTGGTCTTGGTCTTGGTTCTAAGAGTGCTTTCAGCTTCACCGACAACTTCACCATCGTTGCTATCAAGGGTGGCGTGAAGCGTGTCTACACTGCTTTCATTAACGATCAGGGTGTTCCTTCTATTGCTCCGATGGGCGAAGAAGCCAGCAACGAACCGAATGGTGTTGAAATCCGTTTCGCTGTTGAAGACAGCTATGACTTCCGCAAGTTCTACAACGAAGCCCAGCACGTTTACAAGCACTTCAAGCTTCGTCCTATCGTAAGCGGTGGCATCGGTGAATTTACGTTCATTGATCCTGAATACAGCGACCGTGACATTATCCCCGGTGTTCACGCCAATGAGCGCGGTTATGGCAATAGCTACGCTATCATGGGCAACATTGAATACCCGCTTGATGTTCCTTCTAACATGGACCTCGGTGATGTTGGTCACCTTCTGCGTTGCGGTCTGACCATTGAGTTTGCAATTGGCGAACTTGACATTCAGGCTTCTCGTGAAGGTCTGTCTTACATTCCCGAAACTGTTGCTGCTATCAAGGCTAAGCTTGAAGCACTGAATAGTGTTCTTGCTGACCGTATTGCAGAAGAAGTTGCTAGCGTCAAGAACGCTTGGGAAAAGGCATTTGTTCTTGAGAAGAAGCTGGACAGTGATCTTTGGGGTGCTGCTGCCCGCAAGTATGTTGCTGACACCAAGTTCAATCTGATTACTGACAGCCGCTACAATCGTACTAAGAAGTTCCAGTTTGACGAAAAGACTTTGGAACAGAAGTACAACATTGTTATTCGTGGTTTCACTGTCAACTATGGCTATCGTGATGCGATTGCTTCTCGTATTAGCATGGAGAATGTTTACAACAACGAAACCCATACTTACGAAAAGCAGTGGGCTATCCGTGTCGCTAAGGAAACGCAGTTTGTCGTGAACGACACTAAGGTCGGCGCAAGCGAACGTGCTAAGTATCATTGGAAGAATGCTAGCGGTATCGGTCGTAACGACTATGTTTATGTTATTGAAAAGGCTAACAAGTCTAAGGACATGAACACTAAGGCGTTCTTCAAGGCTCTTGCTAACCCGCCCAAGACGCAGATTCGTAATGCTTCTACCCTTATGGAGAAGGAACGTGCTGTTGGTATTGGTAAGGATGTTAGCATTCTTAAGCTTGAGCGCCGCAATCATCGTGGTCACATGAACAGCAACGACATGGTGTGGCGTGATGCTGGTAAGCTTGATCAGTTTGATGATAGCAAGACTTACTACTATCTTCCGCTCGTTGGCTTCAAGTGTGAAGGTGTTGCTCGTGCATACGACATGAAGACCTTTGCTGGCGCTCTTGTTGACAGCGGCGTTCTTACTGAAACTGTTTACGGTGTTCGTAAGGCTGATCTTGAAAAGATCAAGGGCAAGACCAACTGGGTCAATCTTGACACTTACCTCATTGATAAGCTTTCGCAGCCGAACATCATTGATGTTAAGGGTGTGGTTAAGGAAGCTATCGGCTTTGATAACTTCTACAAGTTCACTGGTGTACAGGATAAGGTAGCAGCTAACAGCCCCTATCTCAAGCTGTACAACGAGTTTGTTAGCGTCACTACTACTAGCGCAAACGCTCGTCGTGGGCTCCAGACTCTCTGCACTATCTACAAGGTGCAGGCAGGAAATGTCAATGTGACTGATGAAGTTGCTAAGTATACTAATGAAATGAAGGAACTTAGCAATCGTTATCCGCTGCTTGACGACCTCAGCCGTTACTACCGCAATGCGGAAGCGATTGCTGAATATATCAACGCAATTGATGCTCTCAGGGGCATTTAATGGTTGACAATGTAAACGTAGTGTGTTATAACTTAATTCTCAACTGTAACTGAAAGGTAAATCTAATGTCGTTTCCGTATATTGTCCAGGGTTCGAATATCACTGTTGTTATCGGCACCACGCCGCATACTGTGAGCAAGAGCCATATTGCATACAACAAGCTGCTCAATGCTATCAAGGCAGGTGAGTGGGAAACTGTTCAGGATATCATTGAACCCAAGCAGGTTGTTCTTGACTTTGGTCAGGGCAATGTCAGCATTCAGGGCGACAAGATTTTCTGGAAGGGTCGTGAAATGCACAATGCGCTTACAAAGCGTATGGTTGCTATGATCCAGGAAGACTTCCCGGTTGATCCGCTCGTTGCTTTCATGGAAAATCTCATGGAGAATCCGAGCAAGCGGGCAGTCAACGAACTGTATGGCTTCCTTGAGAAGAACACTCTTCCGATCACTTCGGATGGTTGCTTCCTCGCTTACAAGAAGGTTCGTCAGGACTATCTTGATGTTCACTCCGGTACTGTTCTCAACAAGCCCGCAGTCTACATGACCGATGAAGACCGTGCTACGCTTGAAGAAGCCGCTGGTAAGAACAACGAAGTGACTGTTGAAGTTGTTGACGATGTAACTGTTGTTTCTATGGAACGCAATCTCGTTGACGATGATCAGAACCGCACTTGCTCTACTGGTCTGCACTTCTGCTCTAAGGATTACTTGAGCGTGTTTGGCGGTGAACGTATTGTCATTCTCAAGATCAATCCGCGTGATGTTGTCAGCATCCCGAACGATTATAATGACTCTAAGGGTCGTTGCGCTCGTTACGAAATTGTTGACGAGATTGACAAGGATAAGGCTGACGAGGCGTTCGCTAAGAGCGTTCAGGAAGCTGCTGATGCAGAAGCAAGCACTCTCACCCCCGAGAAGCTTGTTGAGGCTCTTAATCAGCTTATTGCTTCGCAGAAGTAATCAATAAAAAACTGTGCCCGGAGCAACTTTTTGGTTGACTTCGGGCACCTTTTTGTCTATAGTGAATATATAGCAAGGAGATTCTACATGGCTCGTTACACTCGTCCCACTTACAATGTTGCTGATGTTTTCGCTGCTGCGTGTGCTGCGTTCCGTATCAACGGTTCGTACATCAAGCAGGATGAAGTTACGTTCCATGAAAACGGTGGTCACACTGTTGACAAGATTGCTAACAAGACCCTTGTGCATCAATTCTTGAAAGGTGCATTTGACCTTCGTGACGAAGACCGCGAAATGGGTGAGAAGGTCCGTCAGCATTGCAATGGTCTTTCGTTTAAGATTATCACTGGCAAGACGTTGAGCGAGTTTGAGCAGGCTATGCTCACCATCGCTGACAAGGAAACAACTGATAGCAACTATGACATTGCTGTTGTTGCTTCGCTCCCTGCAAGCTATGAACGTGCGCAGGCTCGTATTCAGCAGGATGCTATGCTTCGTGAAAAGAGCGGTACCCTGACCGATAATGTCGGTGACAAGGTTGAACTTGACATTGAAGTTGTTCGTTGCAACTACTCTAACAACTGGGATACGCACTTTGTCACTGCTACTGTTGACAACGCCGTAGTGTTCTTTGCTAGCCGCAACAAGATTGAACTTGGTGCCAAGCTTCGTATCAAGGGTAAGGTCAAGGCTCACAAGGAAGATCGTACCCAGCTTAGCCATGTGAAATTTCTCTAATGGCAATGTGGGATGGGAGTTTTACTCCTGCAAAAATAGAATGGGTTTGGGAAGAAAAAAGAGTGTGGTGGCTGGGTCTTCGTTGTGAGCGCAGTCACAAATTCTTATTCTTGAAGAAAGCGTATCGCGGCAGATTATATGTTGACTGGACCTTTAAGACTGAAATTTGGCTTTCGCCAGAAGAATATATGTTAAAAGTATTAAGGGATGATTGAACAGCTTAAGAAACGCTGGAAGGGCTACAAAGAGAAACGCTTCTTAGAGAACTATGGCTGCAAGACCTGGCGTGAGTATGAGCGTAAGTACGACCAAGATGTTGGGTTCAGAGCAAGATGGGCCCACACCTTTTACCATGGCTATCCATACATATTTCCCCTAGATCCACAAGGACTTCGTGATTACGGAATGCTCGGAGTTATGCCATATCATGATCTAGTAGACCAAATGATGGAGTGGTGCGAACAGAATTGTCAAGGTAAGTGGCGCAATGATTGGCATCGCGGATTTTGGGACCATCAAGGCAACTATGAATTGAATGGTATTGGTGGTGGCGATATTATGTTCTTTGCATTCAAGGAAGAAGCCGATTATGTTTGGTTTACATTGGTATGGTCATGACATATACGTTGTGTATAAACGACAAAAACAATCAAACCCAGCAATGGTGGATGAACTTCTTACTTAGTTTGACTAATGATGTTAAGGATATTGAAAAAGAACTTAACGTTTGGGGCGCAACGATTCCATACGATAGAAACGGCTATAGCGATACTATCATATTTGAAAAAGAGGAAGACCTAATTTGGTTTCTGCTGAAATGGGAATGAGAAAGTACAAGCTTGTTAGACGCGGACCCAAGTGGTGTGTTCGTGTTAACGGAACAATCAACACTACTAAGTCTTACCACTGGTGCCGTGAACGTAAAATGAGTTATCATATAAAGCAGCACTGGAATATCAATCGTACTTGGTTTGAAGAAACATATAGAACCGAACGCTGGGACTATGACTTCATCTTTGACAAAGAGTATGAAGCTACTGCCTTTATGATTGGCTTCCTGTAGGATTGACAAGCACATATATTCGTGCTATAGTAATAAACTAAATTAAACAAAGGATACTCTATGTCTGCTTCATGGATCAAGAAACTCAACGAAGATAATGGTCGTCTCCATAAGGAAGACGTTCTCAAGCAAGCACTTGAGGCTGCTGTGTTGGGCAGTGAAAACTCTCGTTACTTCTTGATGGGGCTTAAGGCCTGCTACAATCCATTTAACACATATGGTGTTAAACAGATTCCTGATAGTGTAGGAATCACTGATGCTGAAAACCCCTGGCAAGACTTTGCTGAACTGCTTGAAGCGTTGAGCAAGCGTAAGCTTACTGGTCATGCAGCCCGTGATGCTATTCAAGAAATGTCCGAACGTTTTGATAGTGAAGAATGGAATCTATTCCTTGCTCCTATCCTTCGTCGTGATATGCGCTGTGGCATTAGTTCTACTACAATCAACAAGATTGCTAAAAATACTGAATACGAGATTCCGGTGTTCAGTTGTCAGCTTGCTACGAATAGCGAAGGTCGTCCTGAAATGAAAGGCATCAAGCGTCTTGAGCCTAAGCTTGACGGTGTTCGTGTTCTTATGACTGTTGGCTTCCCTGACTATGGTGGCATCCACGTTACTTGCTACAGCCGCAACGGTAAGATTTTTGAAAACTTCCATCACATTGAAGCACAGATTGAAGATTATGCCATGGAGCTGCTTGAGGCAACTAAGGTTAGATCAGGCGGTTTTGTTCTTGATGGAGAAGTAGTTGGCAACAGTTTTCAGGAACTGATGCGTCAGGCTCGTCGTAAGGAAGACGTACAGAATGACGATAGCGTGTTTCATGTCTTTGACGTTATTCCTATTGAAGATTTCCTTCGCGGACATTGGAATGCACAGTTGAGCAAGCGTCTTGCTATCCTTGAGAAGATGCAGCCTACTATTGACAAGATGGCTAACGTTGAGTTGCTTCCCCATATTCAAGTTGACCTTGACACCGAAGAAGGTGAGAAGGCGCTTCACAAGTACGCACAGGACATGGTAGCGGCTGGATACGAAGGTATCATGATTAAGGACCTTGATGCTCCTTATGAGTGTGCCCGTAGCAAGTCTTGGCTCAAGTGGAAGCCCACTATCACTGTTGATCTTGAAGTGATCGGGATTGAAGAAGGCACTGGACGCAATAAGGGGCGTTTGGGAGCCCTTGTGTGCGCAGGAAACGACCACGGCAAGGATATTGTAGTCAATGCGGGTTCTGGATTCAGTGACAAAGAACGTAAGCAACTATGGGAAGACCGTAACGTTATCTTCGGTCGCACTGTTGAGATTATGGCAGATGCTATTACGCAGAACCAAGATGGTACATACTCGTTGCGCTTTCCGCGCTTCGTTAGATTTAGGGACGACAAATGATGAATTTAAGTGAATTAGAAGTTGAGTGGAATAATAAAAAAGTAGATTACGATCTAGAAAAGTATAACTGGCCGCAATGGGCCTTGTCTGTAATTCAAGAAGTTGCTCCACAAGTAACCGAACTTGAGACCTTGCATGAGGTGTTGAACCCGGCCGAAGTGGTTAGGGTAGGACAGCATGTACAGAATGCATGTAGCCGCAAAGATTTTATGGAACGCTTTGATGAATTCGCAGCAAGCATCGTTCCACAGCGTATTAACAACAAGCGATATCTGATTCAACGTCAGGGTACATTGCGAGTTGTTATCCCCAATCAAGCAACTGTTGGTCGTAGACTTGCTTTCCACCAAGGTATCTTTGTAGGTAACGGCCGTGGTTGTAGAACTATTTGGACTCCTTTTACTAAGGCAGAGAAGACTAACACAATGTGGATGTTGGATCTTGATATTAGTAGAGAAATCACTAAAAAGGTCTTAGCAGAAAAGTGGAGTCTAGAAAAGCTTGAAGAAGAAAGCTTAAAACATGCTTGGCCAGTTACGTTAGAGCCGGGTCAAAGTCACCTGTTCTTTCAGGAACATATTCATGGTAACGTCAACAATGAAGAAGGCTATACTCGTGTCAGTATGGACATGCGAATTCTGATTGAGGGCGAAGAATGGGGACGTAGACTTCCAGGTGGATTTATGCGACTACCTGGAGATTACGAAATCGCAGAAGTTATGGACTATACCGGCAAAAGCTTTATTACCTATGCCGGATGGAATAGTAAGTTTAGTAAAGACATTCCTTTGCCTATGCAACGTGCGATTATTGAACCTTATTGTGTTAAGAATAAGATTGCATATACTAGTTACGAGTTTGAAAACGAACATTTGGATTGGCAACCTGGACTAGAGTATTACATTAAAGAACGTCCCGACGGCATTGTTCTTTGCAGTATGTATTGTTTGACCGATGATGCCGAACGCCGTAGTGAATTACTAGAATTAGCATTAGGTCGGGGAGTTGAACTTCATTTTGCAAACGAATTGATTAGTTTGAAGAACAAAGCCGATCTTGATAGAATTCAAACTTATTTGAATTTTGCGGTGCCTAAAAAGGGCCCGTATGTTTGGGAAGAATAAATGTCACACTTTGAAATCATCATTGAAGAAATTCCACAGCGTTGTGAACAATGCGGCATCATTGATGAATGTCATCCATACGGGTTGAATCATGAAGAAATTTGCAACGAATGTGCTGCAAAGGATCCGTCGCTGACAGCTATCCGCAGGAAAGAATTTTATTTAGGAGAACCACTATGAAAGTTATCAAGAACGAAGAACACAAAGTAACACGAAAATTTAAATATGATATTCCTGATGAGGACATCATCAATACGTTTGGATCACTTGACCGATTTAAGGAGATTGTAAGCCACAACACCGATGGTTGGGACGTTGAAGTTGTCGGAGAAGAACCTACAGACGAAGAAGCTGACCTTTTTTATGATTTCTTTGCTGATTATGATTATGAGTCGGAAGAAGATTGGTGGCAGGATCTCAAAGGCGGCTATGAAACTAATTACGAATTAGGTGATGAATAACGTGGATGAGTTTGACGAATCTGACTATGATCCAGTAAAAGACACAGCCGAATGGGCTGAAAAGCTATTGGGCAAAAGCTACACGTTTGAAGACGGTGACCGCATTGAGATTGTACAAGTAAAGCGCAGGGATACTGGTCCTTGGATCACTTATCACATTTATCAAGGTCCCGGTATTCCTCGCAAACTGCTAATGACTGCGGATGAATTTGATGTTACATACGGGCACTTATTTGGGTTGAGAGTCATAGAAGACTAAATAATAGATGCTTTTAAGAAAAATCTTTAGTTTTCCAACCCTAACACTTTTAGTAGCACTCACGCTTAGTGCTATCGCCGCCTGGTATTCTATCCTAGGCTTAACCGCTATCTTTGCGGCTGCTGTTATTCCAATCATTATTATGGGCGGCTCACTAGAAGTTGCTAAGGTTGTAACTACAGTTTGGTTGCATAGATATTGGGATAGAGCAGGATGGGTACTAAAGATGTATCTTATTCCTGCGGTCGTTGCTCTTGCTTTTTTGACAAGCATGGGCATCTTTGGCTTCCTAAGTAAAGCGCACAGTGATCAAGAACTAGTCAGCGGCGATGTTGGTGCTAGGGTTGCCATCTATGACGAAAAGATTAAGACTGCAAGAGATAATATTGAGGCTAATCGCAAAGCATTACAGCAAATGGATGCACAAGTTGACCAGTTGCTCGGCCGCACTACAGACGATGTTGGTGCTAATCGTGCTGTTCAGGTTCGTAGACAACAAAGAGCAGAACGCACTAGATTACAAAATGAAATTGCTGCTGATCAAGAAATCATTTCTAAACTGAATGAAGAAGCAGCTCCTATTCGTGCCCAAATTCGTAAGGTTGAAGCAGAAGTAGGTCCAATCAAGTATATCGCTGCACTGATTTACGGTGATCAAGTACAAGAAGATACAACTACATTAGAGAAGGCCGTTCGCTGGGTAATCATTCTTATTGTGTTTGTATTTGATCCTCTAGCATTGTCTCTTGTTATTGCTGCACAGCATAGCTATAGATGGCTAGACGATGATTTGCGCAACCGAAAGAAAGAAGACGAGGAAGAAGCAGAGGACAAGTTTAAGGAAACCTTCTTAAACACAAAGATTGACGAAGATTCCAATAAGCTCCTTGACGAAGTGTTAGATGATACGCTGAATGAAACAGCATACGATGTTCCAAAGGAGGACGAAAATGTTTCAGAAACTATTCAACCAGATACTATTCCATCAGATGATGTGGTACGAGAGAATGTACCTGAAACACCTGCTCCCGATGCAGTTGCGTCAGGGGACAGCATGGAACAAAGTGAAGCAGGAGAAGGAAGCAGCAGAGAAGAACTCGCTAAGCCAGCAAAATCCGCCGAAATAAAAACTGAAGGGGTAACTCTACAAGAGTCTGACGGTGGTTATGTAAGCTTTGAGGGTAAGAGTGTCAGTAAAAGTGCATTGCAAGGTATGCGTCCCGATCTATTCATCGCTAAACCAGACGATGACCAAACATTGACAAGCTTTGGTACAGAATTTCCTAAATTTGCTAAGAAGGGTACAGTTTTTGTACGTGTAGACTTACTTCCTAACAAGGTATATAAGTTTAACGGTGACAAGTGGATTGAGATAAACAAAGACTTGACTGATGCTTATCTGTATGACGAAGAATACATTAGATATTTGGTAGCTAAGATTGAGTCTGGCGAATATGACGTAGACTTACTATCAGACAACGAGAGAGAGCAGATTGAACATTACTTAGATAAAGTTTCTAAGCCCTAAATTTTCAATTGACTAAGTAAGAATATGTCAGACAAGAAACTACACCATTGCTCATTTTGCAGAAGCCACAAGGATGAAGTCACTAAACTAATAGTAGGTGAGGATGTTGCTATTTGTAGCAACTGCATTGATTTGTGCAACCAACTAATAGTAGAAGACAAATCACCAAAAAGCACTAAGAAACAACAAGAAATTGCAATTGATCCATATAGTATTAAAGAACACTTAGATGGTTTGGTAATTGGTCAAGATGATGCAAAGAAAGTATTGAGCGTAGCAATTTCAAATCACTATAAGCGTATCAACAATCCACCTGCTGATTTAGAGATTCAGAAAGGTAACGTGTTGCTTATTGGTCCAACTGGATCAGGAAAGACATTGCTAGCTAAGAGTGTTGCTAAGTACCTTGACGTACCCTTCGTAGTAGCTGATGCTACCAACCTAACAGAAGCAGGCTATGTAGGTGAAGATGTTGAGTCTATGATTTCTATGCTATTGAATCTTGCTGATGGTGACGTTAGCAAAGCAGAGCGAGGAATTGTCTTCATAGATGAAATTGATAAGATTTCACGTAAGAGCGAATCAACCAGCATTACTCGTGACGTTAGTGGAGAGGGCGTACAACAAGCACTTCTTAAGCTTGTTGAAGGAACCAAATGCAGAGTGAGCGTTGCTGGTAAAAGAAAGCATCCTCAAGGAGACTCAATTGAGGTTGATACTAAGAACATTCTCTTTATCGCAGGTGGAGCGTTTGTTGGCTTAGAGAAGATCGTTGACAGTAGAGTAAATCAAAGTTCAATTGGGTTTGGCGCTACTGTAAAGCATAAGAATGAGAAACAGAGCTTAGACAAGCTATCACCGGAAGACTTAACCAGGTTTGGAATGATTCCTGAGTTCATTGGTAGATTTACTACCACTATCTCATTAGAAGAACTATCATTGGAACAATTAGTTTCTGTACTTAAGAGCATCAAGAATAGCTTTATTGAACAATACAAGTATCTATTTTCTATTGACGGCATTGAACTTGAATTCACTGATGAAGCATTGAATACTATCGCACAAAACTGCATTGACCTAAAGACTGGCGCTAGAGGTCTTCATACTGAAATTGAGCGTATTCTTATGCCCCACATGTTCCACGCTAAGCGTTATGTAGATACTGGTATAGAAAAACTAATCATTGACAAAGAATTAGTAAACAATCCAAAGTCACTAGTTTAACCAAAATACTAGATTTTTTTGCGAAATAATAGTAGTATAAATAATGTTGTAGATGCTAATATAGGTCTACAACATAGTCTTGCTTATAAAGGAGATAAAAACATGACTAGAGAATTAACCCTACGTTCCCTTGACATTCCGTCAATTCATAAGTTCGCTGTAGGATTTGACAACATTTTTGATGAAATGTTGCGCATTAATGCACAGCAAGCAAATACAAACTATCCCCCATACAATATCGTAAAGCGTAGCGAAGACAACTTCGTTATTGAACTTGCTGTGGCGGGCTTCAACGAGGGTGATATCAAAATCACGCTAGAGAAGAATGTTCTTACTATTACGGGAGAGCAAGCTTCTACAGAAGGTGAAGAACTTGAATACGTGCATCGTGGCATTAGTGCCCGCAACTTCACTCGCACTTTTACTTTGGCAGAACATGTTGAGGTAGTAGGGGCAAGTGCAGAAAACGGCATCCTTAGCATTGAACTTGAGCGTCAAGTTCCTGAGGAACAAAAGCCCAAAACGGTTGCAATTACATACAATAAATAATATAGTGATAAATGTGCTTGCGGGTAATGGTGCCCGCAAGCACTATTAAAGGAAAAATATAATGCCTAATGCAGAAGTCAATACAAAGATTAAGCCTAACCTAGGGCTTCGTGAGCCGCCTCTGTTTAAGATTATCTATCTGAATGATGATCGCACCTCAATGGAATTCGTAGTTGGGTCTTTAATTGACTATTTCAACTATACTAACGACACCGCAACGCAAATCACAATTGACATTCACGAAAAGGGTAGTGCAGTCGTTGCTATTCTTCCTTACGAAATTGCTGAACAAAAGGGCATTGAAGTAACTTTGGATGCTAGAGCGCAGGGATATCCTCTTCAAGTTAAAGTTGAAGCAGAAGCTTAAATTGTAATTGATAGTCTCTTTGCGTGATACGGACCATATTGATTTTTTGAATTACTGATATAGTTGATGTTGTCAATGGTAGTGTCAACTGGTTTGTCATACGTACCAAATATCCAGTGAGAAACTTTCTTCTCCGTATCCGATTCTAATATGTTATGCAGGGGAATCTGATCCACTACATTAGTGGGCACTTCCCCAAAATATAGTTCTTCTTTTGGGACTGCACTAGTGATAACAACGACCTTCTTAACATCTAGGTGTTTTTGAAGTTTACCAAGGCATGATACCAAATATGTAAAATCTTCGTATTTGGCAGCAGTCATTGTGATATTCTTACTATCTAACGTGTTTTCAATGTTACCCCATCCATTAGATCCTAAAAGTGCCACCCCGTCTACTACTATAACACTGTTGTATAAAATAGATACGTTGGGTATGCCGTCAGTGATGGCAAGCAACTCTTTAGTTCTAACCGAAAGGGATTCACATTGTTCATATTCTAGTTTGCCGGGAACAAAGAATACAGCTTGATACTTACCTGATAAGTGTATCAGAACCTGCATTACTGTTCTTAAATTAGAACTAATGTTCCCGGCAACTATACAATAAAGACTTGTTGCTTTATTCTCCCAATTGAAACTATCATTGGGATTTAAGTTTAAATCGCTTATTATATCAAAGCCGATTTCTTGCATGAGTGTTACTTGACAATCTTCATAGTTGGCTTTTTCTTAGCTGCTGGCTTCTTAGCTGGCGCCTTCTTAGCAGTAGCTTTCTTCACTGTTTTCTTGACGGTATCAGCAGCTTTTGTTGCTTGATCAGCAATGATAGTTGCATCTGCCATATCTACCTTACCATCCTTATTAACGTCAAGTACTACTTGAACGTCAACCTTTTTGGCGGCTTCTTTAGCTTCGGTGGCTAGTTTTGATACATAAGGATCAATTGTAGCTTTCTTAGCTAGATAGTATTGATAGCCGAAGTAAAGACCTGCTGCGATTACTACGGCAATGATTAGAAATTCCATTTGTATTCTCCTAAAATAGTTTTCCATTTCTATTTATTACAAAATCTGTGTACTTTTGAATAAATACATGTATGAGAGACCTTATTGACAAACTTACCCACATTGCAGAAGCAAGAACCTTAGATCCAGGAACTATAAAAAAGTATCGCTGGAGATTTGAAAAGTTCATTGATATGATCCGTACCGGTGAACCTTTTTATGATATTGAACAACAACCGGTAGTTGCAGACCCTGAGGAAGCTGATAGATTCCAAGAACTTTACGATATGGGAAAGTTCTCCGGAAGCCTAAAGCTAAGACTGAATACAGGAGAAGAACTTGCATTAAACAAGCTGTTGAAGACAGCCGAGTTGGGAGGACAAGCTAGTAAGGGAGGAGAAGGTGAAGATACCGGAAAAGAAACTGCACTTCTAAAACCCTCTCAAATCGGCATTACGGATAAAGATATTCCTGCAAGTAAGTTGGGTGATGCCATCGTCAATAACGATGTATTGAATTCTACCGATTACGGTAGAGTCGTTGTTGAAATGGCTAAGACTATTATGCAAGGCGACAACCCTGTTATTCCTAACGAAGTTCCTACTAAAGTTCGTGATAGTATCATTGACTATGCCGGTGAATACTTGGGAGTTCTTGCTTTAGTGTATGGTACATCAGACTTTCCTAAAAGAGACGGATTTGAAGAATGGTTAGGCGGCTCTATTTCCGATCTCACATTGTTCTTCCCAGGAAAAGCCAACGTCCCACTTGCAGATAGTTTTGCAATGATTAAGAATAAGAAAACACAACACGCAGTTAACATTTCAAGTAAGGGTAAAGGCGGCGGCGCGGCTCCAAGCTTAAGCAGTCTTAAGATTTCAGATGAAATTAGAGACAATCCTGATTATGCAGGCGTTGTTGGCTTCATTGATTTATGTAACGGTGCAGCCGATCTACCTACCCCAAAAACTACATCGCAAATTTTTGCTACTATGAACTTGATTCACGAGTATGCACCTGAAAAGCTCCCTAAAAAGTTTGATAGCTTTTTGCCATGGGACGTAGCCGAAGTTTCAAGCAAAGTTGATGCCAGTGTAAAGGCATTTAAAGATGGTAAAAATCTACAACTAACAGAATATAGTACGCTTTGGGATGATTTCAAAGGTGATGCTAGCAAATCAAGTGATGGTGGTAAACTTTCATACATCACTAAGCTAGCCGTAATGAACGCAGTAAACGAAGGAAACGCATTACCTAACTTCCAGGATGTGGTGTTAGCTATCTTAGACATGAACTTTGTTCAGCAATATGCAGATTATGAAGGCAAAACGAAAACCTTAAAGTTTTCTACTCAATGGCCAGCTAAGCTTGAAGGAAAGATTACACTAGAGTCTAAATCAGGTGCTACTGATCCATCTAAAGGTGGCTTCTCATTCAAGCTTGCTAAAACGGAAGCCAAGACTAAATTGGAAATGCCTAATGAAGTAGGAAGGTCCGTAGGGGGCATGGATGATAAAGATTTTGCTAAGAAAGCTGATGACATTGCATTGGGTAAAAATAGAGATACTGGCCCCGATAAAACTCCTAGTGGTATGGGTAACGTAGGTCGCAAGAAAAGGTAACCATAACAGTTGTAATAATCTATAAAGTATTGTAAAGTGATATTCTTAACAACATAAAGGAATATTACATTGGCACTAGTACCCATCGTTCTTGAACAGACCTCTAAGGGTGAACGTTCTTACGATATCTATTCACGCTTGCTTAGAGACCGTGTTATTCTTCTTGAGGGAGAAGTACACGATCAGATGGCTAATCTTATCGTAGCACAGATGCTTTACTTGGAATCAGAGGATCCAAGTGCTGATATCTCTATGTATATCAACAGCCC
>JACCDX010498373.1_pt1 | contig 20654 bp, 20 predicted proteins | sample 7449681 | NCBI WGS metagenome assembly JACCDX01 (sample SAMN15323450, study PRJNA562643) | freshwater metagenome | isolation source: river surface water | place: USA:Blue River Watershed | collected 2017-08-18
TCAGGAAGCCGTGTCAATTTTGGCATGGGCATTGTCTGAACTGGGCGACTCTTTGGCCATTGGCGGATTTCACTCCAACACAAGGCACGATGTTCGCTACATGCACATCAAAGGATTTGAAGAAAGCTGGGCCGAAGAGACCAAAGCTCGATTGGCGGCCATTCAGCCTGCCTATTCGACGCGCATGGGCGCTGCCATTCGGCATGCTTCACGTCCTTTAATGTCTCGGAAAAGTGCCAAAAAAATGTTGTTGGTGTTGACTGACGGAGAGCCCTCGGATGTCGATGTGAGCGACCCGCAATATCTCACTCACGATGCACGCCAAATCGTTAAAGAGTTGCAAGCACAAGGGGTGTTTGTTTGGTGCATTCAGCTTCACCCTGACTTTGAATCCAGTGTGCGTACCATCTTTGGCGATCATTGCACCTTGGTTGATCAAATTCAAAAGCTGCCAGAAATTCTGGCCAACTTATTCATTCGACTGACGCGTTGAGCATTTAAATGCTTAACGTTTTTTAGGTAGATCTGCGTAGTACGTTGCCAAGGCTTCAATTTCGGAACGTGTTAAATTTTTAGCAAATGTTCGCATGCCTTTGGCGACATCATTGGTCCGATGGCCATTTTGGTAGTCCAACATGCTGCGAACAAAGTAAAGGGGGTTTTGGCCAGCCAGCGCGGGAGCTTCAAGTTTTCCGCCTTGACCTCGCGTGCCATGGCAGCTTGCACAAGGGGTGATCAGCCGTTTGGGATCGCCTTTGCGAACCAGTTGAGTCACATTGAGGTCAGCTGCTGGTCGAGGCGTTCCATCGTCCAGAGCAGCTTGTTGCTGAGCATAAAATTCGGCGACATCTGAAATTTGCTGGGGCGTCATCATCACGGCAATGTCGTGCATCAACTCTGCGCCCTTGTTGGAAGTCATTCGCTTGTCCTGATAGTCCAACATCAGTTTGGCAACATAAGCAGCCTTTTGGCCTGCAAGGTGAGGCCAGTTCTGAGTGGGGGCTACACCTATCGGGCCGTGACAAGAACTGCAAAACATTTTTTCATGCACCAGCTGGCCACGCTTCGCATCGCCCGTCGGCAGATGATTCAAAGCATTTCGCAAACTGGCCGAGGTCCATTCCTTAGTGGGTGCTGCTGCAATTTCAGTCGCGCTGGCATTGCTTGACAAAGTTAGCCAAAGTAGGAGTGCGTATGCAAGTGCCTTGAATTGAAATTGCAGAAAAAAAGCCATTTGCCTGAATAATTTTTGTGACTTCACATTGAAAAGGTGTGTCATGTTGGTGTCTTTATGCAAAGCAATCTGCTGTGAATGTGCGTAACCATGCTTGCTGGTAGCGTGCACCCAGTTTAATTTGGACGGGACTTGCATCGAGGGGAAGATATCGTGACTTGCCGTTGATGCGACCAATTTTGCCGTCCGCTTGAATTTTGAAAACATCAGCAACAAACAAGCCGTAATCTTTACCGGCAAGTGCATAGCAAGTGTTTTCCCAGAGTGGTTCGGGTGCGGTTCGACCCGCCAATTCTTCAACAATGGCGCGGGCCACCACTTTGGCCTGTGTATTGGCCGAAAAACCGCTTTTGGGCATGGCATCAGCAATGCTGGCATCCCCAATGACGTATGTGTGAGGCACTTTGCTAGAGGCAAAGTTAATTCGTTGCACTGGACAATATCCGGTACTGTCAGTCAAACCCAAGGTACTTGCAACCAGTCCCGCTTTCATGGGGGGAATGACATTGATGACATCGGCTTTGATGGACTCACCTTCTGTTTCAATGCGCATTCTTTTGGCATCAATCTTCAGCGTGCGGCCACCGTCTTTGCCGCGAACCCAGCTCAACATGCTTGTTTTAGCATGCTGTTTGATCTCTACCATTGCCGACATTTTTTTGACGTAGTCGTCAGGTAAATTGAAGTTATAGAGACGATTCCATCCCAGCATCATGGTTTCGTCGGTCACAAATGAATCTTTGGGATCGACAATGATGACTTTGGCTGTTGGGTTATGTTTGCTAAACCATTCGGTCATGAGCGCAGCCCGTTCATAAGGGCCCGGCGGACAACGATAAGGGTTGGGGGGCGCAGCCAATACGAAGGTGCCGCCTTGCCGCATGGTTTGCAATTGCTTGGCGAGTAAGACTGTTTGATCGCCTGGAATCCACCCCGAAGGTACAGATGTTCTGGCAATGTTTTCGTTGTACCCCTCGTAAGCCGCATAGTTCAATTGAATACCTGGCGAAACAATCAATTTGTCATAGCGAATTTTCTGTTTGCCTAATGTAAAGACTTGTTGCAACTTAGGGTCCATGCCCGTCACTGTGTCAAAGATAAATTCAATGCCATGGTCATTTTTCAATTTGTCATAGGTGACAAAGAGATCTTCAAATTTCGCATGTTGGTTAAGTACCTCTGAGGAGCCATAGGGGCGAATGTAGACAGGGTTCTTTTCAATGACAGTGACGCGTAATTGCGGATTGAAAAGCTTCAGGTATTTGGCCGCTGTGGCGCCACCTACACCGCCCCCGATGACGACCACGTGGGCTTTGTCTTGTGCAAAAGCCAAAGAGGGTAATGTCGCCATGGTAGCCAAAGCCAATTGCTGGGCCAACCAGTTGCGGCGCGATGCTTGTGTTTCTATTCTCATGCTTATTTTCCTTTCACAGAAGTTGGCTTGAGAGACTTTTGAGCTTCAAAAAAATCGCCCATCCCTTTGAGGTTTGTGTCTGAAAAACCCATGGCGACCAAGCCCATTAAGGTGGCGGGTCGTCGGCCTTCTCTAAAATCTTTCATGGTTCGAACAAATTGTTCAGAAGGCATTCCTGCTAGAGGTGCAAAAGATTCATCTGACAGATGTCCCAAGGTGCCATGACATGCCGCACAACTGTGAGCCATGGTGGCAGCAAGCAAAGGCGAAGTTGCCGCGGATGTTACGTTGGTCTTTTTTGCGGTTGAAGCAGGGGGCAGTTGAGCGAATGAAAGGCTGAATCCTGCCAGCCATAAGCCCAAAGCCATGCCTACAGCGGCGAGCCCTTGGATCCTAGATGCTGAGCGCTGAAGGCCCAGTGAAGAGTTGAGAGTGATGTGCACGATGAACCTTGTTTATTAACGGGCCCAGACCCAAAAACCAACGGCAAAGTAAGACACAGTCCATGCCACCAACAAGCCTACTGACCACTGACCCAAGCGCGTGATGGTTTGGCTTGGTTTGTAGATGCCTTCTTTGGTTTGACCTGCTTGCCAAGCAACTGTGAGTAAATAGGCTAAGGTGGTTCCGCCAATGATGGCAAACGTTCCAAAAAACAAGACAGTGCTATACCAATCCATGTTGATTCGGTAGTCAAGGGCGTTGTACTGGTGGGCCATGTTGAGCGTTACGAATCGCAACATTTCGCGGGAGGTGCCGATCACTATCAATGAAACGGTTGCACCTGCAAACACTGCATAGCCGCCAAAGCCCTTATCGAGTTTGTTTTGCATGACCCATGGAAGTGCCACGATGATCATCAAGGCTGCTAAAGCGATCCACATCCAAACAGACCCCATGAACCAAGTCATTTTTTCCGGCAAGCTCAACATCCATGCTGAGCCCAATGCGGTGCTAATCAAACCACCTGCAAAAATCAGTTTGAAGGACAAATTTTTCAGAAAATTCAAGTAGCCTTTGTCAATTTCCCCAGCCCCCAAAAGGTAACGGCGATAGGCAATGAGCCATGCACCAGCAATAGGCGATGAGAGCGCAATGAAAAATAAATATCGAGACGCATGCCATTGATGCAGTTTCAAGCCCGTAGGATCGATATGACCGTTGGGGGCATACCAATTCATCCATTTTTCTGGATAAAACATTTGTTGGCTTAAGGTGTGCACAATGAAACCGACCGTCAAAAAGAGGATCAAGGAGATGACCATCCAGATACCACTTTGACCGCCTTCAGCTTCAATGTTGGGGTTTTGCCAATAGAAAACATACATGGCAATGTAGGCTGCAATTAAGGTGATGATGAAACCAATCACCCACCATGCTGACAATACGTTAGAGGTGTACCAAAAGGGGTCATAAATGACTTGTACAAAAAGCAAAGGGGCTACGCCCAAAACGATGGCCACAGAAACGGCGATCTTGGCAGTGGTGAGCATGGCAGAGGCCAATCGTCGCCATTGTTGATCTCGTTGAAAAGCGCCCCACAGGGTGAGAGATGCAGCACCTAACATGACCTGTACTGCAACCATGTGCAATGCAAACGTCAACACACCTAAAGCAAGAAAAATAAGGGGGTGCGCGGGGACCCCAGCTTGGTCGCGAAGCGCGTATAACATTTCGGGAGACATGACTTATTCCTTTACCGAGGCTAGGGCAGTTGCACTGGTTTTTTTCGCTGACAAAATGTAAGCAGCCAAAGCACTTGCTTCTTCATCATTGAGGGGAATCTGAGGCATGTACAAGGTGTTTCCACTTGAAAGTGCCGCCTGAAGGTATTGAGAAATATCAGCGACGGAATGTTGTCCCACAAAATATTGTTGCAGGGGACGCATGCCTGTGGCACTGAGCGAGTGGCAATTGGAGCACGCCACCAGTGCCAATGCGTGGCCTGCTTCTATTTGATTCTGAGCTGTGATTTTTCTTAAATTTTCTGGAATAAAAATATGTGTCCCTAAAAATCCATGCGCTTCAATTTTTGGGATTTCTGATGTCACGCCTGCACCCGGCACGTCTTTGCCAATGACCTGATTTGAGTAAACATATTGCCCTGCAACCCAAGGTTTGCGAATAGATTCGCGTGCGACTTCCTCTGGCCACAAGCCAAATATCAAGACAACAACGGTCATCAGACCTGCCAGCCCCGACACCAAAAATCTGGGCTGCAGCCAAGTCAGTGCGAAATAAACCAATGCGCCACCGACTGCTGTCATCAAGGCAATCGGGAAGTGTTGCGGTAGTCTGTTGTCTAAAACCAACTCGGCTGTTTCAGGGAGCGTGGACAAATACCATTGAAGCATGGCAGCGCCAATGAGCGTTGAGACCATGCCCAGTACGGCCAATTGTCTGCCAATCAACTTTTTCTGCGCGAGGTCCTTAAAGCTGCCGGCCACAATACCGCCTACAACTGCGGTCATGGTAAACATGAAGGCTGTTCGCATACCAAGTTGGGCAAAAGTGTTGGGACCAAAAAATGCATTCAAAACACCGCCCGTTTGCGTCCAATCGGCATGCCCTGGCCACATCATGAAGCTGAGGATTCCCACAATCACCAGCATGGTGGTGTAAGAGGTCAAGCCAAAAATGACGGCAATGCGGGTGTGCGTTTTGACGTCGACTTTGCCCGCTAAGTAAACGAGCATATAGACGCCTACCACTTCGATGACAAAAAAGACCCATTCTGTTGCCCACATCCAAACAAAGCTGTGGATCAGGGCTGAAATACCTCTTGGACTCGCCACGGTGGTTGCAAACCAGATGCCAGGTCCTGTGATGGAACCGAGGACATAGCTGAAAACCAATAAAAATAGCCCATACCGTTTAATGAACTCGAGTAACTCGGGCTTGTTGTGGCGATGCGCATGCTGAGTCAACCACGCAAAAAAAATGGCCGCCCCAACAGAGGTGTGTGAAAACAGCACATGGATGGTGGCGATCAGTCCAACGATCCAGCCAGATCCGACCATTGGATCGAGCCAAGATGGGTAAAGTCCAAGTAGTGTGGGCATTTTTCAATTTAAATGGATTGACAAATCTTTGTCACGTAAGTGTGTGAACGACTCACCGACTGTCTTGATGTTAAGGAAGGGCATTGACTTTGCACTTGATCCAAGTCAATTGCCTAACCATCAATTTCGGCATATTAAGTAATTCCTTAATTAGCCATTCGCTAATATTGAATTTACCTGTGTGTCATACCTTTTTAAAGTTGCATCTTCCAATTTTTAAAGGTTAACCCCTATGCTCAAAGCTCTGATTTTTGATGTCGATGGCACCCTTGCTGACACAGAAATGGCTCATTTGGCTGCGTTTAACCATGCCTTTTCTGAAATGGGATTTGACTGGCGCTGGGACGTTCCTTTGTACAGAAGCTTGTTGTCGGTTTCGGGTGGAAAAGAACGAATCAAGGCCTATTGGCTCACACAATCTCCCGAAATAAGCGACATCAGTGGTTCAGGCATCCAAGAAACGATTGATCGATTGCACGCGCTGAAAACTGCGGCATATGAGCAGGCAGTACAAGATGGCTTGGTGGCCATGCGACCAGGTGTTTTGGCGCTGCTGTCTGCAGCCAAAGAGGCTGATCTTCATTTGGCCATCGCCACAACCACATCGCCTGTGAACATTGCGGCCTTATTGCGGCAAGCGATTGGACTCGATTGGCGAATGAATTTTGGCGTGATTGAAGATGCATCAACAGCCCCAAGAAAAAAACCCGATCCGATGGTCTACGCGCAAACATTGTCTCGTTTGGGATTACGGTCGCATAGATGCCTTGCGTTTGAAGATTCAGAAAATGGCTTGAAGGCTGCCATGGCGACAGGTTTGCACACCATCATTACCCCAAACGATTTCACATCACATCACAACTTTGAGGGGGCATTGAAAGTATTGCCCAATTTGTCAGGTGTCGGCATTGCACAACTGCGTGAATGGCATCAATCAGTCACAAAGGACATCGCATGAAAACTGTCAATATCGCGCCTTCTATTTTGTCCGCAGATTTCTCGCGATTAGGCGAGGAGGTGCGTGCCATTGAATCTGCTGGCGCTGATTGGGTGCACTTTGATGTGATGGACAACCACTATGTGCCAAATTTGACCATCGGTCCTTTGGTTTGCGAAGCCATTCGTCCGCATGTGCAAATTCCAATTGATGTTCATTTGATGGTGGAGCCCGTTGATGCGTTGGTTCCTTTGTTTGCAAAAGCGGGGGCCAACATCATTACTTTTCACCCCGAAGCTTCTAAGCACGTCGATCGGACTTTGCAAATGATTCGCGATCATGGCTGCAAAGCGGGATTGGTGTTCAATCCAGCGACACCTTTGGAGTGGATGGATCACGTCATGGAACGTCTAGATGTAGTCTTGTTGATGAGCGTCAATCCAGGGTTTGGAGGGCAAAAATTCATTCCTTCGACCTTGCCCAAACTGCGTGCAGCAAGAGCACGCATTGATGCGCATGTCCGTGACGGCGGGCAGTCGATCATTCTCGAAGTGGACGGCGGTGTGAAAACAGACAATATTTCTGCAATCGTTGCGGCAGGCGCAGACACCTGTGTCGCCGGAAGTGCCGTATTCGGCGCGCCTGATCCAGATGGTGGCTACCGAAATGTGATGCAGGCATTGAAGCACGCAGCTTTCGCCTGAAGCAGCGCACTAGATTTAATTCATTGAAAACACAAAAACCATTATGTCCTTGAGCCCACGTACCACCCCCACGCTGACACAGTATTTGATTGAAGAGCGGCGACGTTTTCCAGATGCCAGTGGCGATTTCAACGCTTTGATTTTAGATGTTGCCATGGCTTGCAAAGCCATTGCCAAATCGGTTGCTTATGGCGCTCTGGCTGACATGTACGGCAATCATGCTGCTGACCAAGGCGGTAGCGTCAATGTTCAAGGTGAAACGCAAAAGAAATTGGATGTTGTCAGCAATGAACTCTTCATTCGCATGAATGAATGGGGTGGTCATTTGGCAGGCATGGCCTCAGAAGAGATGGAGGCGCCTTACGACATTCCTGCGAATCATCCTAAGGGAAAATACCTTTTGGTATTCGACCCCTTGGATGGCTCTAGCAACATTGATGTCAATGTTTCAGTCGGTAGCATTTTCAGTGTTTTGCGCGCACCTTCAGACACCGTCGAAGGACGCGCTTTAACCGATGCTGATTTCTTCCAGCCAGGTGTCCAACAAGTGGCTGCTGGCTATGCTTTGTATGGTCCTACCACCATGTTGGTGTTAAGTGTAGGCAATGGTGTTGCTGGCTTTACCTTAGACCCTGTGATGGGTGAGTTCATGTTGACCCATCCTGAGTTGAAGGTGCCAGAAGATACACAAGAGTTCGCCATCAATGCCTCCAACAGCCGCTTTTGGGAAGCGCCTGTGAAACGCTATGTTGATGAATGCATGGCGGGGAAAACAGGCCCTAGAGGCAAAGACTTCAACATGCGTTGGATTGCCTCTATGGTGGCAGAGGCCCACCGAATTTTAATGCGAGGTGGCGTCTTCATGTATCCGCGTGATACCAAAGATCCAAGCAAGCCTGGTCGCCTTCGCCTGTTGTACGAGGCCAATCCTGTGGGTTTCATCATGGAGCAAGCAGGCGGCAGGGCCAGCACGGGACGCGTTCCCATGCTGACAGTTCAGCCTACAAATTTGCACCAAAGAATTGGTTTTGTGTTTGGGTCAAAAAATGAAGTGGAACGCATTGAGCGCTATCACGCCGAACCCGTTAATTTAGACACAAACACGCCATTATTTGTTGAAAGAAGTCTATTTAGAGATTGAGACATTGAAGTCAATCACGCCGAAATTAAACTAAGGAGCAACAATGTCTGAAAGACATCCCATCATCGCAATTACTGGCTCGTCAGGTGCTGGCACTTCAACGGTCACACGCACGTTTTCAAACATATTCCGTCGTGAGGGTGTGAACGCGGCCATCATTGAAGGTGACAGCTTTCATCGCTATGACCGAAAGGAAATGAAACTTCGTGGTGCTGATGCAGAGAAGAATGGCAACAAACATTTCAGTCATTTCAGCGACGAAAATAATTTGTTTGGTGAAATTGAAAATTTATTCAAGACTTATAGCCAAACAGGTCAGGGTAAATCAAGAAAATATTTGCACAACGCAGAAGAAGCTGCGCCCTACAAACAAGAGCCAGGTACCTTTACCCCATGGGAAGATTTACCGCAGCAAACCGATATGTTGTTTTACGAGGGCTTGCATGGTGCAGTGGTAACCCCAGAACACAATATTGCCCAATACCCTGATTTGCGGGTGGGTGTGGTGCCTGTTATCAACTTGGAATGGATTCAAAAGCTGTGGCGTGACAAGCACCAGCGTGGCTATAGCACTGAAGCCGTGACCGATACCATTTTGCGCCGCATGCCAGACTATGTGAACTACATCGTTCCACAGTTTGCTCACACGCATGTCAATTTTCAAAGGGTGCCATTGGTCGACACGTCTAATCCCTTCATCTCGCGAGATATTCCATCGGCTGACGAAAGTGTTGTGGTGATCCGATTTGCAAATCCAAAGGGAATTGATTTTCAATATTTGCTCAACATGATCAATGATTCTTGGATGAGCCGAGCCAACACCATCGTGGTGCCTGGTGGAAAAATGGAAATTGCGATGCAGTTAATTTTCACGCCCTTTGTGTGGCGCATGATGGAGCGACGTAAACGCGCGCTGGGTTTGGCATAAAAGGAGCAGGCACATGCACACAAATACACACTCCGAGCCAAGCCTGACACAGCAAATGGCCAATGCCATTCGCATGTTGGCGGTGGATGCTGTTGAGGCTGCTAAGTCTGGCCACCCCGGTGCGCCCATGGGCATGGCTGACATCGCAGAGGTGCTTTGGAACAGACACCTCAAACACAATCCCAACAATCCTCAGTGGGCAGATCGTGACCGTTTTGTTTTGTCAAACGGACACGGATCCATGTTGATCTATGCCTTGTTGCATTTGACAGGCTATGCATTGCCAATGGATGAGTTGAAAAAATTTCGGCAACTTCACAGCTTGACGCCAGGTCATCCGGAAGTTGACATAACGCCTGGCGTTGAAACCACGACAGGCCCCTTGGGACAAGGCATTACCAATGCGGTTGGTATGGCATTGGCCGAATACATGTTGGCCAAAGAATTCAATCGAACTGTTGCTGACAAAAACTTGAACATTGTCGATCATATGACCTATGTTTTTTTAGGCGATGGTTGTTTGATGGAGGGGATCAGTCACGAGGCATGCTCGTTGGCAGGTACGCTTAAGTTGTCAAAACTCGTGGCCATTTACGACGACAACGGAATCTCGATTGATGGTCATGTCGATGGCTGGTTTACAGATGACACCCCTCAACGTTTTGAAGCTTACGGTTGGCATGTTATTCCCAAAGTGAATGGGCATGATGCAGCGGCGGTGAATGCTGCCATTGAGGCTGCAAAAGCCCAATCTCATCGCATGGACGGACGTCCAACTTTGATTTGCTGTCAAACAGTCATTGGGCAAGGTTCTCCCAACAAGGCGGGTACCCATGATGTACATGGTGCAGCACTGGGCAGTGCAGAAGTGTTGGCCACACGCCAAGCTTTGAATTGGTCCCATGCGCCTTTTGAGTTACCGCAAGAGCTGGTTAATGCTTGGGACGCAAAAGCCAGAGGCAGGGCAGCTGAAAGTCAATGGCAACAAACCATGGACACTTACAAAGAGCATTTTCCTAAAGAAGCAGCAGAGTTTGAGCGCCGCATGGCAGGTCGTTTGAGTGAGAACTATCAACAGGGCGTTGAAGCTGCATTCGATGCGATTGTTGCCAAGTCAGATTCTTTTGCAACGCGAAAAGCAAGTCAAAATGCCTTAGATGTTTTGGCACCGCTGTTGCCAGAATTTTTTGGCGGTAGCGCCGACCTTACGGGTTCCAATTTAACCAATTTCAAAACCTGCGTGAGAGTTGAAAAAGGCGCCTGGGGTAACCATTTGTCCTATGGCGTGCGAGAGTTTGGCATGGCTGCGATCATGAATGGCATGGCACTGCACGGGGGTTACATACCTTATGGCGGTACCTTCCTGACTTTTTCAGATTATTCACGCAATGCCATTCGAATGGCTGCATTGATGAAAAAGCGAGTCATTCACGTATTTACGCACGACTCCATCGGATTGGGCGAGGACGGACCTACCCACCAAAGCGTGGAGCACATTCCCAGCTTGCGAATCATTCCTGGTTTGGATGTGTGGCGCCCCGCAGATGGTTTGGAAACAGCGGTGGCTTGGGCGTGTGCCATCGAACGTCAGAATGGTCCAAGCGTACTGGCCTTGTCTCGTCAAAATCTGCCACAAATGCTCAAGCAATCGGCTGATGCAGAAAAAGTTCGACACGGCGGATACATTCTTTCGGACATGTCAAACGCGCAAGCCATCATCGTGGCCACAGGCTCTGAAATCGGCATGGCAATGCATGCACAAGCAGAATTGGCGACGCAGGGCGTGGCAACACGCGTGGTGTCCATGCCATGTACCAATGTCTTCGATCGACAGACTGAAGCCTATCAAGACATGGTGTTACCTCTGAATTTACCAACAGTTGCCGTTGAGGCGGCTCATCCAGATTTTTGGCGTAAATATGTGGGCCGTACTGGCATGGTGATTGGCATGTCAAGCTTTGGTGAATCTGCACCAGCACCCGCTTTGTACGAGTACTTTGGGATCACGAAGGAAAGAATTTGCGAAGCAGTCCGAACTTTGGTTCACAGGCATCAATTTAAAACGGCTGAGACTTTGCCATCGCACATCATTCCTTCTACCAATTAAAGCCTGAAGCATATGTTTGAAGCCTATTTTTTTGATTTAGATGGCACTTTGGTTGAAACAGCACCCGAAATTGCAGATGCGGTGAACGATACCTTGCGTTACTTTGATTGGCCCATCGTGAAGCAGCAACAAGTCAACGACTGGATTGGCCATGGTACAAAAGAATTGTTGATCATGGCGCTGGCCAGTGTGACGCAATCGTCAGTAGAGGCGGTTCGTGTGAGCGATGATTTAAAGCAAGCACTTCCGATTTTTGATCGTTACTACCAAGAACGTTGTGGAACACGCAGTCATTTGTACCCCCATGTCAAAGAAGTTTTGACGCGTTTGCGTCAACAGGGTAGCAAACTTGCAGTTGTGACCAATAAGGAAGGTCGATACACGGACATCGTTTTGCGTGTTCATGGATTGACAGACCTGTTTGACATTGTCATCAGTGGTGACAGTTTTCCTGTGAAGAAACCAAACCCAACCAGCGTACAAAACTGCTTGGCACGTTGGAATGTGTTACCTCAACAAGCCTTGTTTGTGGGGGACTCTTCAATTGATGCGCAAACTGCGCGCAATGCAAACGTACCGGTATGGCTCCTGCCTTATGGCTACAACATGGGCCAAACCGTTCAGTCGTGTCAGCCTGATCGCGTTATTGCCAATTTTTCAGAATTGTTATCTTCCCCCGAACCTTGATCTCCAGAAAGAATTTTCATGACTACCAAAATAGGCATCAATGGATTTGGCCGTATCGGCAGGATGGTGTTTCGTGCAGCCATCCAAAACTTTAAAGACATCGAAATTGTGGCGATCAATGACCTGCTTGAGCCCGATTATTTGGCGTACATGTTGAAGTACGACAGTGTTCACGGTCGTTTTGAAGGAGACGTTCGTGTTGAGGGCCAGGACTTGTGGGTCAACGGCAAGCAGATTCGATTGACTCAAGAGCGTCAACCTTCCCAATTAAAGTGGGATCAGGTTGGCGCAACTGTGGTCATTGAGGCCACTGGCTTGTTTTTAGACAAAGAAACAGCCAGCCAGCATTTAGCAGCCGGAGCCCAAAAAGTATTGCTGTCTGCCCCGTCTAAAGACGATACGCCTATGTTCGTCTACGGCGTGAACCATGCGAGTTATGCGGGTGAATCCATCATCAGCAACGCCAGTTGCACAACCAATTGTTTGGCACCCATCGTCAAAGTATTGAATGACAAGTGGGGAATCAAACGTGGCTTGATGACCACGGTTCATGCAGCCACAGCAACGCAAAAAACAGTTGATGGACCTAGCAACAAAGACTGGCGTGGGGGTCGAGGCATTCTTGAAAACATCATCCCATCGAGCACGGGAGCAGCGAAGGCCGTGGGCGTTGTCATTCCGTCTATCAAAGGAAAACTGACGGGGATGTCATTCCGTGTACCAACGTCAGATGTTTCAGTGGTGGACTTGACCGCTGAATTGCAACAATCTGCAAGTTATTCAGAAATTTGCGCAGAAATGAAGGCGCAAAGTGAGGGGGCCCTTCAAGGCATATTGGGTTACACCACCGACAAAGTGGTTTCGACAGACTTCAGAGGCGAGGTTTGTACCAGCGTATTTGATGCAGACGCTGGGATTGCATTGGACAGTACGTTTGTCAAAGTGGTCGCTTGGTATGACAACGAATGGGGCTACTCCAATAAGTGCCTTGAAATGGTCAGAATTTTGGGAGCAAAACCATGAAGGTATTGCGTTTCGAGGAAGTCGTCCAAAGTGGATTTGCTCAAAATCGCCGAGTCTTTGTTCGCGCAGACATGAATGTGCCCCAGAATGCAGATGGGTCCATCACCGAAGACACTCGAATTAGAGCCAGTGTGCCTTGCTTGCAAATGGCTTTAGAGGCCGGCGCAGCGGTCATGGTGACAAGTCATTTGGGGCGTCCTACAGAAGGTGACTACACGCCAAAAGATTCATTGGCACCTGTTGCGAAGCGTTTGGGGGAGTTGTTGGGCCGCGAGGTTTCTTTGGTGCAAGACTGGATTGATGGTGTTGATGTCATGCCAGGACAAATCGTCATGCTTGAAAATTGCCGACTGAATGTGGGCGAAAAGAAAAATGACGAAACACTGGCTCGAAAAATGGCCAAACTCTGTGACATTTACGTGAATGACGCATTTGGTACTGCTCACCGTGCAGAAGGAACTACCTACGGTATTGCGCAGTTTGCGCCTATTGCCTGCGCGGGACCTTTGTTGTCTGCAGAAATAGATGCCATTGAGAAAGCCTTGACAGCCCCTAAGCGGCCGTTGATTGCAATCGTTGCGGGCAGTAAAGTCTCAACAAAATTAAGTATTTTGGAGAGTTTGGCGCGCAATGTTGATCAATTGATTGTGGGGGGAGGGATTGCCAATACTTTCATGTTGGCAGCAGGGCACAACATTGGCAAAAGTCTGGCTGAGCACGATTTGGTGAAAGACGCTAAGTCAGTGATGGATGCCATGAGAGCTCGCGGTGCTGAAGTTCCCATCCCTACAGATGTCGTGACTGCGAAAACCTTTGCACCTGATGCTGTAGCGACTGTGAAACAAGCAAGTGAAGTTGCTGAAGACGATTTGATTTTGGACATTGGCCCCGAAACTGCTCAAAAATTGGCAAGCCAACTGAAACAAGCAGGGACCATCGTATGGAATGGTCCTGTGGGTGTCTTTGAGTTTTCAGCATTTGAACAAGGTACTCAAACCATTGCAAAAGCGGTGGCTGAATCCAGTGCATTCAGCATCGCAGGCGGTGGTGACACTTTAGCGGCTATTGCCAAATATGGCATTGAAAAAAACGTGGGCTACATTTCCACAGGCGGCGGTGCTTTTCTTGAAATTCTTGAAGGCAAAACATTACCCGCTCTTTCGATTTTGTCGCAACGTGCAGCAACTTAATTCTCTTTAAAAGATTCATTTAATACACACTGAAGGATATTTATCATGGCTCTGGTTTCTTTGCGTCAAGTTCTCGATCATGCTGCAGAATTTGGCTACGGCGTTCCTGCTTTCAACGTCAACAACTTGGAGCAGGTTCAAGCCATCATGGAGGCAGCGCAAGCAACTCAGAGCCCTGTGATCTTGCAAGCCTCTGCGGGTGCTCGCAAATACGCGGGTGAAGCCTATTTGCGCCATTTGGTACTAGCGGCCATTGAGACCCACCCAGATTTGCCAGTGGTGCTGCATCAAGATCACGGTGCGTCTCCGGCTCAATGTCAACAGTCCATACGTTCTGGCTTTTCAAGTGTGATGATGGATGGCTCTTTAATGGAAGATGCCAAAACACCTGCCAGTTACGAGTACAACCTCGCTGTAACGCGTCGCGTTTGCGAAATGGCGCATCCCGTGGGCGTTTCTGTAGAAGGCGAACTGGGTTGCCTGGGTTCTTTGGAAACGGGTGAAGCAGGCGAAGAGGACGGCGTCGGTGCTGAAGGTAAACTAAGCCATGATCAAATGCTCACCGATCCAGAGCAAGCCAAAGATTTTGTAGCTCAAACGGGCGTTGATGCGTTGGCCATCGCCATTGGAACAAGCCATGGTGCTTACAAATTCACACGTCCGCCAACAGGCGAGATCTTGGCCATTGACCGCATTGCGGCCATTCACAAAGTCATTCCCAATACACATTTGGTGATGCATGGCAGTTCAAGCGTGCCCCAAGAGTGGCTCGAAATTATTCGCCAGTACGGTGGTGACATCAAGGAAACTTATGGCGTGCCAGTAGAAGAAATTGTCAAAGGCATTCGCCACGGCGTTCGCAAAGTGAACATTGATACCGACATTCGCTTGGCCATGACGGGTGCTATGCGACAATTGTTTGCCAAGCAGCCCTCTGAATTCGATCCACGAAAAGCATTGATTGCTGCCAAAAAAGCAGCTGCAGACATTTGCAAGGCTCGTTTTGAGGCTTTTGGCTGCGCAGGTCATGCGCACAAGATCAAGCCCATTCAACTTGAAATGATGGCGTCTACTTACTGAAAAAGTGTCATTTTCAATCGGCCCCATTTCTTTTCCATTCTTGCCATTTTGGGTTTTACTTAGTTTTTTTTTGACAAGCTGGGTTTTTGCCCGAAGAGTGGCCACGGATGACAAGACATTTGCTCAGGCGCTTTCAACGTCGACCTTTTGGGTTGGCTTGATCGCTTCTCGCTTGGCGTATGTGCTGTTACATGCCGATGCCTATTTGAGCAATCCGTGGGCTTTGATCGACATTCGCGATGGTGGTTGGCATGCCACTGTGGGCTGTGCTGCCATCGTGGTTTGGTTGGTATGGCAACTTAGAGATCGCGTTGCTGTTCGGTGGCTGGCATTTCAATCTGCAGCATTGGGTTTCACGCTTTGCTGGGCAGGCTTCTGGTGGTCTGATCAACAGCAGATACCTCAATTGCCCAATGTCCAGGTGATGGCGCTTGAGCACGGCGAGGTCAGTCAACTGCAAGGCCTACTGGATGGTCGGCCACTGGTGGTGAACTTGTGGGCCTCATGGTGCGGTCCATGTCGCCAAGAAATGCCGATACTTTCAAAGGCTCAAAAGTCTGACACGCAAGTCAGGTTTGTTTTCGTCAATCAGGGTGAAGCTCAAACGCATGTCAAAGAATTTTTGAAGCAACAAAACTGGCAGTTAGAGGATGTTTGGCTAGACCCTTCTTCATCTTTTGGGCCGGCTGTTGGCAGCCAAAGCCTGCCAACCACTTTGTTTTATGACGCAAAGGGTGCATTGGTCAAAACCCACATCGGCGTATTGACCGCTTCAAGTTTGCAAATTCAACTCTCTCTCCTGAAATAAGGTTTGAGTTTGTGGCTGCGATTTGTTCTTATTAATTAACTTTTAAATCCAATCGATCTGGGGCCAATTTCTTTGAGTAGCCTCTGCATGCCAGTGTCAACTTTACCGAAGCGGGCATAGGGCTCCAATTGGCCGCACGCCTTTTCATACTCAGGCGCCATCATGCGACAAGGCTCACATCAAGGCGCCCAGAGGTCCACCACCACAGGAACTTCACTTTTGGCAATTTGCGCAGCCAAGCTCGCCGACGACAGGCTGGCAGGGTGCTTGTCAAACAAGTCTTTGTGGCCATTGCCGCAAGACAGCTCGGCTTCTAATTGTTCATTGGATACCCGATTGGAGTTATAGCAATGAGGGCAAACCAAGTGTGTTTTCATGAGAATTCCTATTTAACATCAAGTCAATCAAGTGGCGACTTTTTTGCATTTCAAGCGCAACATGACCAAATCCATTTGAAATGAATTGATCTAAATTAAGACCAAAGTGAATGAAATCCCTAATATTGTTGTTGTACTTTGTGCCTTTAACTGAAAATTTTTGAGTGCTTCATTGATGCCAGCAAAAACCATTACCGTCGAACTTCGCCAACGTTCAAAATACCAATTTGACATTGAATTCAGCGAAGGCTTGCCCCAACTGATGACCGATGAGCCCTTGCCTTTGGGCGAGGGCAAGGGGCCCACACCTGTTCAATTACTGGCCGCAGCTGTTGGCAACTGTCTGAGTGATGCTTTATATTTTGCATTGACCAAGTTCAAACAATCGCCAGAACCGATTCATACCGTGGTTCATGCGGAAGTGGGTCGCAATTCAGAGGGCCGTATGCGTGTGCTTCGGATGGATGCCAAATTGCACTTGGGCGTTGAGGCCCATCAACTGGAGCACCTTGAACGAGTACTCTCGCAATTTGAGGAGTTTTGTACTGTGACGCAAAGTGTGGGGCAAGGCATACCCATTCACACGCGAGTGCTAGATGCCCAGGGTTTAATTTTGAAAGATTAAGCAGGTAGCGTTGATCGTCAAATTTGTTTGACTCTCGCTGCGTTAAGGAAGTCCGTCAAAATGGGACTGTCGTCCAGGGTTCCTTGTGCGGCGTTGTGAAACTCTGGATGCCATTGAATGGCAGCCACATAAGACTCACCTTGCATGCGAATAGCCTCTGGAATTCGGTCGTGCGGACAATACGCCTCGATGACAAATTGAGGTGCCAGGTCTTTGATGCCCTGGTGGTGAATGCTGTTGACCTTTGCAGAGCTTGCGCCTCCCAACAACTGGGCTAATTTGCTATGGGTTTCAAATTGCACATCATGGAGGTTGCTGTCGTATTTTTCACCATGTCGATGTTCAATGGCATCGGGTCTTTGCGTGGCAATGTCTTGGTACAGGGTGCCACCAAATGCCACGTTGATAATTTGAAGCCCACGGCAAACACCCAAAACGGGTTTGCCAGCTTTGACAAATGCGTCAATCAATCCTTTGTCATATTCATCCCTGATGCGGTCGCCTTCCCAACGTGGGTCTAAGGCGGTTTCGCCATAGGTTCCCGGCCAAACGTCATCGCCGCCCATCAACACCAAGGCATCTAGCCATTCTGCGTAATGGCCCAGTTGCACATCCCCTTTTTGCGTGTTGCCTTCTGGTGAAGGAATCATGACCGCCAAGTCGCCTTGGGACATGATCCAGTGCGCCACCGACTGTTCGATGTATTGAAGCGTTTTACCTTTGAACAGTGAGCGCTCTTTGTTGGGATGGAAGAAGCAGGCGGAAATGCCAATTTTGAGACGATTTGAGTTTGCAGTCATATCCGATGATCTTGGAGGGTCAAACTAGGATGCTGTCGATGATAGACCTGTTCAGCGCTTTCGTGCCGTCCTTGGTTCTTGAGTTTGTAGGACAGGCATAATCAAACTTTTGCACTGTCCACTCAGTTGGGTGTGCTTCTGTGGAATTTGGCATGACGCTTCTTGCAATTTTGGTGGGTACGATGGCCGCGGGCATTGGCAGCGTTTGGCTGGCTGCGTGGCTCAGTTTTGGTATTCTCAACCGGTACACCCAGCACATGCTCAGTTTGGCTGCAGGTGCATTGCTGGCCACTGCTTTTTTGCATCTTTTGCCTGAAGCCTTTGATGCAGGTGTCGAGCCGCACAACTTGTTTGTCACGCTGTTGGTGGGCTTGCTGTTTTTCTTTTTGCTCGACAAAGCAGAGCTGTGGCACCATGGTCATGAACACCACCATGGCGATGCGCATCATGACCATGCCGACACCGAGGGACACGGTCATCAACATGCACATCAACATGCACATCACCACGCCTCTGCGCACGAAGATGGGGACAAGCCATCTTCTGGCGGGTGGGCCATATTGGCTGGTGACAGCGTGCATTGTTTTGGTGATGGTGTTCTGATTGCCTCTGCTTTTCTGGTCGATTTGCGCCTGGGCATTGTGGCGGCTTTGGCTGTTCTAGCCCATGAGGTGCCCCATCACATGGGTGATTTGGTGGTGTTGCGTGAGGGCTCCAAGAGCCGACAAACAGCTGTGCTCAAAGTGTCGATGGCGGGCGCCATCACGGCCTTGGGCGGCATTGCGGGCTATGCATTGCTTGAGCAATTGCATGGCATCTTGCCCTACATGCTGGCCATCGCCAGCAGCAGTTTCATTTACGTGGCCTTGGCCGACCTGATTCCGCAACTTCAAAAGCGACTGAGTTCGCGAGAGACAACTGCGCAAATTGTGTGGCTTTTGTCAGGCATTGCTTTGGTCAGTGGTGTGAGCACCTTGGCGCACACCTTTGCTGCACATTGAAACTCTAGCGGCTGCTAGCGCGGCCAAGACAGTCAGACAAGCTGGGTCAGTTTGGCAGTGCCGTCTTATCAAGACTTAGCGCAAGGCAAGTCAGGCGTGTTGCACCATTCGCTCCAGCTGCCAGGATACAGACGCGTAACGCCCAAGCCCGCCAACTCCATGGCCAAAATATTGGGCACAGTGCTCACACCGCTGCCGCAGTGATGAACCACAGTGGAAGGATCGCGTCCTGCCAACAGGCTTTCAAATTCTGCGCGCAACACATCGGGTGATTTGAAAAATCCCTCTGCATTCAAGTTCTGATTGAAGGGGCGATTCAGGGCGCCAGGAATGTGACCTGCAACAGGATCGAGCGGCTCCATTTCGCCCCTGTATCGCGCTGCAGCACGGGCATCGATGATGGTTAAATTGGGATGGCCCACTTGAGGCGCCAGTTGGGCTGTACTCAGCCATTCGCGCAAGGCTGGTTTTAAATCAAAGCCAGCTGCTTTGCCTTCGGCAGCAAAGCCCGACGCAACAGCACCGCCAGATGCCTGCCAAGCTTGCAAGCCGCCATCGAGCACGGCCACTGCATCGTGGCCCAGCCATTTCAACATCCACCACAAACGGCCACAGTAGTTGGCACCATTGCGATCGTAGACCACAGCTTGCATGTGATTTTGAAAGCCCAAGCCTCCAAGCCAAGCTGCCACAGTTTCACGTGCAGGCAGTGGGTGACGACCCCCATTAAGAGCGGTGGCGCCATGTGTGCTGAGGTTGCGATCTAAATGAGCCTGTTGCGCGCCTTCAATGTGTACCGTGTCAAACAAAACATCGGCCATCTCGGGTTTCATCAAGTCACCTGTGCAATCAAACACCATGAAGGCTTTTCCAGAAGCTTGCAGTTCTTTGAGTTGCTGAACGGAAATAAGGGTGGTGTACATGGAACTTATCCTCTCTGTGTCAATGTTCTTCTACGGGCAGGGTTGCAACACTGCGTGAGCGCAGTGCAGTCGCAGCGATGGCACTCAGTACGATGACAAAGATACCAGCCCAACCAATGAATGGAATTTGATCGCCAAACAAAAACAGGCCAAAAAAAGCTGAAAACACAATGCCTGAATATTGAAGATTGGCCACCACCATGGTGGCGCCATCGTTGTACGCGCGAGTCATGCACCACTGGCCAAGTGCTGCCAAAATACCGATGGGCAACAACCACCAAGCTTGGGGCCAAACCCATTCACTGGTACCTGTGAACAGCATGCAAAAAGCGCCCGACACGGCGGCTCCCAAAGAGAAGTAAAAAACGGTGCGTTCGACAGGCTCACCGACACGGCCCAAGGTGGCCACTTGCAAATAGGCCAAGGCTGCAATCATGCCGGAAGACAAGCCAACAAGACCTGCAAAAATTTGGTTTTGCTCGAAGGTGGGGCGCAAAATCATGATGACGCCCACAAACCCCAACAACACAGTCAGGGCAACTGGCACTTGCTGTTTGGCTTGTCGCAAGGAGCCTAGCAGAACGGTTTGACCGACCAAAATGGCAGCCACCCA
>JACCDX011805172.1_pt1 | contig 20644 bp, 17 predicted proteins | sample 7449681 | NCBI WGS metagenome assembly JACCDX01 (sample SAMN15323450, study PRJNA562643) | freshwater metagenome | isolation source: river surface water | place: USA:Blue River Watershed | collected 2017-08-18
GCATTTTTTCTCTGGTGATATGTTTCCAGGTAAAGCCTCGATCCACAATTGCCGCAGCGACAAAATAAACAACACTATGTGCGGCCGTGATCAGGTCGGTGGGATGGTGGGGTGCCATCCAGTCTTTCATTTGTGCCGCTGAAATCATGACCTCCTGAATGTCATCAGGATTGATATTGCCTTCGATCGCAGCCGTTGCGGCCGCTTCGGCTACGGCATGAAAAGGGTGCGCGCCGGGCATCAGTTTGATCGCCATATCGGTGCAAATATCCCAGGATTCGCCGAAATCTTGAGTGATGTCTTCGATGGCAGTTCCTCCCAGCGCACTCAGAAATCCACGAGGTGCCTCGAGAACAGAGACTTCCGATCTGAAGCCCCGTTTGGCGGCGAGTGCGGCCTGGACACCCGAGCTGGCCGCCATCCCTGCGTGATACTCGCGCGCGCAGCTCGTGTCGGCAGCAATGGCCATACCACCGATTGATGTCGCAGCGATTGCGATGGCGTGGGTCATTTGCTCAACGTCTAGCTGCAGAAGTTTGCCAACCGCGACGGCGCCACCAAAGACTGTTGAGAAACTGCCGTGAAAGCCGTTTCTCATCCGGCCAGGCGTCAGAGACTCATCAATCCGGCCCGCGACCTCATAACCGATCACCATTGCCTCAAGGACTTGATTGCCTGATGCACCGATATGCTCTCCCATGGCGATCGAAGTTGTGGAGATAATCGTGCCGATATGTGCGATGCTGCGCATATCGCTATCGTCGGAGGCTGCGGCATCGCTTGCGAGCGCATTGACGCGGGCTGCCGCTGTCACGGGTAACTTGTGACTGTTAAACCAAACCCTTGCTTGTTGAGCGCCACCATCTTCGAGGGCAAGTTCTCTGACGATACGCGCGGATTCGATATCAATTCCTGCCGCGACACTGGCAAGTGTGCTTGAAATACACATTTCAGCGCGCTCTAGCGCCAGGGGAGGTATATCCACAATGTGAGTTTGCACCGCAAATCGTGCCAGAGTGCCGGCGATCGTCATTTTTGTCCTTCGTTTTATTTGTTAGGATGACAGGCTAGTCGTGATAATCACGTACCGCAAGATAAAGAATAATTAAATCACGAGACTCAATCAAGGAAGTCGCTATGAATACCTCGCAAATACTTTGCGCGAATGTGCATGGTACTCAATGGGAAAATATTGCCCCGACCGTTCGCCATGAGGCCAAACGTTCGTTGCTGAACTATTTTGCCGTCGGTTTTGCGGGATCGCATGATCCGACTATTGAAAAACTCGTGAAGACTTACACGGCTTTTTCAGCCAATCAGAGTGCGTCAATGATTGGACGGACTGAGCGAACAGATGTGCTCAATGCCGCCGCGCTCAATGCCATGAGCGCCAACGTATTTGATTACGATGACACACATCTGCGCACAGTGATTCATCCTACCGCGCCGATTGCTGCCGCCATTCTTGCCTATGCAGAGAAGAACCGTGTGTCCGGCCAAGATTTTCTGCAAGCATTGATACTCGGAATGGAAGTTGAATGCCGCATTGGAAATGCGATTTCACCCTATCACTATGGCCGCGGCTGGCATATCACGTCGACCTGCGGTGTGTTGGGCGCAGCGATCGCGAGTGGCTGGCTTTTGCGTCTGAGCCCCATGCAGCTGAACTGGGCATTGGGGAGTGCGGCGAATCAAGCTTGCGGCATAGTCGAAACGCTCGGAACAATGGCTAAAAGTTTAAGTGTCGGTAACGCTGCGCGGAATGGTCTGTTGTCTGCATTGTTGGCAGCAGATAATTTTGATGGTCCGGTTGCGCCGCTCGATGGTCTTCGCGGGTTTCTGAATGTCATGGGTGACAAGCCTGATCTGGGGGGCATCAACGATCAGTTTGGAAAGCACTGGGAAATGGCCCTCAACACTTATAAGCCCTACCCGTGCGGTATCGTCCTCAATCCAGTGATCGAGGCCTGTTTACAACTCTCTGCGCGTCAAGATGTCGTGCGCGATTTGGCGCGGCGCATTGAATACATCGAGGTCACTGGACAACAATTATTGCGTGATCGAACTGACCGTCCCGGGGTTAGAACTGGTCGCGAGTCTCAGGTGAGCGCGCAGCACGCCGTGCCGGTTTCTTTATTGCGAGGCCGTGCGGGTTTGAGTGAATTCAGTGACGAGGCAGTCAATGATTCGGCCGTGCGCGCATTGGGCGAAAAGGTCAGATTTTCTGTAGACAACAGTATGTCGATCGATGCTGCAAAAGTGACATTGCATTTTATTGGCGAGCCTCCAGAAACTGTTTTCGTCAAGCAAGCCCGAGGATCGACAGGGCGACCATTGACGGATCAGGACATCGAGGAAAAATTGATGACCTTAAGTGCACAGGCGAATACTGGTTGTGATCAGTTGCGTCTCATCCAATCCGTTTGGGAGATCGAGAAGTTCGATGATGTGAGTGTCCTCATGACAATCGCACGTCAGTCTTGAGTGAGAACGAACATGACAGACTCACAATTGAAAAAATCACAGCTCATTCATTTCATTGGCGTGGGGGCGATGGGGGCGCCCATGGCACAACGTTTGCTCGAGGGCGGTCACCAAGTCCGTGTTTATGACAGCAATCGTCAGCGAATCGAAAAATTTAGTGCTCAGCATGGCAAGCATACGGCCTTGACGCCTGATCAACTCGGTACCGATGCCGATTTCGTAGTCATGATTCTTCCGAACAGTGGTGTGGTTCAGGAGGTACTGTTTGGACAGAACGGGTTGTCGAATCGACTCAAAAAGAATGCTTTTGTCGTGGATATGACATCCGGACAACCAGAGATGACACTCACGATGGGGACTCGCCTAGAAGCCCTCGGCGTGCATTTGATTGATGCCCCAGTTTCCGGCGCTGTACCCCGGGCACAAAATGGCACGCTCACCATCATGACTGGAGGGGAGCCTGTGTGGATTGAGCAGGCTGAACCGGTGCTCTCCCTCATGGGAACGGTGACGCGTACAGGTGCGCTAGGTTCAGGCCATGCAATGAAAGCGCTCAATAACCTCGTTTCCTGTGCAGGATATCTGATCGGTATTGAAGCGCTAATCATTGGATCAAAGTTTGGTTTAGATCCAGAGGTCATGGTCGATGTCTTGAATAGTTCGACAGGGATGAACAACAGCACCCAGAAAAAATTCAAACAATACGTGTTGAATCGAAAGTTTGATTCTGGTTTTCCCTTGCATATGATGGTCAAAGATATCGCGATCGCGATGGGATTAGCCAGAAATATGGGTGTGCCAGCGCCGTTTGGTCATTTGTGTCTGGATATGTGGAATGGGGCGAAGGGAGTGTTAGGCCCCAATGTGGACCATACAGAGGTCGCGCGCTTGAGCGAAATCCTTGCAGGTTGGGAGATTCCTGAGTCATTGAATTGAATGCCGGCTAATTGCTTCTCGCACATTTTCTGTAATTACTCTATAAAGTAAAAAATTATCTTAAAAAAGCTAGGAGACAAAAATGAAAAAAGTACTTTATGCATTCGCACTTTCTGCTTTGACCGTATTGCCGCTCACTGTCAAAGCGGACGTGACTGAATTGAAAGTGCCCTTGGGTGCCGGTGGTTTTGGTTTTTTACCTCTGCACATCATGAAAGAGCACAATCTGATTGAAAAGCATGCGCAAAAACTGGGTCACACAATGAAAGTGAACTGGTCGAACATTGGCGGACCCTCTGCCATGATCGATGCGTTGTTATCTGGTTCTGCGCACTTCATCGCAGCGGGTCCCCCATCCTTTCTGATTTTGTGGGATCGCACCAAGGGAAATGCGAATGTCAAAGGTGTGGCGGCAATGAGTTCGATGCCGATGAATCTGAATACGCGCGCAGAGCATCTCAAGTCGATTGATGATTTGCGACCCACTGACAAGATTGCAGTGACGTCGGTGAAGTCCTCTATTCCTTCGATCGTCATGCAAATGTATGCGGTTCAAAAGTACGGTAAAGATCAGGCGTTTCGATTCGACCCCTATACCGTGACGATGAATCATGGTGATGCCGCAGCGGCATTGTTATCTGGTAGTGGCGGAATCACCGGTCATTATGCTTCCGCGCCTCTTGATCAACTTGAGAGAAAGTCTCCTGGTGTGCGGTCGATCATGAATACAGATGATGTCATGGGTGGATCGACCACGTTTACGATGATTTCCGCGCGATCAGACTTTCAGCAAAAAAATCCCAAGGTCTATGCCGCGTTTGTCAGTGCGCTTAAAGAAGCGCAGGACATGATTGCCAAAGACAAAAGTGGCGCGGCCGACATCTTGATCGCATCGATGGGCGGCTCAAGTAAATGGTCAAAAGAAGACATGATCGCGCAACTGAACGATCCAACGATTAAATATACGACCAAGCCTGAAAACGTCATGAAATACGCCACCTTCATGAATCAGATCGGATCGCTTAAAAACAATCCAAAATCAATTGACGAGTTGTTCTTTGCTGGCAGTGATGTGGCCGGTGGAAATTAAATCCCTTGTTCCCGCGGACTGAATCAGATCGCGGGCGTTTTTTGTTTAAATGGACTCGTCCACAATGTTGCAGTCATCTTCATCACCCTTGCTTTCTGTACAAGGTGTGACGCTTCGCTATCGTACGAAAGAGCACCTTGTCACGGCGACCTATCGCGTGAGTTTTGACGTATTGAAATCAGATCGTTACGTCATACTGGGCCCTTCAGGTTGCGGCAAGTCGACATTACTCAAAGCTGTCGGTGGGTTTTTAAATCCGGTCGAAGGTCAAATTAAATTAAATGGTCACGAAATCCATCAGCCTGGACCCGACAGGGTGATGGTGTTTCAAGAGTTCGATCAGTTGCTCCCCTGGAAAACAGTCAAACAGAATGTTGTGTTTGCGCTGACTGCGAGTGGAAAGCTTGGCCGAAGAGAGGCTGAGGATCGTGCCATGCATTACATCGATAAAGTGAATTTGACAGGATTCGCCGATAGTTTGCCGCATACCCTTTCGGGAGGGATGAAGCAGCGCGTGGCGATTGCGCGCGGGATGGCGATGGAACCTGAGATTTTGCTGATGGACGAACCTTTCGCAGCCCTTGATGCGCTGACCCGTGGAAAAATGCAAGAAGAGCTTTTGCAGCTATGGGAGGACACTAAATTTACCGTCTTGTTTGTGACCCATTCGATTCCCGAGGCGGTAAGAATCGGTAGCAGGATATTGCTGTTAAGTCCGCATCCCGGACAAGTCCGCGCCGAGTTGAACTGTCATGGAATCGATACCATGGGACCGACGGGTCAGCCTTTGGCGAAACATATCGAAGAATTACTGTTTCATGATCACGAGAGAATCGCACATGCGTGAGCAAACCATCCAGGACACCCCTGTCGCTCGACCAGAGAGAATCAGTGAAATTGAGCTGACGGGTTTTGGTGTGATCGAAAAGCCACTGAGTACGTTTGAGCGATTGATGGGTAATGGCTTGCTCAGAAAGACACTTGTTTTGCTGTTTCTCGCAGGAGTGTGGGAAATCTATGCCCTTTGGCTCAACAATCCGTTGTTATTCCCAACATTTTCCGCCACCGTTCAAGCGTTTTTCGCGGGCTTGATCACAGGCAAGATCATCATGGCGACATGGTCGTCGCTGACGGTACTCTTGCAGGGGTATGCCGTGGGGCTGGCGATCGCTGCGCTCTTTACGGCATTTGCCAGCGCCACGCGCATCGGTTCGGATATTCTGGAAACGCTCACATCCATGTTTAATCCTTTGCCGTCGATTGCTTTGCTGCCTCTGGCGATGATCTGGTTTGGACTGGGTGAGGGCAGCATCATTTTCGTGTTGATTCACGCGGTGCTCTGGGCGGTTGCCCTTAATACTCACGCAGGTTTTAAAGCGGTGAGTCCAACCTGGCGTATGGTGGGTAAAAACTATGGACTCTCCAATGTCGCCTATGTCACTAAGATTTTAATTCCGGGCGCTTTCCCGAGTATTTTGACCGTTATGAAAATCGGCTGGGCTTTCGCTTGGCGTACGCTGATTGCGGCTGAGTTGGTCTTTGGCGCTAGCTCTGGCTCGGGTGGTTTGGGTTGGTATATTTTTCAAAATAAAAATATGCTGGACATTCCAAATGTATTTGCCGGGCTGCTGACGGTCATCATTTTTGGTCTTCTGGTGGAAAATCTAATCTTTAAAACCGTTGAGAAAAAAACAATTAGCCGCTGGGGTATGCAGTCCTGAGTTTTAAATGACGATCTAAAATTACTGGAGACAAACATGAAAAAAATAGTTGCGCTGCTTGCGCTGTGTCTGGGCGTGGTCTCGCCTGTGATCGCAGATTCAGCTTTTAATCCCACCAAGCCTGTCAAGATTGTTGTGCCATTCCCACCCGGTGGAGGTACTGACGCGCTTTCCAGGATTTTGGCGGAAAAACTGACTCAGATTTGGAAGCAGCAAGTCATCGTTGAAAATCGTGCCGGCGCGCAAGGTAACGTTGGTACCGCGTATGGCGCCAAAGCACCTCCTGATGGCTATACCTTGGTGCTCGCGCACCAGGGAGCCTTCACCGTCAATCCTCATATCTACAAAGATACGGGTTTTGATCCTGTCAAAGATTTCATTCCGGTCACACGCGGAACACAACAACCTTTTGTTCTGGTGGCAACACCAGGTTTGAATGTTAAAAATCTCAAGGAATTTATTGCACTGGCAAAAACGCAGCCAGGAAAACTCTCGTACGGGTCGAGTGCCTCAGGCCCTCAGTTGACCGGCGAGATGTTTAAAGGCGTGACGGGAGTCGATATGATGCATGTCGCCTACAAGGGGGCAGGTCCAGGCATCGTGGACGTATTGGCTGGCCATATTAATTTATTCGTCGCGAATCCCACTTCGGTGGCACCGCATGTCCGCGCAGGCAAACTTGTCGGACTTGTGATGTTTGGTCCGGATAGTGTGTCCGTATTGCCGGATACCCCAACAGCAGCTCAGGCAGGATTCCCTGAGCTTGGAAAAATGCCGGAGTGGTATGGATTCGCGGTACCTGCTGGCACACCCGCCAAGGTGGTTGAGCAACTCAATCAAGACCTGACTGCCGCGCTGAAAGATCCGGCCGTTAAAAGTCGCTTGGATGGTCTGGGACTGAATGCTTCACCTAGTACGCCCAAAGAGTTTGCAGAACAAATTCAGCGTGACTTGAATGCAACGAAGGACTTGGTCAAGAAAGCTGATTTGAAAGCACAGTAATGATTGATGGTGTTTGATGTCTCAAGGATCAGAAATGCTCAAAGGTAAATCGGCGCTTGTCACAGGTTCGAGTGGTGGAATTGGATTGGCGATTGCCCAAGAACTCGCTACAGCCGGTTGCAACGTGATTTTGCATGGACTTGAACCGCTCAGCCAGGTCTCCGGGGAGCTGGCCTTACTGAATGCGAAAGGTGTCCAGGCTGTTTATCATCAAAAGGATATCCAAAATCCCGATGAAGTTGAGCAGCTGGTCTCACTCGCGCTTAAACAGTTTGGCCGTATCGATATCCTGGTCAACAATGCGGTCACCCGACACTTTTCGCCGATTGAGACGTTTTCAACTGAGCGCTGGGATCAGGCGCTTGCCGTCAATCTGAGCGCGCCTTTTCATTTCGTGAAAGCATTTTTGCCAGGCATGCGAGAGGGTGGTTGGGGGAGGGTGATTAATATGACCTCTGTGTATGGCTCGCGTGGCACACCCAATCGAATCGATTATGTCACCACGAAAAGCGCGCTCATCGGTATGACAAGAGCGATCGCCTCCGAGGTTGTGGGGCAAAATATCACCTGCAATGCGCTGTGTCCGGGGTCCGTGCTGACCCCTAACATTGAGAGTCGCATCCGCGCCCTGATGCAAGAAAAACAGCTTGATTGGGATCATGCGACAAAAGAGTTTTTACAGGGTAAGCAGCCAGGCGGCAGGCTGATTCCGGCCAAACATCTGGCAGAGCTGGCACTTTTTTTGTGTACACCTGCGGGTGGTCAGATGAATGGAGCCATCCTGCCTATGGAAAACGGCTGGTTGGCGCTTTAGTCGGACGGCAGTGCGAGCTGACAGTTTATATCAGGTATTCTGAGGCAAATATTGATCAGAATGAGGATTGAACAATGGCCCAGATCATTTGGCGCTGGATAGATCGCAATATCCTTGAGCTTGGCCGTGAAGTGCGTTTGTCTTATTTGCCGCCGCTCATGGTTTATATGGCTGCCGGCATTTCCAGTCTGACCGGCATTGTGGGTACCTTTTTCGTCAAGGATTACCTCAATCTCTCTGTTGCCTTTTTAGCTGCATTGAGTTTCTGGGTGGTCATTCCCTGGTCGCTCAAAATGGTGCTCGGACACTTGATTGATTTGCTCTGGCGATGGAAAAGGGCATTATTGTTTCTCGGTGCTTTACTGATCGCGGCAAGTTTGCTGATCATGATCGGGCTGATTGGTGACCGCGAATCCATGGCAGCGGTGATGTCCGTGGAGAGTTGGTATGTGCTGAGTGCCTTGCTTTCTCCTGTAGGGTATGTATTGCAGGATGCTGTGGCCGATGCGATGACTGTAGAGGCTGTCCCCCGTGTGGAGGACGATGGACAGTTGATCGATCCTGAACGCAGAAAGCTGATGCACACGACCATGCAGACGCTTGGGCGGGTGGCAATTATTGGAGGTTCGGTATTTGTTGCGGTTATTAACCTGTATGTTTTTGCAGGTGTCCAGCAACTTGATGAGGCACAGAAGGTAGAAAAATATCTTCAGGTTTATCTTGTGTCGATGGCGATTCCCTTGATCTCTGTACTCGGTGTCGTATTGGCCGCTGTATTGCAAGCGCGTGCGCACAAAAAATTGCTAGCAAGGGGCATGACAAAAGAACAGGCTCATGCGCTCCTGACCGGTGATATCGAACCAACCAAACCTAATTGGGTGATTCTGGGGGGCAGTCTGGTTTTTGTCGCGTTCACGATGACGATGGGACTGACTCAGATGCCCTACGGGCAGGAAATCATTTTTGTTGGATCAATGGGGATTGTCACCTTTCTGATCTCCAGGCTGACGCGTGACTTGGATCCTCAGATGCGGTCCACGCTTGTGGGTACTGCGATTGTTATTTTTGTGTTTCGCGCGATACCAAGTCCTGGCCCTGGTGTGACGTGGTGGATGATTGACGAGCTCAAATTCGACCAGCATTTTTTCTCGATCCTCTCCCTGATTGCCAGTACCTTGTCCTTGCTCGGTATGTTTATTTTTCGACGCTTTATGGCCGAGCGTTCGATTGCTTATGTCGTGGGTACGCTGACTGTATTTGGCACCTTGCTTTCTTTGCCTACGATCGGCATGTTTTATGGTTTGCATCATTGGACCAGCGCGATGACGGGCGGTATCGTGGACGCAAGATTTATCGCCCTGGTGGATGCGGCGCTGGAGTCTCCCCTCGGTCAAGTGGCGATGATTCCGATGCTGGCGTGGATCGCGCGTTCGGCCCCTGAAAATCTCAAGGCAACGTATTTTGCTGTGATGGCTTCGTTTACCAATCTTGCGCTGTCGCTCAGTCAGCTTGGCACAAAGTATTTGAATCAGATTTTCACCGTGACCCGGGAGGTACGCAATCCAGCCTCGGGCGTAGTCGAAGTCGCGGCCAACTATACAAGTTTGGGATCGATTCTGGCGGCGTCTATTTTGATTGGTTTGACTTTGCCGTTTCTGGCGATTCTTTTTGTGAAGCTCACGCGCTTTAGAACAGCTTAATTTTGAGCGAGTTTCTTCGGGGTCAGGGCTGCAAAATCTTGCGCATAACCCCGCAGTTTCTTTTGAAGAAATTTCTTTTGCTCGGCAGAGGCAATATTCAGAATCTCGGCGGTTGCCTGAGCCCATTCCATGCGCAAGTCATCGCGCTGCTGGTTGAGATTCGGTTCACGGTATGTATTCAGGCTCGTGAGGTATTCTGTAAGAGCCTGTTGCGCGTGTGCAGGTGACCCTGAGCGCTGTGTCTCCAGAAGTGTCAACAAGGCTTGCTGGCGCAATTTGCGTTCTGCATACCAGGCGGTAATAGTGGGCGCCCTGCGATCTGAAACAGAAATCAGAATGTTTCTTTGTTGCGTGTCCAACGACCCCAGCCACTCTTCGAAACGTTTTGTAATGCGCGCATGACGCTTTTTGATGCTCGCTGGGCTATCGGAATTTTTCAAATAGTCAGAAAAATATTCATCGTTACTATCTTTAAATTTTGATTGCAGCTGCTTGAGCTGTTGCGGTCCCAGTGTCACCAGAAGAGGACCGAGTTGCGTCGCCGCGCGTGCCCCGACTGTTTGCAGCTGGTTCTCGATTGTTTCTTGTATGGAGAGGATTTCTTTACCCGTGAAAGGTTCAGGTTTGGAGAGCCTGTTGGCCCATTGATTGAGTTCCGCGGTGTAAAGGGGGAGTGTGCGTTCATGCCATGCAGCAAAGCTCGCCAGTTCCTGATCAAGCAGTGCTTGCTGTTTCTCATCCAGATTCAGATAAGAATTCATGCGATAAGCGATTAGCCCGGGGGCGTAGTTATAGGCAAGTTGCAGCGAACTGCATCCAGTCAGGGCTAACGCAACGATAGCAACTGCGCCCGATTTCAGGAGACGCATCAGGGAATTGGAGACGCGCATGAGTGTTGCCGGCTAGTATCGTGAAAAATCTGTACAGTAGTTCTTTATTTTGCCACTGATTAGTTGTATTGATTGAAATGACAAGGTTCGGAGAAGGTCATATGGACGCGTTTTATGCGGATCATTTTGTTTTGCCGCTGCCAGAGGGCCATCGTTTCCCGATGTCTAAGTATCGCTTACTGCGCGATGGCGTGGCTGGAGCACCCGGACTCAACTTGCTTGAGGCGCCAGCTGCCACAGATACCCAGTTACTGTTGGCTCACGACCCCGTTTATGTTCAAAAAGTGATCACGGGAACGCTTGAGCCCAAAGAACAGCGAGAAATAGGTTTTCCCTGGACACCCGGCATGGTTGAGCGTTCGCGTCGTTCCGTAGGCGCGACAATTGCCGCTTGTCAGTCGGCTGTGCGAGACGGGATTGCGGTCAATCTTGCGGGCGGCACACATCATGCGTATCGGGATAAGGGAAGTGGTTTTTGTGTGTTCAACGACGCTGCGGTCGCGGCGCGAGTGATGCAGAGACAGTCTGAGCATGGGTTTAAAGTAGCCATCATCGATCTAGATGTGCATCAAGGAAATGGTACTGCAGCAATTTTCAAAAATGATGCCAGCGTTTTTACGCTCTCATTGCATGGCGACAAGAATTTTCCTTTTAGAAAAGAGCCGAGTGATTTGGATGTTCCTTTGGCGGATGGCGTATCGGATGAAGCGTATTTAGAAGCTTTGGACGCAGCACTTGAACAATTAAACAAGGTTTTTACGCCTGATTTGTTGATCTATCTCGCCGGAGCGGATCCGCACGAGGGTGATCGCCTGGGACGTCTCAAGCTGACCCATGCTGGAATGCTCAAGAGGGATCAGCGTGTGTTTGAGTATTCGAGAGCGTTGAGTGTCCCGCTTGCCATTTCGATGGCGGGTGGTTATGGCCATGATATCGAGACAACAGTAGCCGTTCATCGTCAAACCGTGCTTGAGGCGCTTAGTTTCAGTCAATCACTCACTTTTATTTAGAGACCCGCCGGATCTTGATCCCGATCAAAATGGATGAACGCTCATCAAGGTTAGAATCAAAGTACAGCCCGCGAATAAGCGGCCAGTGATTAACGAATTGGAGGACGACTCATCATGGCTCACACACTTCAGCAATTTGCCCGTCAATGTCACGACCTGTTGAAAGCTCAACCTGGTCCAGCCGGGCGTCAAAAGGTTGCGGATCTTTTGAAAGAAGTTTTAGTGGACAAGCAGTTTGTCGAAGCCAATCTCGGGCCGAATGTTGGCGAGAGAGAAGTCATTTACGAAGATCCCGAATTGGGCTTTTGTATTGTTGCCCATAACTACCAAGGCGCAAAAAGCTCAACACCGCACGATCACGCTCACTCTTGGGCGATTTATGGCCAGGCGCGCGGAGAGACAGAGATGCGTGACTACGCCCTGATTGAGGCTGCCGCAGGAGACAAGCCTGGCAAGGTTCGTCAGACTAAAACGTACAAGCTCACACCAGGTGTTGCACATGTTTATAACGAAGGTGATTTGCATGCCCCGGAACGCGTTGCTTCGACAAGTCTGATCCGTATCGAGGGTACGAACATGTCGAAAGTAAAACGTGCAGCGTACGAGGTTGTTTAGAGGTACTTTAAGGGTACTTTAAAGTCCTGCGCTTGAACACAACAAGGAAGGCACTCCGAGTCTTTAATATAGACATTCGGAGTGCGCTTCGCGATAATCAGAAATCAAAACACGAAGCAAGCTGTTTACGTTGCTCCGTTACATTGCTCCGACTTCTTTGAAGTACTTTGCTGCACCAGGATGCATGGGGATACCTGCATCTGCCGCCATCATTTTAGGTGTTAATTCACCGATCGCCTTGTTTACGGCAGCCATAGCGGGAATATTTTCAGCCATAGTCTTGACCATTTTATAGACTACATCTTCAGGCATATCGCAACGAACGATTAAATGAGTTTGATAGCCAATGACAGGTACATCCTTGTCTTGCTTGGGATAGGTTCCAGCTTTGATGATGAGCTTGCTATAGCCTCCATTCATCTTACGCATGCCTTCCATTGTCTTGTCATCAACGGGCACTAACTTGATATCGCGTCCACTGGCCAGATCCATCACGGCCGATGCAGGTGCAGTGGTGCCAAGAGTAAAGACATCGACGTGACCGTCTTTCATCATCGAAACCGCATCCGTGTAGCTAGCCTGGAAGTTCATGCGAGCCAAGCCGCTGTAGTCAAAACCGTTAAGCTTGAGAACAGCTGCGGTGATGGCCTCCGCCGTATTGCCCTTTGACTGGGCGACCAGACGCTTACCCTTTATGTCGGCGTAAGAGTTGATATTAGATGACGCAGTTGCGACCACTTGAAAGTATTGAGGATAGATGTTGGCCATTTGGCAAACATTGGTCGATTTTTGCTTGAATGGGGGGACACCCATCGCACCATCCACAGCACTGCTTGAGTTGGAGAAACCGACCTGCGCTTTACCTTGTTCCACACCAATGACGTTGGCGACGCCCGCACCGGGTTGCGCTGTAATTTGAAGTCCAGGGATCGCCTTTTCCCACATGCCCTTCAGCGCACCACCGAGCGGCACCCAGACGCCACCTTGGGGGCCGGTCATCAGGGTGACTTGCTGAGCGGAAGCTGGTGTAGTAGCCAGCAGGGCTGTACCAAGCGCGACGGCTGAAAGTGCGAATTTTGTGGTTTGTTTCATGACATCTCCAAATAATTTTTATGCGTGTGTCACAACTGATATTGGATCAATGTGACTGATACCAAGCGTATGGGTCGGAAGATCTGTGAAAGACCAGACCATTTTGCGATTCTATAGAACAGAGCACTAAAAGTGAATGAGTCTAAACCCATCTCTTTATAGGGCGATATACAGAGAAATGACAAGTGCGATCATAAATAACTAGGGTTTACCATGCATCAAAAGACGCTTAAGGAGGATCTCAGGTCAAATTTTCAGTTTTTTGGCTTTTATTAAAGAACAATTGAGAGATGAGATTTCCATCAATCACTTCACCTGCCAACGTACGTGTCAGAATTTCGCTTCCGAGGAGTTGAGGTGAAAAGATGATGTCAGGGCGGACGCGTTGAATTTTCGACAGATGGGCGGATTCGTTTACAACCGAGACAGTTTTGACGGTACTGTTGCCGACAAGTTCCTTGGCCGCTAAAACAATAAAAGCATTTTCTGCGTCGTCTTCCTTAAGCGCCAAGATGTATTGCGCATCCGGCAGACCCGCTTCCTTGAGTACGTCAAGCATGGTTGGATCGCCGATCAGAACATCCGTATGAGGGGGATACTGGTGGGTGATGTTGGGTTGAACAATTGCGGTGACGTGATGTCCGCGATCCAGCAGGCCAGCGACGACATTCATGGCAAGCGGCGTGGCGCCGCAAATAATGACGTGGTTTTTTCTCATAGAAATAATAGCCCTTTTCTGAATAAATTTTCTGAGACCCCCGCCAATGACTGGACCCGCCAATGCGCTGATGGCTGTTGCAAAAACAGTGATGCCGAAAATGACGATGGATACGACGAATAAGTGCGCTGTTGGCTCGATAGGCAAAATATCGCCATAGCCGACAGTTGCCATCGTGATGACAGAAAAGTAAAACGCCGAAGTGAGATCTTCGATGGGCGGTTTGAACTGATCGCCCAGATATAACGTCCCGAACACGGAATAGAACAATAACCAGCTGACACTGACGATGGTGTACATGCTGCTTGCCGCAAAACTTGAACGGCCAAAAACTTGCCAGTTATGGATCAGCAGGACAAACAGTACAACGCTGAAAATAACGATGCCAAAATGACCCTGTGAAGTGTAGACATCAATGATGAGCGCGAAGATCAACAGGATCAATGACATGAGCCAGGCGATTCGGGCCCGCCAGAGCAGCCCGATCGACATGATCATCATGCCAAGACCCAGTGCGAGCCTTGGTAATTCGATCAGTCCTATCGTGTCAATCAGGTCTTGCCAGTTTTCATTCAGAAGCCATCCGTGATGTTCGGAGGCCATGATGCGTGAGACAAGTGGCCAAATGAAAATCCATGCGTCCAGAAAAATAAGGAGTCCCAGCCATAAATTGGCCGGGAAAATTCCTTGGATGATTTGAGAACGATTTTTTTTCAGCACTTGAGTACCAATAAAAGTCTTGAGACTAAATTGATCTATTTTCCTGCGCTTTTCAAGGCCTCTTTCCACAAGTCAATCACAACCTTGTAGTCGGCGGCGGCTTTGGCTGGGTCAGTACCCACCACTTTGATGTTACTCAGGTTCGGTAGTTTGGTCAGTTTAGCGACATCGATATCGGAGCGCGTTGGGCGGCGGAAATTTTGTACGAGTTCAGCCTCTTGTACTTCTTTAGACAGTAAGACATCGTAAAGTTGTTGCGCAGCAGCTGCACCGTTTTTTGGGTTTTTGATGATGGCGACGGCTTCAGGTGCGATAAAGGCGCCTTCTTGAGGGTAGACAAGCTCGATCTCTTTCTGACCACCCGCTACGTATGAATAGGCTGCGTATTCCATTGTGATACCAATCGGATATTCGCCGTTTGCAACGCCTTTATAGACTTGAGCTGAGCTTTTGGAGATCACTACATTGGCTGCAAGTTTCTTGAGACCCTCTGCGCCAAACAGTTGATAAACGCCGTAGACTTGGTCGTAGGCACTGCCCGAAGTAACTGGATCGCCAATGATGATTTTATTTTTCCAAACGGGGGAAAAGAGATCTGCCCAGCTTTTAGGCGCCGTTGCGCCCTTGAGCTGCTTATTGTTGACCATGATGATCATGACATGGGCGTTGGAGCCTACCCATAAATTGTCAGGGCCTTTGAATTGAGGTGCGATGTCTTTAGCTTGTGCGGATTCGTAAGGTTGAAAGTTTTGACGAAAGGCGGCCATCGTGCCAAAACCAGCACCCCAAACGACATCACCCAGAGGATTTTTGGCCTCAGCCTCGATACGCTTCATCAGTGCCCCGGTGCCGGAGGTGACTTTCTGAATGTTGAGCGTAGGCGCGGTCTTTTTTGCCACATCCGTGGCGGTATCGATCACTTGTACATTGTTTGAGGTGTACATCACCGCGTTATTGGCGGATACAGTCGCGGTCATTGTTAAAAGAGCGAATGCACCGAGTGTCGAGGGTAAGATGCGACGAATAAAGGTCGTATGTGTCATGTAAGGACTCCTGATTTAAGGATTGTGACTGGAGAACAGGTCAAGTTTTAAAAAGCGGATCGCTAAATAGACGGGTATTAAGATCACAGTCATCAAAATGACCCCATAGGCAGAGGCGCGGGCAAGATAACCCGAATCGATCTGTCGATACATTTCAATTGGCATCGTTTCCATACCGCCAAAATACAAAACAATGGTAGCTGATATTTCTGATAACGATGTAACCCACATCAGGATGGCAGCCGCGAGAATAGCGGGTTTCATAATGGGCAAAATGACTTTGAAAAAACTTTTGATGGGTGGCACCCCAAGATTGATCGACGCTTCCTCGATCGAGTCTGGGATGCTGTAGAGCGAGGCGGAAGCCGAGCGGATGGAAAAGGGGACTTTGCGGACAAAGTAGGCGGCTGCCATGATTGCCCATGTCCCCGTGAGAATAATCACGCCACTGTTATAAGTTTGAATCAGGGCAATACCCAGTACTGTCCCGGAGATCGCTAGTGGCAACATGACGACATAATCCAGAATGGATACGAGCCACATTCTTTTTTTGACAATCAGGTAACTCACGATCGTGGCGAAGCAGGTACCGATCAGTGTTGCAATGCTTGCAAGTGACAGAGAATTAAAAATGGGACCTGGGGCTTGTCGCAGGGCACGATCCATGTTTTCAAGTGTGAAGGTTCCATATTGCATGACTGGACCACTTGCTTTGGTGAACGCTCCAATCAAAACAATGATGGCGGGAATGAGAGACAAGGCAACAAAAAGCAGCACCATGACTGTTAAGAGCCCTGCGGCAAAGCCTTTGGCCCGTATGGGCTTAGGCGCTCGTCCCTGCTGCATTTGATAGGTTTTCCGCTCCACAATGGTCTTTTGTAAAAAGAGCACCAGACCAACCAGCAAGATAGACAGCACGGCAAGTACGCTTTGCATCGTGGGATCCGAACCCATTTCTGAAAGAAAGGTCGTGTAAGTCAGGGATGACAATACATCGACTGAACCTCCTAAAATCATCGGTATCGAAAAGTTATCAACAGCCAGAGTAAAGACCACCATGGCATTGATCAACAGCGCAGGCGCCAGCACGGGCAAAGTGACAGTCAGTGTGCGTCTAAGCCCGCTTGCACCCAAATTGGTGGCAGCCTCTTCGATTGTGCCATCAATCGCTTTGAGGGCGGCAAGCATGCCAATATAGGCGTAGGTGTAGTCATTCAGAATCAGTGTATAGGTCATGCCAAACCAGCCATAAAAGCTGGGTAGTTCTATCCCAACAAACTCCAGCGCTCGACGCGCCAAACCGTTGTTGCCCAGCAGCATCAGCCAGGCTTGTGAAACGACAATATCTGGTAATACTATGGTCGCAAGTGGCAGAAGCGCGACTATTGATTTCCCTGGGAAATCAAAACGGGTGACAACATAGGCGAGCGGTGCGCCGATGAGCATGCACCCAAGCGTTGCACTCACACCAAGTCGTAAGGTGTTGAAAAAAGCATCAACGTAGCGTGGATTATCCAGAAAAGCTTGAAAGCCGGCCAAACTGAAGTCGCCAGTTTTGATATCCACCACGCTGAAATAAAAAAGTGAGAGCAGTGGCCATACGACAAAAAATGTCAGTACGCCCAGGCATAGGAGTGCAGGCAGGAACCAGGGCGATATGCTTTTTTTAAAAAAGAGGTTCATGTGTGTCGACCTATACCAGAACGAGTCGACATTCAGGAGAGAAGTTCAGAAATACAGCCTCTCCAGCTTGTTTGCGCGGATCGTCAGCCGCAGCAACGTCCGCCATCAGCGTGTTGCCATCCACAAGCTTCACGCAGTAAGTGACTTTGAATCCCAGGTAACGTCTGAATACGACATGCGCAGGTACACAATGGGTGCTTGTTTTCGAGGCGGTCTGAATGTGAATGTGTTCAGCCCGCACCGCGAGTTGATACGTTGCTTGCAAAGACTTGGCCGATGCTTGCGCATGCGCGGTGATTGTCGGATCGCTATCAATCAACACGACGCCTCCAGCAATCGCAACTTCAGTTTGTGTGCCGCGTGAAGTCCAATGAGTGATGGGAATCAAGTTTGCGCCACCTATAAAGTCCGCTGCATAGGCTGTAAGCGGACGCGAGTATAGGCCTTCGGGTGTGTCGAGCTGATCAATTCTCCCACTGCGTAACAGCGCGATCCGGTCTGACATGGAAAGTGCCTCTTCCTGGTCATGCGTCACGAAAATCGTTGTGATTTTGGCCTCTTGCTGGAGCTCACGGATGACATCGCGCATTTGAATGCGTAATTTCGCATCCAGATTTGAGAGGGGCTCGTCCATCAACAGGATTCTGGGTTCGATCACCAGTGCTCGGGCCAGCGCGACACGCTGACGCTGACCGCCTGACAGTTCTCCGGGGTAGCGTTTTTTGAGATGAGCGAGTTCGACGCGCTGCAAAATACGATCGACTTTCGTGTCAATAAGTTGACTTGAAAATTTTCTTACACGTAAACCGTAGGCAACGTTATCAAAGACAGTTTTATCAGGAAACAAGGCATAGTCTTGAAACACCATGCCTGTTTCTCTTTTGTGCGCGGCAAGGTGGGTGACGTCTTCTTCCCCAATGTAAACCTGACCTGCATCTGGGATGATAAAGCCTGCGATCATACGCAGTAATGTCGTTTTGCCGCAGCCACTCGGACCCAGAAGTGTGAAAAACTCACCATGCGCCACCGCGAGAGAAAGCTGATCAATGATGGTGACATCGCCATATTTTTTGACGACGTTGCTGAGTTTAATTTCTGCCATGTGTGCCGAAGAATAAAAAAATTTGAGCCTCAGGTGACTCGAGACGATTTTCCCTGAGATCTTAATGGTAGCCTATTCGTTTTACGTACGACCTCTCATTGAACAGAACGAGAAATAGACATGTCACCTTGGAAAGCCGCGCATCCCGGAGATGCTTTTGAAGATATCGATACGCCCGCCCTGGTTCTGGACCTTGATGCGTTCGAGCGCAATCTTGCTCGCATGACACAGGCGCTCGCTGGCAGCAAAATGCGCCTGCGACCGCATGCGAAAAGCCATAAGTGTCCGGATATTGCACTGCGGCAGATTCAGCAGGGTGCGATCGGGATTTGTTGCCAAAAGGTCAGCGAAGCCGCCCGATTTGTCGAGGCGGGGGTCAAGGATGTCCTGATCACCAATCAAATCGTCGGCGCCAGAAAAGTGGCTCACGCGATGGATCTCGCCGCGCGGGCGACAATCGGTGTGTTGGTCGATCACCCGAGTCAGGTTGCGCAGTTCGACCATGCTAGTCAGGAACGCAAAACGACGATTGATGTCTATATCGAGGTCGATGTGGGGATGGGGCGCTGCGGCGTGAGTTCAGTCCAGGAGGTCACTGACTTGGCGCAGCAAATCACGGCTGCGCCTTATCTGCGTTTCATGGGTCTGCAGTGTTATCACGGGAGTGCACAGCACTATCGCGAGCCCGAGCAGCGTCAGGCTGCGATCCGCCAGGCCAGCGAGATTGCCGTGACGATGCGTCATGCCCTCGAAAAGCTCGGGATAAAGGTCGAAAGGATCACTGGAGCTGGAACAGGCTCAGTGGCTTTGGAGCGAGACTCTGGTGTGTTCAATGAAGTGCAGTCCGGTTCTTATGTTTTTATGGATGCGGATTACGCAAAAAATCATCAAGGTCCGCAAGACGTCCAGTTCGAACACGCGCTATTTGTGAAAACTGGCGTGATGAGTCGACCAACCGCCGATCGCGCGGTGGTGGACGCGGGTCTCAAAGCTTCAAGCGTGGACTCAGGGCTGCCGGTCGTTTGGAAAAAGCCAGGAGTTCATTACACCAAAGCGAGCGATGAGCATGGCGTATTGCAAACTGAGCAAGCCAATGACCCGGCGCTTGGAGATTTTGTTTTGCTGATCCCGGGACATTGCGATCCAACGGTTAATTTGTATGACGAATTGATTTGTTATCGCGCGGGTAAGGTTGAAGCGGTCTGGCCCATCACCGCACGTGGTGCCGCACTTTAAAGTGAGTATTTAAAACAATATCTAGGAGACAAATGTGTATAAAAATAAGACTGTAGTGCGTTTTGCAGGGATGAGAATGGTCATGGCTGCGTCGACAATGATTGTGCTCGGCGCGTCCCAAATTTCAATGGCCCAAAATGCCGCCGCCTATCCCCAGGAACCCGTCAAATTCATCGTGCCTTATCCCGCGGGAGGTGTGAGCGATGTATCTAGTCGTGCGATTGCCTCGGCCCTGGGCAACAAGATTGGCGCCAATATGGTGATCGAGAACAAGGCGGGTGCCGCCTCGACTGTCGCCAGTACGTATGTTGCAGGTCAAAAACCTAACGGATATACGCTCTATGCTGCGCCGGTCTCCATCGTCATTAATCCCGCTTTGCAAGGAGCCGTGAGCTACAAGCCGTATGAGAGTTTTACGCCGATTTCAATGATGATGACGGCACCGTTTGTCTTGCAAACGAATAAAGATTTGCCAGTCAATAACGCCAAAGAATTAGTTGAACTGATCAAGAAGAATCCCGATAAATACGCGATTGGTACCTCTGGCGTGGGATCGATCAATCACCTTGCGGCCGAGTACTTTATCAAGCAGTTCGGTTTGAAAATGGTCGTGGCAAGTTACAAAGGGGGTATGCCCGCTGCACAAGACATGATTGGCGGGCAGGTGCAGATGATGTTCTCGGCCGCAAGCGAGGCCATGCCTTTTATCAGCAGCGGCAAGACCCGCGGTTTGGCTGTGACTTCCATGCACCGCATGTCGACGCTTCCTGACTTACCGACCATGAACC
>JACCDX010191893.1_pt1 | contig 20641 bp, 18 predicted proteins | sample 7449681 | NCBI WGS metagenome assembly JACCDX01 (sample SAMN15323450, study PRJNA562643) | freshwater metagenome | isolation source: river surface water | place: USA:Blue River Watershed | collected 2017-08-18
GCCTTCACCACTTGACCCACTGTCTCGTAACCTGGCACCAAGGGGTAGCCCATGCCTGGAAAGGGGGGCATGCTGCCATCCCACAACATGCGCTCTGTGCCTGTACTGATACCGCTGTATTGCACAGCCACTTCCACTTGACCTTCCTCTAAAGTAGGCAAGTCCAGAGCCTGAAGCGACAATTGCTTCGGGTTATCAAATACGACGGCGGTGGCTTTCATGGGTGTATTCTTTTCTTTACATTGATATGTGTCAAATTAGATTTACATAATCTGGTGTTTATTAGGGTAAACACTTAGACTTTCTGGCCACAATGAGTTGCGCATGGATGGGCATGGCATTGGGTAAGTGCTCAATTTGCCCAAAACCTGCCTCCGCCATCAAATGCATCAATTCCTCTGGCGTGCGCAGTCGGCCCGCACCCATGGCCAGCAAGTAAAAATGGAAATAGGCATCAGATTGCGCCGATCCCGAATGCGTGTTTGACAGGGTTTGCGCCATAGGTTCGGCCAAGAGCAAGACGCCGCCAATGGGTAGCGCAGCGTGAATTTTTTGCAGCAGCTGCTTCACGACTTCATCGGGGTGATCGTGGGCCACACGAACCAAGGTCACGAGGTCAGCACCCTGGGGCAATTCGTCGTGCAAAAAGCTTCCCGGATAAAAACTCATGCGGTCGCTCATACCGCGCTGCTGCACATTGTTTTTGGCCAACGCCAAAACAGGTGGCAGATCAAAGAGTTTGATTTGTAAATGGGGCGCATGGGCCGCCATGTCACAGGCAAACCGACCCTTCCCTGCGCCCACATCCAAGACACACCGGTGCTCACCAAAGAAATAGGTGGACAGAATTTCTTCAACCACAAACCCTTGCGATGCCGCCATCAAATCGGAGTAACGGCTGAACTTGTCTTGTGCCGCGCGGGTTGCTGCTTGCGCATCGTGCGCATAGGGCCAATAAGCTGCCATGCTGCCCTGCCAGGCATTGTTCAAAAAGCCCACAGGGTCTTGCATGTCGGCGTACAACAGGTGGTTGTGCTCAATCATGGCGGCAATGCCATCGTGCGTTGCCAAAGGCACGCCCAAGGGCCCCAAACCAAAACGAGACTGGCTGCGATATTCCAACAAACCCAATGAAACCGCAGACAACAACAAGCGCTGCAAGACAGGCTCAGGCATGTTCACGCGCTGCGCAATTTGCTTTAAATCTGCAGGCGCTTGGTGCAGCATCTTGAACAAATTCAAGCGAATACAACCTAGCATGACTTGGGTGTGTACAAAACCTGCCATCAAGTCAAACAGCTTTTGTGTGCGCCTGCGCGTGACCCATCGTGTCAAGGGATTGGTGAGCGAAAAACTGTACAGCTTCGGGCTGGCGTAGAGGCTTTCTAGCCATTGCAAGAACCTGTCATGCCAAGAATTTCCAGCCTTTAATCGGCTGGGCAATGTCGCTAAATCGAGGTCCTGGTTCATCGCATCATTCCTGCTTAACGGGGCGCGCGAGAAACATTGGGCGAACTCACGTACTGGGCTGAGCTCTTGGTTTTGACAGCCTTCAATTTGGCAGTCTTCTTGCGATAGCCATCGCACATCGATTTAGGGACCAAGCGCTCCGACTCCAACAACACCAGTTGACGCAACATGTCGCGACTGCTGCACGCAGGAATTGAATCGCCCGCTTGGGCAATCAACATGTCAAAGTGTTGAATAGCACCCTCTAAGCCGAGCGCTTGGGCTGAACTGGGTCTGGCATTCAAGACGTCTTGCCCGGCTGGCTTGCCCAAACTGCTGACATCACCCAACACATCTCGAATATCGTCAGCCACTTGGTAGGCTTCGCCCAAATAAGCACCCAGGGGCGCCCAAGGCTCGTGCGAACGACCACTGGCAATGGCGCCAGCACACGTGGCGGAGACGAACAACGCGCCTGTTTTGGCACGCTGGTACTGTCCTAAATCTGCGGTGGTTTCGCACTCCCAAGCCTGCCCCGCCACAATGCCATTGGGCAAACCGACGCCTCTTGAAAGGTTGTCCATCAATTCAATCAAACGAGCGGGATGTTGGCGACCCGCTTGCAACAAGACTTGATAGGCCATCACGATGAGACCATCACCCGTCAAGAGCGCCAGGGGCTCTGAAAAAGCTTTGTGGACCGTGGGCTGACCTCGCCGAAAATCGGCATTGTCAAAAGTGGGCATGTCGTCATGCACCAAAGAAGCGCAATGCATCAACTCCAAGGCCACTGCCGCTGCATTGGTCAACTCTGGCGCATCGTCACCGCATGCAATGGCCACTGCCATGCACAACTGAGGCCGAATGCGTGCACCCCCTGAAAAAACGGCATGCTGCATGGCAGCCTGCAACCTTTGGGGTGCGCCCGTACCCGCCGCAGCCTCAAAATAGGACTTCAGCGCCTCTTCGGCTCTCGTTAATAGACTCATGACACCCCCGGAAGGAATCCGTCAAGAAAAAGTGACAGATTTACATGTCAATATATCAATACATTGAGAATTGTCAATACATGTTGACACCAAGCCTGTTTTTTCTTAAAACAGAACACTTACGGTGTGACGCCGCCAGGAACCCCCATGAACCCTTCAAATTCGATGTATTTGCCGTCCAATGACGATCAGCGTTTGGTTTTGCACAATGAAATTCACACTCGCCCATCAGCAACCTTCAAACTTCCCGCACTGATTGTTTATGTCGCAGTGTTGAACGCTGGAGTCAGGATTGCAGACGAACTGGCCCATCTACAAAGCTTGTCGGGTCATGAAAATTTGACTTTGGACCAATTGAAGGGCAACTTTTTGCAACTGCAATGCAACAACTACAAGCTCATCTGGGAGAGGCATACCGAGTTCACGCGTTACACCATCGTGCAAGCATTGCCTGCGCACGCCACATGGGGCAGCAAACTGCCCGAACTGGCTGCCCATGCCGCGACAGGCATTGATTGGCTTCGCAACATTCCAGGCAAAACCATTGCGGCCATTCAATTGGCCATGCTGAACGAAGGCATGGACGATCCCGATGCCATCTACAAATCCAAGCAATGGCTAGGGGAAGGCACCGTCATTGGTTCCAAAATGGGGCGAACCTCTGACGATCAATCTCACTCTCACTTGATCACCAATTTGAGAATTGGTGATGATGGCTTCATCAGGATGTTGATCTTGGCTTCACCAGAAACATCCGAAAACAGAGCGGGCCGAATTGCACAACGCTTGTTGGAATTAGAAACCTATCGCATCATGTCTTTGCTGAGCTTGCCCGTTGCAAAAAAATTGTCGGGCAAGTTGTCTGAAACAGAAATGGCATTGGTGCAAATTACTGCAAAGCTAGAGGCCAATACTGACAGCGACGAAGTCTTGCTCAGCAACTTGGCCAGCTTGGCTGCACAAGTTGAAAGTACCACTGCTGAGCACAGCTACAGGTTCAGCGCAGCACGCGCCTACGACGGCATTGTGCGAGAGCGAATCTCCGAAATGCGTGAACGCCCCTTGTCAGGCATTCAGACATTGGGGGAGTTCATGCAGAGGCGTTTGGCGCCAGCCATGGCCACTGTCAACGCCACGTCTGTTCGCTTGTCTGCTTTGGCAGAGCGTGTGGCCAGAGCCAGTGCGTTGCTTCGAACCCGCGTTGAAATTGCGGCAGAAGCACAGAACCAACAACTCCTTGAAAAGCTCACGCGAGGTCAAGCCTTGCAACTCAGATTGCAAACCACCGTGGAAGGCTTGTCGATTGCAGCCATTACCTATTACGTGGTGAGTCTGGTTCTGTATTTGGGCAAAGCCATGAAGGCCTCGGGCTTGAATGTGAACCCCGAAATACTGGCTGGAATGAGCACGCCGGTTGTGCTATTTTTCAGTTGGCGAATGATTCAAAAAATTCACCAAGGACTGAAAGACCTGTGAGTTGTTAAGCGGGCTGTTAAATCAAGTTGCGCAAGGACTGCGCTGCTTCCTGTAAAACAGGCACGATGCGTTTAACAACAGCCTCCGAACTCTCACCTTGGATGGGCATCAGTACACTGAGGGCGCCCATCAAGTCGCCTCGTAAATCTTTCAATGGCACCGCAATGCCTCTAAAAGCCAAATCAAATTGTTGCTCCGACAAGGCCCAACCTTGTTGACGAATGCGCTTGATTTCTTTTCTTAAATCTTCTTGCGTAGAAATTGTGTACGGTGTGTAAGCAGGCAGTTGATGAGTGGCAAACCACTCTTCTAATTGCGCACTGGGTAAATTGGCCAACATCAACATGCCCGCAGAAGTGACGTGACCCGGAACGCGGGCACCCAACACAAATCCAGAACTCATGGCGCGATTGGGACCGTTTCGAGACACATAAACAACCTCCCCTGCGTCGAGGACCGCCAAGTAAACAACCTCCTGCAAACTGGCTGAAACCCTTTGCAAAACTGGCTGCGCAATTCTTGGCAATCTGGCGGAGGACAAATAGGATTGCCCTAAACGCATGATGCGAGGCGTTAACCAAAATTGTTTGCTGTCGCTACTGACGTAGCCCAAGTGTTGCAATGTCAACAAATAACGCCTAGCTGCTGTGCGAGACAGCCCACAACGTTCACCCACTTGCTGGGCCGTCATTCGAGAATGATTTTCGTCAAAAGCTTCAATCACGGCCAAGCCGCGCTCCAAACCTGCAATCCAATCACGCGCCAAGAAATGGGGGGTTTCTGTGGTGAGTGCTTTGTTTTTGGTCAAACCAGTTGTCACAGCCGTCTCCATGTTTACCCTAAATTAGGTCGATCATCGCACAGTTATGTGCGTTTATCGCACAGTTATGCGACTAAAAATCGCCATTTTTAAACAGCAGTGAGTACATTTATCAATTGCTCACATCAGTTGCTTTTGGCCTTGTTGCAACTCTGTGTTCACTCAGCGCCGGGTCTTTTTAGGGACCGGTATTTCAGACTCAAGGAAAAGAAACTATGTCTATTCAGAAATTGACCCGCATTGCATTGGCTACCGTCATCACCGCTGGTGCTGCAGTGGCCCAAGCTCAAGATATCAAAATTGCCAACATCGTTGAGATGTCCGGCCCTGGCACCACCTCTGGCGTGATGTTCAAACAAGGCGTCGAGTTGGCCATCAAAGAAATCAACGCTGCTGGCGGTATTTCTGGTCGCAAGATTAGCTACACATCAGAAGACACTCAAACCAACCCGGGTGTGGCCAAAGGCTTGACACAAAAGGCCGTTGACAATGATGTTTTCGCCATCATGGGCCCCGTTTTCTCAGGCTCCATCATGGTTTCCATGACAGAAAGCAAGCGCGGTGAGATTCCTAACTTCACAGGTGGTGAAGCCGCAGCCATTACTCAGCAAGGCAACCCATGGGTATTCCGCACTGCTTTCGGCCAAACCGTCTCTTTCCCTAAGTTGGCTCGCTACATTCAAGGCAAATCCAAAAAATTGGCTGTCTTGTATGTGAACAACGACTTCGGCAAAGGTGGTCAAGCCACCATCAAACAATTGTTGGCAACTGGCCCCACACAAATCGTTGCTGAAATTTCAACAGAATCTGGTCAAGTCGACTTTTCTGCTGCCGTGATTCAAGCCAAGCAGTCTGGCGCTGATGCCTTGTTCGCTTATACCAACGAAGAAGAATCCGCACGTCTGTTGCGCGAATTGCGCAAACAAAACTGGAACAAGCCCGTGATTGGTGAAACCGTGTTGACCAGCGCGAAGGTGGTTGAATTGGCTGGCGAAGCCGCCAACGGCGCAGTGGCCCACGTTGGTTTGACTGTTGAAGCACCTCAGCTCCAAGCCTTTGGCAAGAAGTACCAAGCTGAGTACAAAACAGTGTCAGATCACAACGGTGTGAAAGGCTACACAGCTGTTTATGTTTTGAAAGCCGCTATTGAAAAAGCAGGCAAGGTTGATCGCAAAGCCGCCGCTGCTGCCATCCGCAACAGCTGCTTCTCTGCCAAGCAACACCCTGGCATCTTGATGGACGTTTGCTTTGATGACAAAGGCGACATCGACCGCGAAAGCTTCATCACTGAAATTCGCAACGGCAAAACAGTGGTTGCAGAAACACTGCCAGCTTTGAACAAGAAGTAATCTTGCCGCGTTAACTTTGTATTGGTATTTGAAATGTCCGACAAGCGATTTGTACTAGCGGGGGTGATGGGTTGGCCTGTGGCTCACACTCGATCTCCCGCCATTCACAACCACTGGATTGCCAAGCACGGCCTGAAAGGCGCGTATGTGCAATTGCCAGTGCAACCTGAAAAGCTGGAAGCCGCTGTGCGAGGTCTTTCTGCATTGGGTTTCGCCGGTTGCAACGTCACAGTGCCTCACAAAGTTAACGCCATGAAACTCATGGACGAGTTGACGCCTGCAGCGCGTCACATTGAAGCCATTAACACCATTGTGGTTCGCCCGGATGGCAGCTTGCTAGGTGCCAATAACGATGGCAATGGCTATATCCAAAGCCTTCGCGATGCCAATCCCGCATGGCGCGGTGATGCAGGCCCCGCGTTGGTCTTAGGAGCCGGTGGCGCAGCGCGTGCCATTGTGGTGGGCTTGCTAGAGCAAGGTGCCCCTGAAGTCCGCATTGCCAACAGAACCACCGAGCGCGCACAAGCCTTGGCTGATGCCTTTGGACCCCGCGTCAAAGTTGTTTCTTGGGCTGAGCGAAACGATGCCATGGCTGGTGTCAAACTCTTGGTCAACACCACCACGCAGGGCATGTATGGGCAACCCGCGCTGGATGTGCATTTGGATGCATTGCCTGCCAGTGCCATGGTTTCAGACGCCATCTACATCCCGCTTGAAACGCCTCTTCTAGAACAAGCCCGCAAGCGTGGGCACGTCACCGTCAATGGTTTAGGCATGCTGTTGAACCAAGCTGTGCCGGCATTTGAAGCATGGTTTGGCGTTCGCCCCGATGTCACGGCCGAATTGCGTGCCGTCGTCCAAGCGACCTTCTAGTCTCAGATTGACCCATGAACATCTTCGATCGGCCCAAGATCGATGGACATTGTCATGTCCTTGATCCGCAGCGTTTTCCTTATCCTGCCGAGGTGCCTTATCACCCACAAGGCCAGGAAATAGGCACTGCTGATTACTACAAACACGTAATGGCTGCGTATGGCGTCCAGCATGCTTTGCTGGTTGGCCCCAACTCAGGCTATGGTTTAGACAACCGGTGCATGTTAGATGCCATTGCGCAAGGTGAAGGCCGATTCAAAGGCATTGCCGTTGTACCCGCCAACATCAGTCTGCAAGCCCTGAAAGATTTACAAACACAAGGCATTGTCGGCATTGCTTTCAATACGTCGCTGCATGGTCTGGACTATTACGCGGACATTGATCCACTTCTAGGACATTTGCGCGAACTCGACATGTGGGCGCAGTTTCAAGTTTCTGCCAATCAACTCGAAGCACTGTGGCCACGCATAGAACGCGTGGGTGTCAAAACCATGATTGACCATTGCGGCAGACCGCATTTGGCGGATGGCCCCAATGCACCCGGATTGAATGCCCTTTGGAAATTGGCTGACAGCGGTTTAGGTGTGGTGAAGATTTCAGGCTTTGCCAAGTTTTCGCAAACAGGTTTTCCCTTTGAAGACGCGCATGAACACACCCTCAAAGTGTGGAATGCTTTTGGCCCAGAGCGTTGTATGTGGGCCTCAGATTGGCCACACCTTCGAGGCACCTATCGCCTTGACTACGGCACGCTTTTAAAACTGACAGAGCGTTGGTTCACGCCTGCGCAACTTCAAGCCATGATGTGGGACACCCCCGCCAAAATTTTAGGATGGTGAACAAACGATGACCGACTTTTTACAACTGATGTTTAGCGGCATGGCGACAGGCTGCATCTATGCGCTAGCTGCGCTGGGATTTACATTGCTATGGCAAGCCTCAGGCACCATCAATTTTGCCCAAGGCGAATTTGTCATGCTACCGGCCTTCATCATGGTCATCATGCTGCACAACGGTATGGCGCTTTCGGCCAGTTTTGCCATCAGTGTGGTTGTTTCGGTTTTGGTGCTGGGATGGCTGTTCAAACGGGGCCTGGTCGATCCACTTTTCAAATACGGCATGATGCCCATCGTGGTGGCCACCATTGGCTTGTCGATTGCCATGCGAAATGGTGTGCGTGCTGGTTACAGCTCTGAGCCTCAGCCTTTTCCTTTGATTTTCCCTGACAAGGTTTACAACTTGGCAGGCGTTAACATTTCTGCCTCCGACATTGGCACCTTCATCATGGCCTTGGGCTTGGTGTTAATCACACAAGCCTTCTTGGCAAAAACAGTGACGGGACGCGCTATGCAAGCAGTGGCTCAAAACACCGAAAGTGCATCGGTACTGGGCATCAATGTGCCGCGCATGATTTTTTATACCTTCGCTATCAATGCCATCTTGGCAGCTGCCGCAGCGCTCTTGGTCACGCCCATCTATTTGGCCAAGTTTGACATGGGTGAAGCGCTCGGTACCAAAGCTTTCTTTGCCGCCATCATTGGTGGTTTCAACAACACGCGAGGCGCCTTGTTGGGCGGCTTGATTGTGGGCGTTTCTGAGAACTTGGCAGCGGCTTACATTTCTTCAGCCTACAAAGACGCCGTAGCCTTGATTATTTTTATGGTGGTGATTTTGTTCAAACCACAAGGCCTCTTGGGTCGTAAAGAGGAGCGCAAAGTATGAAGAAACTCAATCTGCTCATTGGCGTGGTCTTGATCATTGCAATGGCCATCGTGCCCGCCTACTTTAAAAACTATGGCATTCACATTTTCACGACATGGTTGGTTTTCATCATTGCCACCATGGGTTTGAATTTGACAGTGGGTTATGCCGGCCAAAAATCTTTGGGCCATGCTGCCTTCTTTGGCATTGGCGCTTACACGGTGGCCATTTGCTTAAAAGCTGGCATCAGCTTCTGGTTGGCCCTGCCTGCAGGCGGCTTCCTGTGTTTCATCACAGGCTTGATTGTGGGCTTCCCCGCGCTGCGTGTGCAAACCATTTATTTGGCATTTGCCACACTGGGCTTTAACACTGCTGCTTGGTTGGTCATGCGCAATGAAGAATGGCTCACAGGTGGCACCTTCGGTATCAACAACATTGCACGACCCAGCATCGGCGGTATCAGTTTCGATGGCAATTTGGCGTACTACCGGATGGTCTTGGTCTTCACAGTGGTCCTCGCCCTGATTTTGTGGGCCCTGCTCAGATCACCTTGGGGTAAGGCTTTCACGGCATTGCGTGACAACCCCATTCGAGCAGAAAGTTTGGGCATCGACACGCGCTCATACACCCTCATGAGCTTTGCGATTGGTGCCACATTTGCAGGCCTAGCAGGTGGCCTCTACGCATCACAAGTGGGTTTCATTGACCCAGCACTTTTCACAGTTGGCGCGTCCATCATGATGTACCTGATGGTGGTGGTCGGTGGCCCCGGCTACTTCCTAGGCCCCATCTTGGGCTCCGCAGTGGGTGTGGTGTTGCCAGAATGGTTGCGCTTTGCCCAAGCTTGGTATTTGTTTGTATTTGGTTCGGCCGTAGTTTTGCTGATGATTTGGCTGCCAGATGGCTTGCTCAGCATTCCAGACCGCATTCGCGCTCGCCGTCAATCACGACAAGAGTCTGAAACACGTCGACAGAATGCACAGCAGTCACAAGCTGCACAGTCTGCACAAAAAGGAGGTGTCGCATGAGCGCGCCCGTTTTACAAGTTCATAATTTGAAGAAAGCCTACGGTGCCATTCAGGCCGTCGGCGGTGTGTCCTTTGAAGTTCTGCCTGGTGAAATCTTTGGCGTGATTGGTCCCAATGGTTCCGGCAAAACCACGCTGTTTAACAGCATGCTTGGACAAATTACACCCGACGAAGGTCGCATTGAACTCAAAGGTGAAGACGTCACCCAATTGGGCCCTTTGGCGCTCAACCGCCGAGGTGTCGGCCGGACCTTTCAGACACTCCAAGTGTTTGGCAAGATGACCGTTCGTGACAACTTGATTGTGGCCGCACAAGAGCATCAAGGCTCCATGTTCACTCGCATGTTTGCGCCCTCAGACTCCAACTTGGGCGCTAAGGCGGATGCACTGATTGAGCAATTCCGTATCAGTCATGTGGCACACAAGAAAGCCGGTGAGTTGAGTTACGGTCAACAAAAATTGGTCGACATTGCCATGGCTTTCATGAGCGAACCCGACTTGGTTTTGCTCGATGAGCCCTGTGCCGGTGTCAACCCATCCTTGGTTGGCGGCATCAGTACCCTACTGCGTGAACTCAACCAAACACGCAAAGGCTCGTTTGTGGTCATTGAACACAACATGGATTTTGTGATGGGCCTGTGCCACCGCATCATGGTGATGGTAGAAGGTAAAGTGCTGGCCATTGGTACCCCCGAAGAAATTCGCGGCAATAAACAAGTGCTAGAGGCCTACTTGGGAAGCTGAACATGACAACAAGCAACAACATCAGCAGCGCAGATACTTGCATTGAATTTGACGATGTGGTCTCAGGCTACAAGGATTTCATGATCCTGAACAACCTGTCCTTCAAAGCTCGGCGCGGTGCCATTACTTTGCTCATCGGCCCCAACGGTGCCGGCAAATCGACCGTGCTCAAAACATTGTTTGGTTTGCTCAAACCCCGTCAAGGCCAAGTTCTTTTGAATGGCGAGAATATCAATGGCGCCAGTCAAAAAGATTTGCTTGCCAAGGGCATTGCCTTTGTCCCGCAAGGTCGCAACCTATTTGGTCAGCTCTCGGTTTACGAAAATTTAGAGTTAGGCGGTATCACCCTGGGCATGAAAACCACGCACGAGCGAATTCCTGAAATTTTGGAATTTTTCCCACGCGTCAAAGAGCGCTTGAACTCGCGTGCCGCATCGCTTTCAGGCGGTGAACAAAAGCAATTGGAAATTGGTCGCGCTTTGCTATTGCGCCCCAAAGTTTTGCTCATCGACGAGCCCTCCATTGGTCTGTCGCCCATTGTTGTGTTGGACGTGTTTAAGTTGCTGCGTAAATTGGCTGAACAAGGCACGACCATTCTCATGGTGGAACAAAACGTCAAGAGTGCATTGGCCTATTCAGATGACGCCATTGCGCTGGAATCAGGACGTCTGGTCCTTCACAGACCAGCCTCTGAAATCTTGAGCGATCCCAACATGGAACGTTTGTTCTTGGGTGGCGCACACGCTGCAACACCCGCGCCTTGAGGTTTAGTCTGGCAGCAGACTGACCGTTTGTTGGGTTCGAATGGCGCTTGCAATGGCTTCGACCACTTGAAGATTTTGCAAGCCATCTCGAATGCTTACAAGCGGTTTAACTTGACCTCGAACCACTTCTAAAAAGTGCGCCAACTGCCGCTCTAAAGGGTTTGCTCGATTGAGTTCGAGCACATCCACTTGGAATGGTTTGAACCATGACCTGTCAGAAGCCTTTGGATAGGTTTTCAATCGCATGGTGGGCACAGACAGGCTTCCCATATCGCCTGCAATGACATAACAATCTTCATCACCATATGTGGTGTAGTCTTTGTTTTCTTGACTGGTTTGCTCCCAACTTTTTGCACTGGCTGCTGTATCGGACAGTAAAAAGGTGCCTAAGACACCCGAGGCAAATCGGAAGTTAATGACCGCTGTATCTTCAACCTGAAATCCGCGTAATGCGTTAGAAGACATCGCTTGCACTTCCACAATGTCGCCACAAAGCATCCTCAAGTTGTGAATTTCGTGAATCAAGTTAATCAGAATAGGACCGCCCCCTGGGACCGTTCGCCAGGGTGCATCTGAAAAGTAATTGTCGGGCTTGTAAAACATGGCCGTGCCCATGACACTGACCAATCGACCCAAACGGCCTTCTTCAATAACAGCTTTGGCTTTGGCCATGATGGGACTGTGCGCACGATGATGACCGATGAGAACCCGCGCATTGTCGGAACCCAATGTGGTATGTACAGCATCGACCAATCTTTGGGCTTCAGACACAGTGTGCGCGATGGGTTTTTCAATCAACACCGCTACCCCGGCATCTAGACACTGCAGAGCTTGGGTGACATGCATGGCGTTAGGCGTGGCCAACACAATGCCATCAGGGCGCGAATGAGCGAGTAATTTTTCGAGACTCTGAAAATGCGAAATGCCCAAAGATTTTGAAAGCTGTTGCGCTGCTTCAGAAGGATCAACCACAGCCACCAATTCGCAATGGGGATGCGCGCGAATGACATTGACATGAACACGACCAATGGCGCCAGCACCCACAACCGCAATTTTCAATTGATGCACCATCGTGTTGAAACCTATTCCACTTTCTAACGATCACCCAATATTTTTTGGGTTGCCCACAACGCTTTTTCGGCCCAAGCCAAATCACCGATAGGCTTGGACAAGGCCATATTTGGAATCTCAATGCTGACAGGTACTTCAATGGGCAATGCCTTGAAAAGGCCCTTCAAATCAATGGTTCCCTCACCCGGCAAGAGCCGCTCTTGTCGCGCTGTGTGAATGAGTTCTTCGGTGGTGAAATTCAGGCCCGCTGTTGCATCGCACATTTGCGCGTAATGTAACAAATGCGGTGAGATGCTTGAAATGTCAGCCAATGTGGTGGTTGATCTGCCAAAGTGCAGCGCATCAACCAAGATACCTGCATTTTTGGGATGCCCAGCCAGCGCCATGATGTTCAATGCAGCCTTTGCATCTTTCACACCGGTCCAAGGCATGAACTCTAAGTCGGCCGTCAGACCATAAGGCTGCATGAATTCACACAACTGAGCGTAGTGCTGCGCTAACCTTTGCGCATGGGTGTCATCTGCCGCCACCAACACCGCCTTCGCTTGGAGTGCCGCGCCTGCCTCTAACAAGGGACGATAAGCCGTTGGGTCAAATACTTCGCCAATGCGAATGATCTCAATGTCAAACACCGAAACACCTGTATCGGCCATTCTGGCCAATGTTTCGCGCTGTGTCTGTTTGTCGTCGATGAAACTTTGAAAGGGTGCCCCGGGTGCATTGGGTTTCAATCGCAAGCCAACCGAAGCGTAACCTAACTTGCCAGCAATGCTGATGGCCTCTGGAACAGACGACTCGTTGGCAGTGAGGTATGCCAATGAATAAGAACGGGTCATGGCGTTACTTCAATGGCGATACAGCTGTTGGCATAGCGATGGTCGACACCATGTTGGTGGTTAAGTGCGCAGGACCTCCCTTGGGTGGCCAGATGCCTTGCGCCACCGCTTCAGCACGCGCTTTGCTGCGCGATTCGATGTTGGGATAAGCCCAAATGTTGGTGAAACGCAATGGGCCATCCAAAGCAATCATGGCCACCACACAAGGTGAAATTTTGTTGCGTGCTGGGACCGCTTGTTCCCACAAATCAATGGTTGGCTGGACACCGCCGGGCTTGATGCCATAGGTGCGAATTTCATAAACGGGACCCTGAATGCCGCTCTCTGCACTGGAACGTACTGGCTTCATCCAAGGGAAACCTTGGTAGCTGTGTTGTTCCAAGCTTTGAAAGATTTCACCACAGCCAAACGGACTGGCGTTCTGCTGGGTTCGTTGACGCTCAGCTTGTAAAGTGGCCAAGTCATCGAAGCCACGCAATACGATCATTTGGTTGAGAACACCAATGTCAGTGAACCAACATCCTAGTAGCTCGCCTTGGCCTTGTGCTGCAAAAGTTTGAACGTTGGTTGCAGCTTGTGCTGCCGTGCCGAATGGCAAGGTCATGGTAGCAAGTTCGTAATACATGGCTTGGGTCCTTTTGTAAAAATGATGTTCTGGTGAAACTTGTGCAGCGTGGTGTGCCGCTAAATAACCAAAGGTCATGGCGGGCCCTAAGGTAATTCCCCCGCTGGGATAATTGCCCTCCATCACGCTGGACAAATCGTTACCGCCTGCGTAGAGACCCGGAATGGCATGGCCATGTTCGTTTAAAACTTGAGCGTGTTCGTTGCAACGCAAACCTGCAAAGGTGCCCAGACTTCCCGCCACCACCCGTACAGCATAAAAAGGGCCTTCGATCAAAGGCGCCATGCACGGGTTAGGACCTGCGTGCGTTGCGTCACCTTGTATTCGGTTGTAAGGTGTTTGTCCTTTTTCAAATTCGGCGTCATAACCAATGTCAGCCATGGCATTGAACCGCGTCACAGTGTTCTGAAGATTGACGGGGTCGATGCCACATTGCAAAGCCAAATCTTCTAATGTGCGGCCTTGTTTCAAATAGCCGTTGGCCAACATGCCCTTGAAGCTAACCGGTGCAGGTTTGACAGCGCCCAAACCCCATCGACGAATAAATCGATGGTCAACGACCAACCAAGCTTGAACCTCTTCGCCGGCAGGCAATGCCTTCAGTAGCCCTTGCATGAAGTCGTGATACGAATCGGCTTCGTTGGTAAAGCGTTGGCCAAATCGCGTGACGGCAATCAAACCTGGCTTGGCCCGCTCTAACAAGTGCGGAAAGTGCGCCACACTGCCATCAGCGCGCGGCACCAAAGAAACCGGCGCCATGGCTGCAGCGTGTTTTAAGTGGGTGGCAACGACCGCCCCAACTGCCTCGCCCATGCGAAGACCGTCGCCTGTATTGCCCCGCGATGCGGCAGAAAAGTGTTGTTGTCCTGTAGGGTCGTGGGGCAGAAGTTGACGCTTGCGAACAGGGTCGTGTGGAAAGCCCCCGGTGGCCAACATCACGCCACACTTGGCTCGTATGGATTGCTCTTGCCCCTCATGCATGACCACTGCGCCGCACACTCGGCCTTGCTCAGAGATCAATCGCACGGCAGGCGTGTTGACTCGAATGTCGATGCCTTTGTCGAATGCCGACTTGGCCAAGCCAGCAATCAAAGCATTGCCGTTGACCAGATGCATGCCACGACCGTGCATGAGTAAATCGATGAGATGGCGCAACACCCTTTTGACAACATAGAAAAAGGAAGCGCCTGAGCGCATGGCGTTGAAAAAATGCTTGATATCTGCCCCTGAGGCAATACCCATTCCTAAGAAAGTTGTTTCCAATAGCGGTGTCTTGAGTTGTTTGACTTTGGACCCCAGCAATCGTCCGTCAAAGGGTGCGGCGCAAACAGAGCGACCACCCAATACGGCATCTTTGGTTCGACCATGGAAATCAGGGATGCCGTTGCCATCGATGAAATGCAAGGCTGTTTGTTCTTCGAAAAATCGAAGCATGCGCGGGCCATGTTTCAAAAATGTTCGTGCGCGAACTTCATCAAACTGCACACCCAACTCGTGTTGTAAATAGGAAAGTGGTTTTTCAATGGGCTCGGCAATACCGGCCTTCAGTGCCAAGTGATTTCGGGGTATCCACATCCAACCACCAGACCACGCCGTTGTACCGCCATAGTGAGGGTCTTTCTCAACCACCAAAACTTTCAAGCCCAAATGCGCCGCGGTCACAGCTGTCGACAAAGCACCTGCGCCTGAACCCACGACCAGCAAGTCGCAGTCCCAAATGGGGGCGGAAGAATCGGCGTTCAATTTCATGGCAATCGACGCAATAACTTAAGCCGCGTAGATAGGCTGCAAGGACGACTTGTTAGAACCGCGTGACAACATGGGCGATGCGCCACTGGCCGCAGCCAATTGCGCAGCAGCTGACAGCAACTGAGGCACCATGGCCAGCATCCGTTCATGCGTTAAGCGTGAAGAGGGTCCCGCCACACTGATGGTGCCCATGGGCAATTGCCCCGCCAAACCCACCGGTACGGCAATGGCGTTCAAGCCCGCCGTGTAGGTTTCTTCAGTCAAAGCAAAGCCTGCCTTGCGGGTTTCTTGGAGTGCTTTGAGCAGCGCCTTCAATGACTTGGGTGCGTTGGGGCCAAACTCTTGCGGCATGCCCAATCCTTGTTGCGATACCAATTTCAGCGCGGCATCGTCTTTTAAAGTGGACAACCACGCCCATCCGGAAGACGAGCAACTGAGACGCGCAATGCTGCCCATGTCGGGGTCATAACGCAAACCTTGTCTGGCGCCTTGTGCGCGCGCAACCCAGGTGAGCCTGTCACCATCCACCACCGACAAGCGAACCAATTCACCCGTTTGTTCTGCCAGTCTGTCTAACAGCGGTTGAGCCACATCAATCACACCCGTTTGACTCAGATAGCTCAAACCCATCGACACCAATTTGGTGGTGAGTACATATTCGCCCAAATCACGGACTTGCCTGACATAACCCAAGCGAATCAGGTCCACCAACAACCGGTGTGCTGCACTTTTGGGCATATTGAGACGGTCGGCAATGGCGACCAACTCCATGCCCTGCCCTTGCTCGGACAAGAGCTCCAAAATACCCAAAGTTCTTTCAAGGACGCCGCTCATGAGTTGGATGAATGAGATGGATAAAAGAGATGACTGAATTGTTTTGAAGCAAACTGAATTTTTGGCACTTTATCACGAAAATGAAATATTGTTCAAAAGTTGAACATTGTTCCATTTTTGGATAAACTCGAAACTTGTTCAGTCTTTCAATCCAGTCAACATGCTCGACAAGTTAAGCGGCGCAACCCGCGTTCACATCATTGTGGGCGACCCCATTGCCCAAGTGAAATCGCCTTTTGGCATGACGCAGGCGTTTGAATTGAATGGCAAAGATGCCATTTGCATTCCAGCTCAAGTGCCCCCGAAAGATTTAAAGCAATGGTTTGAGGGCATGTCACTTGCCCGAAATGTCGACGGCATCATTGTCACCATTCCCCATAAATTTGATTGCCATGCACTCTGTGCCACCCATTCTGCGCGGGCAGACTTCTTGGGTGCCGTCAATACCATTCGCCGCAATGCCGATGGCTCTTGGCACGGCGACATGTTTGATGGGCTGGGTTATGTCAAAGCCATTGAATCAAAGGGCTTCCAGCTTCAAGACAAAAAAGGTTTGTTGGTCGGTGCGGGTGGTGCGGGTTCCGCCATCGCACATGCCATGGTGTTGGCTGGCGTCAGTGAGTTGGCCATCCACGATGAAAATACTGAGCGACGCGAATCACTCACTCAACGCCTCAATTCATTGAATTTAGGCAAAGTCAAAGCAGGCTCTGACAATCCAAGCGGCTGTGATGTTGCCATCAATGCAACGCCTATGGGCATGCGCGAAGGCGATCCTTCGCCCATCAACATCGATGCCATCACACCCAATATGTTCATCGGTTGCGTCATTACCGCGCCAGTTGTGCCGCCCCTGATTGCCGCTGCGCGTGCCAAAGGCTGCAACACCTCAACAGGCGCTGACATGTTTGTTCAAGTGCGTGAACTCATGGTTCAATTTTTGTTAGACCAATGAACATATCCAGACTTCAAGATCGCATCCAAACCGATCTTTCGCAATTCAAAGACCAAGACACTGTCGACTTGATCGTCATTGGGTCTGGTGCTGCAGGTTTTTCTGCGGCACTCAATGCCGCAATCGATGGCGCACGCGTCGTATTGATCGAGCGAATGGCGCATGTGGGTGGCACCACCGCGCTCTCAGCTTCTACAGCGTGGGTTCCTGGCACCCAGCGTGGTCTGGCTGTCAATCCAGAAGATACGCCTGAGCGTGTCGCTACTTTTTTGAATCATGCCGTGGGCGACCGGTCAGACCCCAAGATGCGTCAAGCATTCATCGAAAATGGCCCTAAAGCCATTGCCAATTTGGAAGAAAAAAGTGCATTGCAATTTCAGGTGCGCGCCTTACACCCAGACTACTTGTCAGAACTGGACGGTGCTGTTTTAAGAGGCAGGGCCATTGAACCACAACCCTTTGATGGCAAATTATTGGGGCCCAACATTGGCTTGGTGCGCAACCCCATTCCAGAGTTCACCGTACTTGGCGGCATGATGGTCGATCGAGATGATATTTTTCATTTGTTGCGCCTCACTGAAACCATTAAATCATTCAGCTACAGCCTGCGCATTGTGCTGCGCCACTATTGGGACAAGTTGATTCATCCTCGGAGCACCCGTTGGGTCATGGGCAACGCCATGATTGGCCGCATGCTGTACAGCTACATTCAGTCCAAAGGCATGTTGCTGACCAACACCGAAGTCACTGATTTGATTCAAGATGAAAACGGTATCCGCGGCGTGGTGCTTGAGCAAAGCGGCAAGCGCATCACCCTCCGTTGCACTGGGGGCGTGGTCATGGCAAGTGGCGGCTTTAATCGACATCCGGCACGACGTGCCGACATGTTGCCAGGTGCCGATGAACGATGGTGTCCTGCAGGACCTGGCCACTCGGGCCGCGCGCAGGACTTGGCTTTAAAAGCGGGCGGTCAATTAGGCACTGGTGGTTTGAGCCATGCATTTTGGGCGCCCGTATCGATTCGCCAACGCGCTGATGGCAGCACAGCATCCTTTCCGCACTTCGTGATGGACCGCGGCAAGCCAGGCATGCTGACCGTTGACAGCCAAGGCCAACGCTATGTCAACGAATCGACCTCTTATCACCTCTTTGGTTTGGCCATGCAAGCGCACCATGCCAAAACTCCTTGCATTCCTTCATGGCTAGTCTGCGATGCGGGCGCATTGAAGCGATACGGCCTAGGCATGATCAGGCCTGGAGGCAAAGGCTTAGCCCCATTCCTGGCCGATGGCTATTTGAAACAAGGTCAGTCACTCCACGATTTAGCCCTGCAATTGAAGGTGCCCGCTGATCAATTACAAGCCACTGTAGAACGCTTCAACTCAATGGCCCAACAAGGCGTTGACACTGATTTTGATCGTGGCACCACTGAATACCAACGTGCCAACGGCGACGCCACATGGCCAGGACCCAACCCTTGCTTAGGTGCACTCAAGGAAGGTCCTTTTTATGCCATTGCACTCTACCCGGGTGACATTGGCGCGGCAACTGGTTTGGTCACCAACACCCATGCACAGGTACTGAATGCACAAGGCGATGTCATTCCCGGCTTGTATGCCTGTGGCAACGACATGCATTCCATCATGGGCGGCGTCTATCCTGCGCCAGGTATCACCATTGGACCTGCCATCACATTTGGCTACTTGGCTGCAAAGCATGCGCTCATGAGGGCAAGAGCCTCAAACTGAGCCTGAAACTCAGCCTGAAACTCAGCCTTGATCTTAGCCCACAAAAATTAGCGTAAGTATGGAGTTACTTTTCATGGGGCTTGTCTTATGATCTGATCGACAACATCAGGAGACAAGACCCATGCTTTCTAGGCGTCAAACACTCATGGCATTGGCCGCTGGCTTTGCAAGCCAAGCTTATGCGCAACGCACTTCGGACTACCCCACCAAGCCCATCAAAATCATTGTGCCCTTTCCTGCCGGTGGCGGTGGCGATATCTTGGCACGACTGACGCTGTCCAAGCTTGCACAAGAGTTAGGCCAGAGTGTTGTGTTCGAAAACATTGGTGGCGCGGGTGGCAATGTGGGTGTGAGCAACGGCAGCCGTGCGGCAGCCGATGGCTACACTTTGGTGTATGGCACCAATGGCACACATGCCATCAATCAAACGCTTTATAAAAATCCGGGCTTCGATCCCATCAAAGATTTTGAACCCATCACACGGCTTTCCAGAATTGCCGCTTTGCTGGTGGTCCGCCCTGGTCTTCAGGTCAAATCAATGAAAGAGCTGTTGGTCGAGCTTAAGAAAAATCCAGGTAAATATTCTTTTGCTTCTGCAGGCAATGGCACCACGTCGCATTTGGCAGGTGAAACCCTCAAGGCACAAGCTGGACTTGCCGTGGTCCACATTCCATACCGAGGCGGTGCTGCGGCCATTACCGATGTCATTGCCGATCGGATCGACTTCATGATTGATGTCATGCCCAACACAGCACCGCACGTGCGCAATGGCAGGCTAAAGGGCTTGGCCGTCAGCACGCTTCAAAGGGTGAGCAGTTTTCCAGACATTCCCACCATTGCAGAATCGGGTGTGCCTGGCTTTGATGTTAGCGCGTGGGATGCCTTGTTCGCACCTGCAGGTACGCCGCCAGCGGTGCTCGAAAAAGTGGGGCAAGCCATGCAAAAGATTTTGGCCGATGAGTCTCTCAAACAACAATTGAACAGCCGTGGTTCTGAATCTTCGCCCACAACCCCCGCTGGGTTGCGCTCGTTCATTCAAGTAGAAATTGAGCGTTGGGGTCAGGCCATCAAGCGCTCTGGCACGACCGTCGATTAAGGCATTCTCATGGATCACGGCATTTATCGCGGCATGCCTATTGCACCTGCCGCCTCCACCACTGAAACTAAAAACTTTTTTCAGGCTTTGGAGAATTTTCAACGGGTGTTTGCCATTCGCCCTGGCGATCAAGTGCTCATTTTGTCCGACCCCCTGCTCGACCATCGGGTGATTGATGCGGTCATCGGTCTTGCCAAAGCCAGAGGCGCCACAGTACGCATCTACACAGAACCGCACTCTCGCGTGACTGCCATGCCTGAACACATCAAGGCTTTGGTTGAAGCCTCACAGTTTGTGGTGTCGACCTGGTTCTGCTCCATCATCGATCCGTTTTTCATTGCCATGCGTCGCAAAGGTCAGCGCTGGGTCAAGATCACGTATTTCAGGAACTTGGATTTACTGCACTCACCCGAGGCAAGATTTCCAATTGATGTCATTGGTGCCATCATTCAAGCCACAGCCAAACGGTATCCCCAAGAGGGCGAATTCGATTTGCATTTTTCTGATGTGCGCGGCAGCGATTTCAAAATTCACTTCA
>JACCDX010132992.1_pt1 | contig 20627 bp, 25 predicted proteins | sample 7449681 | NCBI WGS metagenome assembly JACCDX01 (sample SAMN15323450, study PRJNA562643) | freshwater metagenome | isolation source: river surface water | place: USA:Blue River Watershed | collected 2017-08-18
ACCATGTTCGTGTCTTGAATGTGTGCAGCCAGTTTGTTGATTCTGCTTGCTCTAAGACTTGTAATGTGGCAGAAGACGTAACCTTCGACCAGTTCAAGGATGTCTACATGCAGGCTTACTTGGGTGGGGCATCTGGTTGCACTACCTTCCGAGCCAATGGTAAACGATTTGGCATCTTTGCAGCTCATGCAGCAGAGGACGTAGCGGAGGAGCCAGAAGAAGAAGTGGATACCTTTGTAGACGAGAAGGAAGGCGGGGCTTGTTACTTTGACCCTGCTACTGGAAAGAGAACTTGTGAATAACTTAGAGTGGGCCGAAAGGCCCACCACCTTTGGAGAATAGAATGACAGAAATTAAAGCAACTTTGTTGGACAATATGGGGTCTGACATCACAGTAGTAAACGCAGCAAGAGTCTCCTTTGGTAAGGAGAGTGATTGGGTGCAAGGTCCAATGCTTAAGGATGCCCATGGAGAGTATCTGTCTTGGGACTTGGCTGAGAAAGACAAGAAGCTAATCAAGTACCTTGCAGACCATGAGCATACCTCCCCTTTTGGTCATTGCTTCGCTTCTTTCCACGTTAAGGCCCCTATCTTTGTAGCCAGACAGTTGGTGAAGCATAAGTTCCTACGTTGGAATGAGATCAGCCGTAGATACGTGGATGACCCTCCTGAGTTCTATGTCCCTAAACAATGGAGAGGTAAGAGCAAGGACAAGAAACAAGGGTCTGATGGTGTTGTCGATCTGGAAGACATCGTTATGTACGAGAACGGTGGGATCATTGGTCCTTGGTATCTCGGAGAGGAGATGCGTGAACACTGGGATCGTTCTCTAGAGCAGTATACTATGTTGCTAGAGGCTGGTGCCGCACCTGAAATGGCCCGTATGGTCCTGCCTCAGTCGATGTTTACCGAGTGGTGGTGGTCTGGTAGTCTTGACGCATTTGCAGATATGTGTAATCTTCGTCTTAAGCAAGACTCCCAGTATGAGTCTCGTCTAGTGGCTCAACAGATTAGTGAAGAAATGGAAAGGCTTTATCCTGTATCTTGGAAAGCTTTGGTGAAAGGAGAGTTTAATGATAAATAGAACACCTACAGGCTGGACAGAAAACATTGAAGAAAACTATGGAAGAGAGATATTTACAACCTCAGACATCTATGACAACACTTGTTTCAGAGTATCTGCTCTTCTTGGTCCAAACGGAGAGCCACTACAAGTTAGTGTTCCTAGGCAGAGAATAGGGTTTTATGTGGAGGTAAAGAAATGACTCAACTAGAAAGACAAGTAGGTGGTGTACACTACAAGGACATGAAGATTCAACCTATTGAATTTATCCTTGCTAACGATCTACCATTCTGTGAAGGTAACATTGTAAAATACATCTGTCGGTACAAACAAAAGAATGGGATCGAAGACATCAAGAAGGTAATCCACTACGCTGAGATCCTGCTTGAGAGAATGGAGAAACAAAAAGGAGAGCCGCGAAGCTCTCCTTAAGTCATTTTATAGTCTGTCAGCAATAATCTTAGTTTATCGTTCTAAGACTATTTCTTAATCTTTCGTGCCTGACTGAGTGCGATAGCGATGGCCTGCTTCTTACTCTTCACAACTGGCTTCTTCTTTGGTCCTTTCGGATCAATACCACCGTGGAGAGTACCAGCCTTAAACTCACCCATCACCTTAGCGATCTTAGCACTTTGCTTCTTAGTTTGTTTAGCCATTACCTTCTTCCTTACCAGTTGTTCGTACATTACCGTTTACTGACAGTTTTCGTCAGCCAATTTGGGAGTAGAGGCTTGAGAGCCGCGAGGTTCTTTTCCTCCATAGTCTTAGGTTTAACCTTATTTGCCGTACTACGCGCAGCACCACTACGAGCCGAACCTGCCTTAGCCTTAGCACCAACACCAGTAGAACCAGTAGCCTTAGCCGTAGCACTCATCTTAGGCTTCGCAGGAGCAGCCTTTGCTTTAGTAGGAGCAGCAGCAGGACGAGCTTTAGGTTTAACCGTAGGCTCTGCTGGCTTGTTGGTACGAACCTTAACAAACCCTCCCTTACCATCCTTCATCTTGCTGTCTACCCAGCGCATACCTTTAGCACCGTACTCTTTTTCACCTCTAGCCATATTAATCTCCTTTATTTGCCGCGAGTAGCAAGACGTTTGTACCCACCGTAAGCACTGTTAGCCGAAGATTCTGCTTTAGAAGGTTTACGTTTACTTCCCCCCCAGTAATGAGGAGAAGGGACAGAAGCTCTAGTTCCTGCTGGACCCTTCTTAGCTCTTTCATAGGTTCCTTCGCCCATAGCCGAATTGACGTACATTTGGGTCTGTAGTTTATTAACAATGTTTTTGTTAGCCTCACCTTGTTCGTTTTTAGCCTTAGACATCCGCCCAGTTGCTGCAGGACTTACTCGTTTCGCAATAGTAAGTTTCTTCACAGATGCAGCGCCTTTAGCTTTCGCCCCAGCACCAACTTTAGCAGTACCCTTTGCTTTAGGTTTAATCATATTAATCTCCTTTGTTTACTTTTCTAGCTGTCTTGGTTCTAGGGAATGATCTGTTACTCGACTTAGAAGAAACTCCGAGATTGCTTCCCTTGTTATCCCTCGGATTACCGTTACGGTGTGTTACGTCCTTGCCATCACCTTTACTCGCTTTACCAGCTTTAACCATCTTGGCTCTAGCTGAGTTTCTAGAGGCTCTACGCTTCTTCTGCTCAGGACTAGAGTGGTAATTGTCATATTCTTTTCTGTAATTACGTTCTACCATTTTACTTTGTCCGCCCAGTAAGCTGCACTCATCTTACCCTTAGAAATATTACTAGCGTGCCTAGCTTTAAAAGACTCCCTACGTTTTCTGTAGGAAGCAGACTCACCTTCTTTCTTGGGAGAACCAGAGACACCCTGCTGACCAAATCGAATGGTCTTAACCTGATCTCCTACCTTGGCCACTACCACATGGCTCTTCGTGGGATGCCCCGGTGTCTTCTTAGGTTTGTTGTAACCAGAGACTCCTGCTCTAGTCAACCTAGAATCTTTTTCCATAACTTAGACTCCCTAATGCTTCTAGCAATTTCGTTAGGTGATGGGAATAGCCAACCTAAGACAAGTAAAATAACCATCCAGATAGGTGTTTCATTCACAGTGATGTCTTTAGCTTCTTCAACTTTAAGAGTGTTACTTTGTCCTTGAGACTGTTCTACTCTCTGAGTGGGCGCTTCAATCTTCTGTTCTTTGTACTGTTCACTGTAACCAATAACCTGAGTGTTCTCTGCTCCTACCATCGCATTGGTGTTGAGCATAGGTCCACTCTTAAGCAAGTCAAGAGGACTGCACCCTAGAAGAAGTAAAAGAGATAGCATTTTTAGATACTTCATTTAACTGACTCCCAGCCCATTCCATCCCAAATGCTGCACCAACGTATAGCATGAAGGGCCAGACCACTACTTCTACTATTGCAGGACTACTAAAGATACATAGATAAAAGAGGAATAGGACAATAACTACTGCTAGTTCCCTTTTAAATGTCTTAGCCAACTAAGCCTCCTTTAACAATCCAAGTAACAACAGCACCTAGAAGAGAGGCTCCAGTGATCTTAGCTAACCAAGAAAGAGCATCAGCAATCTTCTGGATATTGTCCGCAATCTGCTCAACTCTCTGTTCAAGCAAGGCGAGGCGTTTATCCAACTCGTGAATCTCTACCTCACTCATTGAACAGTTTCCTTTCCTGCTCTCTGCGTCTAACAAGGCCCTTAAGGACCACACCTTTCTGCTTACACCACATAAGGAAAGCATCAGCAGCGCCACTATAGTCTCTCTCATTTAACTTTCTAAGGACAGTGGAATTAGCAAAAGCTGTGCCACCAATGTTAAAGATCAAGGAGCCAAGGGCATCTCTTTGGTTCTGAGTAAGAGGCACCTTCACAGTAGAGTCAATTACGTCCTCCACCCAAGCAATGTCTTCTCGAAGAAACTTCTCTGCTTGAGCTTCGGTAATAACCATACCTTCCTTGACACCTTTCGTATGCCCATAGCCAATAGTCCAGACATCGTTCTTAGTAGGCAAGTAAGCAGTAAGCCTTAAAGCTTCATGGTCTTTGATAGCTTGGACATTCTTAATCCTTTGCCTTTTACTGAAGAACATTGTCGCCTACCTTCCGCTTGGAACCATCAGGACGAATCACAAATACTTCTCCACCAACCTGAACAACGTCACCCGGAGTCAAATCAGTAGCAGCATCCATCTCCTCTACTGTTTTAAAGACCTTATCAGCAGAGCCTCCCAGAGCCGCTAAGAGTGCTCTACCAGCCATGGTAACAGGTACTTCACCGACAGCAGTAGAACCCTCTACAGGGGCTTCTTTAGGGGCTTCCTGAGGCATCTGAGTGTCTACTGGTGCAGGGGTAGCCGAAGGTGCTACAGAGCCGCCAGCGGACAGCTCAAGACCACCAGAAGGTGCTACGTAGTCTTCCATGGTTCTTTGTACAGCTTCTCCAGATTTAGCTGCTACAGCATTAGCGTCAGAAGGTTTACCAGCAGTAGGTGGGACGGTAGGAGCATTGTTCCACCTATCCATCCAGAAGTTAGCAAACTGACCAGCAGTCATGCCTTCTTTACCAGCATTAACAACGATAGCCTGTTTACCTACAATATCAGTAGCAAGAGCATTAGGATTGGTTAGAAGCTGAATAGCCCCACTAATGCCTTGCTGGTGCGCTAGGTAGATTTCAGCCCCAGTAGGTTTACGTCCTAAAGCTTTAGTCATCCTATTCATTGCATCAACAGCGCCATCAACAGCACCATCAGTATTCTGTACAGGATCATTTCTATCTTTTACATTGTACTGTTTAGCAAAGCCTTTGGTAAGCTGGAAGACACCAGTAGCTCCGGTAGACGAGACAGCAGTAGGATCGCCCCCAGACTCGATATAAGCAGTACGCTCAAGCCAACCTTGAGGTAAGCCATTTTCAGCCTCAAGTGCAGAGAAGTCGATGCCAAGTTTATCCCCAATAGGAGTAGCAGAGGTAGAAGTAGACTCAGAGCCTGAACCTCCACCCCCAGCAACAACTTCTTCTTCAGCCTTCGGCAAGCTCTTCTGAAGGATGTCTAGTTGCTTAGAAACAGAAGTAAACAAAGCAGTTTCTTCTTTTAACGTATTTTTATAAGACATAAATCCTACATAGTCTACGTACCCAGCAGAACCACTACTTCTGGTAAGACCACCTTCAGGAACGCCTTTAGCAGCAGCAGCTTTGTCCCACGAACCACCAAAGACTTTATCAACGTAGTCCTGCGCTCTCTTAGAACGTGGATCATTGAGGTCAGGCTTAAGCTCACCATTCTCAATAATAAGACCTCTTTGAGCAGCTCTAGCCACAAAAGCTTGGGTCACCGCAGCTTTCTGGGAAGCAACAGCACGAATAGTTTTATCTGCCAGATCAAGACCAACAACAGGATTGTCTTTGTAGATCTTATCAATTGCTTTAAAGTACGAAGGATTAAACACTCGACCAAGAGTAGTAGGCTTCAAAGCTACTGTGTCCAAGGCTTCAACCTTAGCTGCAATATCATAAGCGTTCATAGCTAAGAAACCCGGGTCACCACTTGCAGAACCAATAGCGCTCGGAGTAGCAAGAAGTGCTTTTTCTTTTTCCGTAGGCTCCATTGCTTTATAGTTAGTCAAGTCTACTTTGCTAAAGTCTTCAGGAGTCTTCTCAGGGAACTCTTGAACAAGACCCATTAAGTCGCTCATAGAGCCAGTCAGGACAAGATTGTAGTTTTTCAAGAAGTCGCCAGTAAGAGCCGGGTCACTCTGAGCAGCTTGAAGAATGGAAATAGCGTTAGCCCATTTACCATCAGGCCCTTGACCAAGGCCAGCAAGCAGAGACGGGGGAAGCTTATCTTGGCTAATAGCTTTTTTAACAATCATGGTCAAAGCTCTATTTACGTCTTGAGCTTCACCTGCTTGCCCCAAACCAATAGCAGTTTCTACCGCAGTTGAAATAGGATCAATGTAGTTTTCTTTATAAGCTTTCCATCTATCGTCAGGGACAGACATAGGCTTTTGAGTATTGCCAAAGTTGTCCATATAAGCTTTACGGATAGCGGATGCTTCTTCTGGAGTAATTACTTTGTCCTTGTCTGAACCAGCAAGGAGAGCAATAATATCTTGGCCAGCTAACTGTGCTTTATCTACATAGACCTGCTCAACATCAAGCCAGTCCACAGACTTTTGTTGCTCAACTTGAGAGATAGCAAAAGCATTAGCGGCTTTCTTTTTAACATTGCCGATAGCAATCTGATGAATTTGCTCAGGGTCTGCGTCAGGATTCATACTCTGAGCCAAGGCATAAGAGCCAGCATAATCAGCAGACTTCATAAGCTCAGTGTCACCAACTGCTTCACCACCAGTGGCTACGTTAACAGGGATACCAGTGAAGTTTTGGAAGGAAGTATTAACATCCTCATCTGAGTAACCGTATTTAGAACCGTAAGTCCTAAAAGCTTCTTTAGCCATACGATCAGCAGCAGCACCGTTACCTTGCTCCTTAGCTTGTCTTGCACTATCCATGGCCTGATTAAAAGCAATAGTGTCTTGCTTCTTAATAGCATCCATAGAGTCTGCTTTAAGTTCTTTAGTAGGTAAAAGTCCACTAAGAATACTAGAGAGACCACCAGCAACCGAAGGTGCTTCCACGGTTCCGATAGGAGTTACATCTGTTTGAAGTTTGGGTGCAAGGTCTGCCATGTTACTCCTTAGCTTTTTCTGCTACGTCTTTGGCTAAATCTTCATAGCCAGCTTTCAATAAAGTCTCTACAGTGCTATTTGCTTGGTCAAAACCTACGATACCAATTAGGTTATCTTTGACCTCTTGGCACATTGTAGGTGTCAATCCGTATCCGCCCATAGCACAGTCTACATCTTTAAGTAGATCAATAGCTGCGGCGTAATTACCTTCTCTTAATAAACTAAAGGCTTCCTTAGTATAAGGCGTAAGAGCTTTTAATGCAAGAGCTTGTCTTTCTTTTACGTTAAAAACTAAAGATTTTACTCTTTGTTCATCAATAACAGTATCAGGAGCAAGACCAAGGAATTGGAATAGTTCTTGAGAAGTAGTGAATGGACCTTCAGTTACCTGGCCAGTACGGCTAGTTCTAATGTCCTGCATCATCATTTCGTAGGCCATCATAGGGCTATCTACGATCTTCCAGGCACGAGCTAAGGTTTTAACATCATGAGAGGCCATAGGGATACGTCCAGTACCAAAGTGAAGGACTGCTTGCAGAGCAGGGAAGACAGTATCTCCAGTGATCCTCGCAGCAGGGATCGAAGCCATAGGATCAGTAAAGGTCTCTACTGCTCTCTCCCATAGAGCTACTGGGTTAAGACCCACACGACTGCCAAGTTTAATGCCAAGGGTCTCGCTTAAGAACATATCACCTATGCCATCAATGAAAGCTTTTCGCATCCAATCAGGCATACCTTCAGTCATTTTATTTCCCGCTTCAAACAAACCAAGACCAGCAAGACCCCAGAGAGTGGCCGTTGTTCCAGCAAGTCTAGCTTTAGCTGCAACAGAGAGATCACCAAAGATCATCGTCTCAAAGGCTCTCAGAGGATACGCAGTCCACTGAGTAAGAACCTTAGATACTTTACCAGATTGAGCCAAAGACTTCTGAGCAGAGTTCATGCCAAAGCTAAGAGTTCTATCTCTCTTTTGGACTTGGTTCCAGAACTCCTTAGAGGTGACTTTGAGATCAGGAAAGTTATCTACAGTATCCAAGTAGGCAGTAATTCTAGAGGCAGTTGCTTGGTAGTTTTCACCTGCGTAGAAAGGAATACGAACTACGTCCCCAACCTTGCCAAAGAAGCCTTTCTTGCCCGAGGACACAACATCCTCTGCAACAGCACCTCTCATGTAGCCACGGCCAGAGTCTAGCATGTGGTCCAGTAATGCTTTATTCTGATCTGCGTTAAGCCCAGTAATCTTAGCAAGCTTACCTTCCAAGGCTTTCCAAAGAGACTCGTCTCCTGCTCTAGCAGCATGTCTGAGGACAGTAGCCAGTGTAGCAGCTTTAGAGCCATTAATAGGACTAATAGCAGCTACGTTAATAATGTGGCTTGCCTGCAAAAAGAAGTTAGCCGGATCAGCAATCTTTTGGTAGAAACCAAGAGTCATCAGATGTTCAGAGGCTTGGTCAAGATTTTTACCAATAGCTTTCTCGTACGCTTTGGCCCCAAGTTTATTCTTGTTCCAGATAGCTTCAAAGGTAGAGTTATTGAAACGAGTGAAAGCTTCGCCAACCTGAGGGGTCATACCTTCATACATACTCAAGCGTCTCTTAATAACATCCTGTTCTTTACGAAGAGCTACCGCAGCTTTAGTATTACCTTTAATTCGATAAGCTCTAACCTTAGACTCGTCTGTCATAGGAGACAAAGGAATGTCAGGAGTCTGAATGTCCCCATTCTTAGCCGCCCTCTCAACTGCTTTAACCCAAGACGTAGTAGCTTCCATACGGTACTGCGTTTGAGCAGCCCGAGAGATCATATGATTGAATTGGTCAGCAACAGCAACAATAGGATCAGGGTTAGAGGCCAGAACACCGCCATATTCTTTCAGAGCAATATCTTGTCTTGTGTAGGCAGAGTATTTCTCAACAGACATATCCAGCAGATGAGGGTCATTGATCCCATCCTCAAGGTCTTTGAATGTTGCCAGTCTAGCGTCTCTCTCTTTATAGAAGATATTTTTTACCGGGTTAACACCACGGTCACTAGCAATTTTCAAGAAGTCTTCTAAACTGTCAACAGAAGTGTCCCATCCATTGTTAGCAACAATAAACTCATCCAGACGCTTACGTTCTTTCTTGCTTAAAGAAGCCAAAGCCGAAGGATCGAACTCTTCGCCAAATACTTTACGGAGTTCAGTTGCAATCGTATTGTATTGGGTTTGAGCTAGTTTAGCTTCTTTCTCGGTACGAGTGCCAAGAAGAGTGGCCCAGCCATTGGTTGTATCACCTACAAAGTAACGAAGGTCAGGGTTAGTCCTAGGACCACCGGGATTGTATGCGTATGCGTCTTCAAGAGTAGGAAGTTTAGTTCTACCTTCAAAGTTAAAGACATAATCAGAGAAGTTACCCTGACGATGTGCAAAGGACATAATAGGCTGGCTATCATCTAAGGTAGAAGCAGCAACTCTTTTACCAGTGAGGGCATCAGTAAGCCACACCTGACGGCCAGAAGCCTTCAAGGATGCTACAGTCTTAGTTGTTGGGTAGATCGTATGTCTAACGCCTTCAAGCTCAAGGACAGAAGCATTACGACTAGCCATAGCCTTAAGACGATCAGAGGCCATAACATACCAACTGAAGTCACTCATTTCCACGACATGCTCGTAGGCTTTAATTTGGTCAACTGTAGGAGCTTTTCCAGTAAGACTTTTGAACTGACTAATAAACTTAGGTCTGCTCAACCAAGTTTTAGGAGTACCTTTAGTCGGAGAATCTCTAAGAGTTGTTAAGATCTTATTAATAGCTTCTAAATCTTTACCGCCAAGTTTATTGATCTCTTTGAAAGCATACTCGATATCCTTATGAAAACCAAGATGCCCAAATTCAGCAGCATCAGCAAGGTTACTCAAGTACGAAGAAGTCCCATAGTGTGCTGAAGCAAAGAACCGCACAGGACGAGACGAATGGACTTTATTAAAGAATCTACCAATAGCCGACTTAGCTTGAACTTCAAGGTCCATCGGATCAACTACACTAGCGTAGGGAATACGGGTCTCACTACGAATAATGTACTGTCCAGAGCTTCTTACAGGAGCCTCAGTTACCACCTTGTTCGATCTAGCATCAATGATAACCGAGTTAGGAAACTTGTCCATTTCTCGTTTAGCAGCGCCAAAAGAGCTAAAAGGTTTTCCGTCAGTTTTGCCAAAAGAAACAGATGCCTTAAAGTTTTGTAAACCTTCGTCTACAAAGTTAAAATCCATCATCTGAGTCTGAGATGCACGAGCAAGTTTAGAGGCCTCTTTGAAAGCCCATGACTTAGCATTGTCTCCGATACTAGAGGCACCGAAGGCGTACTTGTTTTCTTTTTGCAAGAACTGCTTTACAAAGTTATTTTCTGCCCAAGTCTTTCTAACAGAACTGAAAGAAACAGGAGGAGTTTCTTTAGCTTTGACTTTAGTTGCCATAGCTTCTGGGATAATATCATCTACAAGTTCTGCCTCTTCAATCGTGTCCATATTCTTTACACGACCGCCAAAGAGATTCTTGCTGGTGGGTTCTTTAACTGGATTAGGAGTCTCGCCAACAACCTTAGCCTGCTCTGGTCCTTTAATACCCATAGGCTTAGGAGCCTCAAGAGCAGTTAGATCATCAACGATTTCACCATCAATTCCAGTACGAAGGACAAGATCAGTTGACTCAGCAGCTTCAGTTGCAGCCCTAGTACCAGCAGCACCTCTCAGTCTACCTACAGTAGAACGACCTAGTTTAGCCAGCTTAGTTGAAGCAGACAAACCAAGAGTGCCGATATCAATAATACCAGCGCCAGCGGAAAAGTAACCCCAGAACTCATCGTTAATAACACTACCAGCACCTTCAACAGCTTGTAGAGCCTTGAAGCCAGCCCAACCAGACTCACCACCGATGTTCTCAGCGAGGCCTTTAGATGCCATATTATCTAAGTAGTTTTGTTCCCATACTACGTACTCTTCATCAGAGAGCGTTCTAGCAGCAGTAGCAATATCCACAGACTCAGTAGTTTGTTCTGTCCCACCACCAGTGATACCTTGCTTAATGTTTGCGATACCAGCGTAAGTCTCATAAGCCACTATATCAATGAACTCAAAGACAGTATCAACTGCACCACCATTCGAGGACTCAATATGGTCCATAATACGGTTCTGTAAGTTCTCAACTCTACGCTGAGTTCTCCACATGGTTGAAGTCGTGGCATCATCATCCGCAGTAGCAATATCCACAGCAGAGAGGTTTTGCATACCAACAAGAGCTTTATTAATCTCAGCCTCTTTATCAGCATGGTTTTGAAGAGTAGGTAGATCAGCACCTTCTTCGATACGAGTCTGCAAACCTTGAGTCCCTAACTTCTTATAAGTTAGAGGTTGTAAAGGTTTACCCGACTCATCTGTAAAAGCTTCGATCTCGTCTTTAGTAAGGTACGTAGTAAACTTAAGATCACGCTTCCTTGAGTTAGCGGTAATACTCCCAGTAGGCTCCTTAATAGAAACTACTTCAGGGTCAGTTAAGAAGAGACTCGTAGGTTCTTCAATAAACTCAGCCATTCGTTTTCTCATCTTTCTTTTTAAAGAAGTTAAAGCCTTCACCACCACTCAAGTAATTAAACGACTTGAACCCAAGACTTGCAACATCAGCACCAAACTGAGCATTGCTCGAAGCCATCGAGATTTGTCTATTAAGACCAGACATCATCGAAGAGAAGCCAAGAGCTTCGCCAGCCTGAGAACCAAGAGAGCTAATGCCACCAGCAAGACCAGAGCCAGTTGCCGAACCGCTTGCAGTAGCAGTTTGGACAGCCTGAGCTTTACGAAGTTGAGCTTCACGAATAGCTTGTCTTTGGCTTCTACGGTTTTGTTCTACCTGTTGTCTTTGAGCAGCCCTAGTAGCTTTTTTCTGCTGATCGACAGAGTATACAGTACCTGCAACACCTGCTACGGCTGCAATCACGGCACCTACTGGACCCATTTAGTTCTCCTTTTCGTAAATATCCAAGTCTTTATTTAAGCCGACTCGGGTAAAACCTAATTTGTTGAGTAGTCTTTTTATTTTAGTATTGTTAGTGTCAACAGCAGCATACATCTTTTCTTTGCCTAGAGTCTTAAACAAGTCTGAGTAGTCTTCTAGGGCGATAAGCATGTCCTTAAATACTTTAGTATTAAAGTTATCTATCCAAGGAAGGTGAATAATAACAAAGTCTTTATTGTACTCTAAATCAACTCCAAAGTCTTCCGTGTTAAATAATCTAATACGTTTAGATCCTGCCATTTCTCCCACCTAAGAAGCCCCAACCCAACAGAACAAAGTCTTTGCCTGCTTCGGACTCAAACTTAAGTCTAACAGATTTTCCTTTGCCACGCAACTTAAGACGAGTATGGACCACAGTTTCTGGAATGTTTGTTTGAGTCAGATCACTAGGATTAACCACTGGCATAATAGATAGTCTGTAGCCTTGCTGTGGAGCCGTAGAAGGGGCCTTGGCAAAGTCCCAGTAGGGGGACACTAGGATGCCCGAAGGACGCACCAGAGAGTACCCTGTAAGCTCTGTGCCAGTCCATCCAGTTTCAGTGCTACGCATGTAGACTTCAATGTAAGGAGAGGTCTTATCAAGCATCAAGTCACCAAAGAACTCATGCCCTGCTACCGCGTAGGAGCTATAGTCTTGGTTTACCCAATCGTAGAAGTTACTATTGGTGAAGCCAGCCATGGTAAGTTTATTAGTCGTAATGCTTCTAATGATTAGTACAATAGCCGGATCACCAGTGGTGAAGTCAGACAACTGGATAGACACAACATCGTCAGTACCTTGAACCACATCATCCCCGTTAGGTAGAACAACGTCAAGCTCAAGCTGGTCGCTCCCAAAGCCATCGTAGAAAGATAGACCTACAATGTCATTGCCATCAGCTACTTTCCAAGGGTAGAACGCTTGAAGAGTAATGTCTAGAATAATGAAGTTAGAGTACTTAGTTGTCTTTTGCTCACCATTATTAGGGTAAGCCCAATAGATCTTCTTGTTAATCTTGTCGTAGATCCCAGTAACCTTAGCCTTAGCATCGGTAGAGATCTTGTCCAAGAACGTCTGAATAGTGCTGATACTAAGATTCTGCTCTTGTTCAATACCAACACTAGCATCCACACTCAAAGTATGAATACCCGTGAGGGACCACCAGAAGGGCAAACCTTCAGCTTCAATAAAAGATTGAGCAGACTGGATACCGATAGACGAGATAAAGCTTACAGAGTAATCCGTAGCTCTAAAGACGTTATCAACACCAGAGATCTTCCAGACACCATTCTCAGCAAAGACAAACAAGTCTGGGCCGCGAGCATACAGCTTACGAATGTTTACAGCATTAGGAATACGAATAACGCCACCGTCAGTATCAAGAAGGTCACTAATTTCCTCCGAGGTGGGGTCATTCTGCTGGTAGCAATCGCCTAGCTCTTTTAAGTCTTCAATAGTTCTAGAGAATAGAATAACACCAGTATTCTTGGCGCTTTCTAAGCCAGCATAAAACACACGACCAGCAAAGGCTGCTACAGTTTTAAACCTAGAACTTTCAACCTCAGTAGCAATCCCAGAAACACCAGAAGCAGTCACTCTGTCTTTAGAAAAGAAGTTTAGGATGAACCGACCATTGCCAATCAAAGATGTACCACCCCATACTTTATCCCACTCAGCAGCGGAGAAGTTATTGGAGGTATCTTTCCCAGAGAACCAAGGATGGGTCAAGCGAGGCCAAGCGTACGTTGCGGAGTAGGTATCATAAGCAGTCCTAGCTGCCGTGGTCCACCCAGCATTGTAGGTGTCATAGGCTCTAGTTTGAACTGTAGTGTTTGTATCAGTAGCGTAGCTTCTTTTATCACCAAGCCATTCAAAGTCTCTGGTGTAAAAGGTGAGCTGAGTTACAGAGAGTGTCCCAGTTGTGTTGTCCCTTTGAACGTAGATGGTATTGATAGCAGGAGAGGCTACAACGAGAGCACCGTTAATGGAGGTAAACTGGCACTGAGCGTTTGAGGCTCCAATACCACCAGCTACTTCATACGTAGAAAGGTTGACTGTAGCAGTCTCTTCATGGCTCGAATAAGGCAGGGTAGACTTATGGTAGAACTTAAGACTAGCTCCTACTTGAAGGACAAGAAACTCTAGACCAGATTGTCCACCTACGTTTGTCCATTTATCTGAAACAACAATGGAGGTGTCAGACATAGTAAAAGAGGACAGCACGTAGCTACCCTCTGTTTCTGCGCCAAGGCGTCTACGGCGAGAACCATCTCTACGAAGATCACAATTAAGTTCGTCTACGGATGCGTTCTCAGGAAAAGTTAATTCACCAGCTTCAGTCACCAAACCTTTAATAAAAGTATTAACGACCTTTTGGGTTACTGACTGCATGACGTTCTTTCCTCTCTTTATCTAGTCTCTCATTCTTAGTTGCCTGAGTCTCTTTGGCAGTAAGCAGGAAAGTCTCAATAGCTTCGATGGCCTTCCTCATGGAAGAGTAGTGTCCAGAGAGTTGACTTGGAGTGACACCCTTGGCAAGTTCAATCTTAAAGAAGATGCTACCAATGGATGCTTTACTAATCTTAAATTCTTGGAGGTACTTGTCTGATTTAACAGAAGCGGTCTGGTTTGCCGTATCTTCTTCAACGTCCATATGCGGGCCTTCTATTGCTTTGCTTAGTTTTGTATCCGTCTCTAGTGGCAAAGGACTTAATACGTCTAGCTGATTGTTCGATTTTAGGGTCAGCTCCATTCTTAAATAGCGAGAAACAAATCGACTTAGCTTCTGCTAACAGGTAAGCAAGGAGGTTATTGTCAAGGACTGGTACAAAATCGTCAGTTACACTAAAGGCAGGGAAGACAGATCCAAATGCTCTAGTCTTGCTTTCTTGTAGAGTGCTCTCCACTGAGGCATCATACGAGTCCATGATGATGTGCTTATCATCAAATGAGGTATAAAAGGACGGAAACTTATCCTGCCCAATATAAAGAGTAGTACCAGCGTTGACATCAGCCACTGCTAAACCAGCATTAGACTGTCTGCTTAAGAACGTCAAAGGGTCTACATATCTAATTTCCTCGTAGCTCCCAGTGGGCGAGGTATAGTAAACTTTCTCTAGCTCTCGTGTATCCGAGGGGTAGGTAAAGTGAGTAGGTCTAGCAAGCTGGGACAGAGAAGTAAGCTTAATAAGCTTTTTGTTCTCTGGGATCTCCCGGCTATTTAGAATAGTGTAGTAAGTATCTTCGATAACAGAGGCAATCTGTTGGGCTTCAACAGAGTCACTGATGGAGTTTACGTCCTGAGAATCCATATCAGAAAGGATTGACTGGACCATCTGGAGTAAAGTTCTTTTCATTACGCAGCAATCCCAGTGGCTCTAAGGTAGCCAGATGCAAAGTTAATGGTAGCAGTAGCGCTTGATTTAACAAAGACTTCAAGGTAGTCGTTAGTGGCTAGGTTGGTATTAGCAATGATACTAATTACGTTCCAGACACCAGAAGCAGCGGTAGCAATCATACGGCTACCAATGATTTCTACACCATTCTTAAAGATGGCAATCTCAATATCTTTGTTAGAGCCAGAAGACTGTTGAATAGAGAAGTTAACGTCAAGGGCAGCAGCAATAGTTTCGGTACCATCGTATCTCACTCTAGCGTTAGGCGAGGAGAGAGGAGTAAAACCATTATTAACTGAAACACTGAACGAAGGATTCATAGGAGTAAAGGTAGTAGTCGTACCATGGGCATACGGAGCACTGGTAGAATAGGACAGATAAGCCCCAATAGATCTACTATTTTCTACCCAGTTACCAGAACCAGAACCATTAGCTACGTAGATCTGTCCTGCAAGAGCAGTAGAGGCTCCCTTAGGCTCATGAAGGTATGGATCAGAGAGAGTAGAATGATTTACGTTAGCCATTATATGATATACCTATATTCACCGGAGGGCAGCTTAAAGCTTATTATACAGCTTATTTCAATTCAGTCAAGAAGAAAAGAAGGGCCACTTAAGGCCCTCCTCAAGCACCACTTAGACAGTGATGTATTCAACCACCAGCTTTGCAGCGCCAGCGGTGAAAGCAGCCGTATCGTAGTCAAACGACAGGTAGGCCGGAGCCGAACCCACAGTGGCCGTACCACGCACCAGAGCACCGTTACAGAGCACTGCTTTGCCAGCAGCAAGGTCAGCCACAGCAATCACAGCATCAATGCCATCAGCGTCGATAGCAGCCCCAGCAGCCGTTTGCAGACCAATGTTCAGCGTAGCGTTCGTGCCAGCAAAGCCAGTCGTAACGATCAGGTAAGCATCAGTGATATACGAGCCAGCCGGAATGAACGGATCATTAGCAGCAGGTGCAGCAGGCGAAGCCGGAATAGTGGCAGCACTTTCCAGATTAAAGACCAGCTTTTTCTCGACTGAACCCAGAGCTTGGCCAAGATTTTTCGGAACGCCCTGATCCCCGTTAGTGAGAATCTGAAGGCCATCAGCATTAGTGTAAGACATATATTTCTCCTTTTAAGAAAAGAGGAAGGGGATTTCTCCCCAACCAATTAGACGTTAGTTTTCGACATAATACGGACCATGTTTTCGGGACGATACAGTTTAACACCGTAGCGAGCCGTGGTAACGTACTCATGACGCTGGAGGTCTTTGTTGAACTCATAGTCAACCTCAGGCATTTGACGCCATGCACCAACAAAGGGCGTGACAGTCGAACCAGCCGAGAAGAAGAGGTTGGCTTTACCATTAACGGTCGAGAAGTCCACGTTAGCCGGAGTACCAGCAGCGTTGGTCAGAGCGCCATCAGTCACAGTCTTCAGGTAGTTCGAGGTATAAACGTCGAAGCCGTAGATGTTCTTGATGAAGGTCATGCCAGTAGCAATACCCGAGTCCACAATGCCTTCCCAACGCGGGTTGTTCGAGACATCCACGAGGTTCGACAGAGTGTTCATGGTGTACTCAGCCGAGGGGTCAACAATAGCGATCAGGTTGGTGTCTGGGACGTTAGCCTTCTTCAAAGCATAACGAGCACGAGCAAAGTCACTGACCGAGAGGAAAGCACCCGAACCCGAAGCAGCCCAACGGTGAGCAATACCATCAATCGAGGAGGTCGAGTTAGCCGACACACCAACTTCCGGCGTAGCCAGAGTCGTACGCTCGAAGTGTTCCATGATTGCACGTTCTTGTTCCGGCACGAAGCGCGACTTCAGTTCAGCCGAGTAGAAGGCGTCTTGCTCTGCCTTCTTGGTGATGTAAGTACCCGAGGACAGGTATTCATCAATGGTGAACGTGAACTCACCAGTATCCATCGGACGATAGACAATGGCAGTGTCTTCAGTGTAGTCATCCACCTGAGCTTGACCAATCGACGGGATCGTGAATTGGTTGCCATCCGGGAAGCCCGACAGCATACGAACGTATTTCTGAGCCTGCATCTCATCCCGCAGGATTTCTTTCAACTCACCCGACCAAATCTCAGAACGAGTAAGTTGGTCCATATTAGCGGTAGTCATACCAGTCATTTTAGTTCTCCTTTAGAGGCCAAAGTTTTTCCCAAGTCTACGGCGGTCTTCGTACATTTGCTGTTGAGTCTTGGGATCAAAGTAAAGTGATTTGTTTTTCCTACGGAGTTCTTGGTAGTAGTTCCAATTACGTTCCGAGGAGTTCGTCAAGTTAGCTCCTTCTGTCCTGATGGTCCCTTTGAGCATCGAAGGTACTTCCTTCTTAGGCTCTCCAATAAGGGTAAAGAAAGCAGTAGGAGATTCTTTAGCGATCTCTTCCAGACGAGCCACCGTCATACCAAGTTCTTGAGCTTTCTTGGCGACAAAGGCAGCAGCCTCAGTACCATGGGTTTTCTCAAGCTCCTGACTAACCAAAGACACGTTAGCCTGAATTGCTTTCTCTTTCTCAAGAGCAGTCATAGTTTCACTGACAAGGCTTTTCAGATCATCTCCACCAACTTTAGGCTGGGTATTGCCATCAGTATGAGTGCCACCTTTATCGTCTTTAGGCGCTTCAGTTTTAACGGGAGTGGATTCCGTAGCCTTACCCTGAAGTTGTTCAAGAAGCTGTTTAGCGTAGTCTTGTTTAGCCTGATCTTCTCGAAGTTGTTTGGCTTGTTCTTCAAGCTGTGCGATGTAAGCATCCGCTTCGAGTTTACCTTTGGCTAGAACTTCTACGTCTTTCCAGTTCTCTCCCTTTGCCTGTACTAGCTGATCCAAGAACGAGGTTTGTGCTGGAGTCTGCTCAGTGCTACCCGTGGTTTGGGTGAATACGTTCATTTTATTCCTTTACTAAAGTAATAAGTTTCATAAGGTCATCTAGAGCTTGGTTATACTCGTTGACGGCCACTTGTCTGACCTCCCAATTAGGGACATCATAATCACGAACAGAAGCCTTTTTCTTAACTTCTTTTTCGAGAATCTCTTTCAACTCATCAAAGGCATTGCGGTATCCCATAACTTCTTTGATACGGGCTTCCTTAGCTTCACCTCTTAGTCCTTTAACCCAGACTGATTGCATTACAGACCTACCTGAGCATCGGACATAAGTTGTTCTTGATTAGCTGCCTCGGCATCTTGCTGCTGCTGTGTTGTTTCCAGTTGCTCTTGAATAGCGATATTATCACCAAACAAAGTAGGTTCACCCAACTCATCCGCAAGAATCTTAGCAAACTCTTTACCAGACAAATGAACAGCAACCGAAGGGTCTTGTGCTTTTACTTGCCACAACTGAGTAAGATTCTGGACTCTACGAGCACGTTCAGCAAAGTGACGAGCGCCAATAGGGACAATCTTACCGTTTGCAGTAATATCTTCTTTAGTAATAGTCTTAAAGATGGTGACGTTGTTCTTATCATCAAAGACAGAAATAGTGTCCATCGTATTCATGTTACGACGAGAGACTTCAAGCATAGCATTGAGGATTGGTTCAATGAAGGTCCGCTCGAAGTGTGCAGTCTTATGTTCAAAGATTCTCGAAGCAGAGTTCTGAAGGCTTTGAACTTCAAACGCAGTCTTCTCACCCGGAGTACGAATACCCATAGCGGACTTAGGAGCACCTGCCATCTCTTCCATCTTATTCTCAAGAATGGAGATCTGCATATCAGCTTGGAGGGCTGTAGCGTCAGGCTGGAGGTACTGTACGTCCCCTTCTTCACCAAGATAAATACGAGCACCCGGCTCAAAGTCAAAGTCTTCTACGTCACCTCTGATCTTCATAATCGGGTAGGCGATCTGGTCAAATACGTCAGCCTTGAGGTTCTCCAAGTGGTCGATACGATACTGCATACCGACAAGGTTATCCAGAGGCCCCATAGCATAAAGGTTGTCAGGACGAGTACGCCAACCTGCATGGAAGATAGGAGCAGCTCCAAGCCACGAAGGATTCTCTTTATTCTCAAGAATGAAAGCACGGTCTACAACAGTAATCGTACGGTCCTTCATTAGTTTCTTGTTTTCGATATCGTAGATGTCACCGTAGAAGGTAAGCACTTCAACGTAATTTGAATCGTAGTACTGTTGGATCGAAGAGAAGCCATCAGCAATAAAGCCATCAGCTTTCTCAAAAGAAACGTCACTAGCAACTCTCTGACGGACATCAAGCATCTTGTCGATAATAGGGGCAAGAGCAAGATTGTCTTCAGCTAAACGAGCAAACTCTCCAAGAGTCTTAATCGAACGAATGATTTTAGGAGTCTCTGCAAACGAGGAGGCTACAGGATTAAAGACAATATCATACGGAGAGATTCTAACTACTTTAGGACCAACATAGCTGGCCACAGACTCTCCAGACTCTTTAAGCACAGTTTTGTTTTGCCAATCAACAGTTGCAAAGCAATTACCGTACTGAATGTAGTCAAACAAAAGGTCCGAGGCTGTATTAACAAAGTCCGACTGACGAAGTTTATTGTCAATAAAAGACTGAATCACTTCTTTCTTAGCTTTGGTATTTGCGTCACGAGAGTTAGCTTCCCAGCGAGTCCACTTCTGTTGCGGAAACAGAGTAGTAAAGTAGTTAGCATGGAGGTTATCCATGATCTGAGTAAGCTTAGGGGTCGTAGTCGAGTTAGACCAAGGAAGAACAGCGTTAGCAGTGGTCGAGGTGTCCGTAGCGTAGAGGTAGTTACGGAGTTCTTTCCACTCTTCAACCTTCTTATTACGAAGCATTGACCATTCAGTATAACGATTACTGATTTCTACAGCCAGATTATCAGGGCCGATAATGTATTGAAAGTCTAAAGTCGTACCGACCATTAAGCAGCCCCTCTAAATTTAACTTGCGACCAATCAATGTTACTACGTTTAGTACGGTTGATTGAAAGACTTGGTTTAACAGCAATATCAATTGCAGCGGCAAGAGCATCTTTTACGTCATCGTGTGGCGGATGCCTAGCCATGAGTTCTTCTTCAAGAGTTTGAATGTTACCGCCTCTGTAGTGCCAGATGGCTAGGTTATCGTACCGAGGTTCAAGAGTAGCAGCGATGCGTTCTTCTTTAGAACCTTTATTCGGCCTAAACTCATCAATCGAAATAGAAAGACCATTAGTCTTAATCATTTCTTTTAACTGTTTAACGATGGCAACCTGAGCAACAGTAACTTCAGCTCTTAGTTTTCTAAATGACCATTTAGTAGAAAGTTGTAGTAGGTGTTCAAAGTATTCTGAGATACGATCTGTTCTAAATCTGTCAATGTCTAAAACGTAGATATTGTTTTCACCATCCACACCAATAACAACAATAGCGGTATAGTCAGATTTTTTACCCAGACTGTATGCAAAATCAATAGCAGCAAAGACATTTAATCTTTTGTCCCTATAGTACCAGAAGCCACTTTCTAATGTCAAGAACTTTC